>Ga0137313_1000008_pt1 | contig 71358 bp, 59 predicted proteins | sample EasRivERMZT166_2_FD_102287 | JGI IMG/M metagenome (GOLD analysis project Ga0137313, IMG submission 102287) | Soil microbial communities from meander-bound floodplain in the East River, Colorado, USA - East River MetaG ERMZT166_2 | ecosystem: Environmental > Terrestrial > Soil > Floodplain ...
GCCGAGGATGTAGCGCGTGCCTGAGCCCGCCTCGTTCCACACCCACTCCTTCACGTTGCCGGCCATGTCGACGGTTCCGTAGGGACCGAGCCCGCGGAATCCGGCCGCCGGGAGCGGGCCCTTGCCGGCGAAGTTGCTCGTGCGCGTAATGGAGTCACCGAGCTGCGGGCCGGCGGCCTGCGTCCAGTGATAGATCGTGGGCAGCCGCTTGCCCGCGAATGCCGCATACGCCGCCGCCTCGTACCAGCTCACGCCGCCGACCGGCGCGGACTCCTGCCCGGGTGCGGGCGCGCCGCCCTGCCACGTCGCCGGACCCGGCCGGCCCGTCCGGTCGCGGAATCGAGCCATGGCTTCGGCTCGGTCCACCGGCTTGCCGTTCTCGACGAAGGCTTGGGTCCAGTACTCTGCCTTCTCGTACCCGCCGGCGTCGACGAACACCTTGAACTCCGCGTTCGTGACTTCCCGCCGGTCGATCAGAAACGCCGGTGCAGGAACGCCGATGTTGAAGTCGAAGCCGGTCAAGGTCAGCGAGATGCCGCCAGGCGGAACGGCGACGCGCAGCATGCCGGACGGCAGCGTGCCCGGCGGCACGAGCGCCAGACCAAAGTCGAGGATCGGCGGATAGAAGGGCGTCGTAGGGCGCACGAGGTCGAGCGTTTCGAAGCCCGGTTTTGCAATCCGCCAGCGCAGCATGCCCCGCGGCACGCGCACGCGGGAGAGCGGCGTCCGGCCCAGGGGATGCCAGACGTCGTCGCCGATCACGCCGAAGAACAGCTCTGCGCCGTCAGGCGTCGTCGTGACGTTGCTCGTCACGGAGATCCGCGGCCAGAGCGCGGCCAGGACCGGGTCACCTGGAATGGCGCGTTCGGCTTCCGTCGCGAGCAGAAAGGCCTCGCCGTGGCGATCGAGATCCGCGAGCCGGAGCGCTTCCGGCAGCGTGACGTTGCGCGCCGTGCGCGCGCCGCTCGATCGCCACGCCCAGGTGCCGCCGATGGCGACGGCCGCGATAACGGCCGCCGCAACGGCGATCGTCATGCCGGTCCGGGCCGGCGCCGGCACGACGGTCACAGGTCCCGTCCCCGCCGGCTTCAGAAACGCCTCGAGCGCGTGCGCCATCTCGCCGGCATCGGCGTAGCGCCGGCTGTGATCGCGCTCGAGCGCGCGCGACACGATCGTGGCGAGCGCGTTGTGCTCGCCGGGAATGCCGGGCACCACGAGCGGCGGAATCGGCTTCTCGACGATGGCCTGCAGCAGCTCGTAGTCGTCAGTCGCTCCGAACAGGCGCCTGCCGGTGAGCATCTCGTGCAGCACGACACCGAGCGCCCAGACGTCGCTCCGCGAGTCGCCCGGTCCGCCGCGCACGTGCTCGGGCGCCATGTAGGCGATCGTGCCGAGCGTCGTGCCGGTGCGCGTGAGGTCCGCGCCCGCGCGCGACTTGGCGATGCCGAAGTCGAGCAGCTTCGCCTCGCCGCCGCTCGTGATCATGATGTTGCCGGGCTTCACGTCGCGGTGGACGATGCCGGACTGATGGGCGCGGGCGAGGCCATGCGCCACCTGCACCGCGACACGCGCGGCCTCGACGGCCGGTAGTGGCCCGCGCTCGAGCCGGGCCTTCAGCGTCTCGCCATCGACGAACGCCATGGCGATGAAGGCGCGCCCGTCGGGCAGCTCCTCGACGTCGTAGATCGTGCAGACGTTGGCGTGATCGAGCGTCGAGGCGGCGCGCGCTTCCGCAAACAGACGCTGGCGCGCCTCGGCGTCGCGGATGAGCTGGGGCGGCAGGAACTTCAGCGCGACGAACCGCCCGAGCCGGAGGTCCTCGGCCTTGTAGACGATCCCCATCCCGCCGGCGCCGATCTCGGAGATGACCCGGTAATGGGAGACCGTCTCGCCAATCACGCGGGTGATCCTACCGCTAGAATCGCTGCGTGACGACCTCTGATGTGGTGGAAGAGAGTATGCCGCGTGCTAGGCTAGTCGGCACCGTTACAACCCGTCTGGAGTAACAAGATGCAGCAACGAACCACTCGGTACGCGAGGTGGATCCTCACGCTGAGCTTCTGCCTGTGTGTTGCGCCGATCGCGCGCACACAAGTCGTCGCACAGCCGGCTCAAGCCAGGCCCAATATCCTCGTCCTCTTTGGCGACGACATCGGCTTCTGGAACGTGAGCGCCTACAACCACGGCATGATGGGCTACCGCACGCCCAACATCGACCGCATCGCCAGGGAAGGCGCGCTCTTCACCGACGCCTACGCCCAGCAGAGCTGCACCGCCGGCCGCGCGGCGTTCATCACCGGCCAGTCGCCGATCCGCACGGGCCTGCTCAAGGTCGGACTCCCCAGCGCGCCCGAGGGGCTGCACGCCGCTGATCCGACGATCGCCAACATGCTGAAAAGCCAGGGCTACAGCACCGGGCAGTTCGGCAAGAACCATCTCGGCGACCGCAACGAGTTCATCCCGACGGTACACGGCTTCGACGAGTTCTTCGGCAACTTCTATCACCTCAACGCCGAAGAAGAGCCCGAGAACCCGGACTACCCGAAGGATCCGAAGTTCAGGGCGCAGTTCGGCCCGCGCGGCGTGTTCCGCTGCACGGCGACCGCGACGCCGAGCACGCTGCCCGCCGACCCGCGCTTCGGGGCCTGGGGACGGCAGCGCTGCGAGGACACCGGCCCGCTCACCAAGAAGCGGATGGAGACGATCGACGACGAGGTGATGGCGGCGACGATGAAGTTCATCGAGACCAACAACGCCGCCGGCCGGCCGTGGTTCACGTGGTTCAACACGACGCGGATGCACATCTTCACGCATCTCAAGCCGGAGTCCGCGGGCAAGACCGGCCTGGGCATCGTCGCCGATGGCATGACCGAGCACGACAACCACATCGGCCAGCTGCTCAACAAGCTGGATGAGCTGAAGATCACCCAGAACACCATCGTCATCTGGACGACCGACAACGGCGCCGAGGTGATGAGCTGGCCGGACGGCGGCACGACGCCGTTCCGCGGCGAGAAGAACACCAACTGGGAGGGCGGTTACCGCGTGCCGCTCGCGGTGCGATGGCCGGGCGTGATCAAGCCCGGCACGGTCATCAACGAGATCGTCTCGCACGAGGATTGGATGCCCACGCTGCTCGCGGCAGCCGGACAACCCAATGTCAAGGAGACGCTCTTGAAGGGCGCCACTGTGGCGGGTTCGACATTCAAGGTCCACCTCGACGGCTACAACTTGCTGCCGTACTTCCGAGGCGAGGCCAAGGAGTGGCCGCGCAAGGAGTTCATTTACTGGACGGACGATGGGGATCCCGCGTGCCTGCGATACGAGAACTGGAAGATGGTCTTCCTCGAGCAGCGCGCGGTCGGTCTGGAGGTCTGGCAGGATCCGCTGGTCGTGCTGCGCTTTCCCAAACTCTTCAACCTGCGGTCCGATCCATTCGAACGGGGACCCGAAGACGGGATGGACTATCGGCGGTGGCGGCTGGAGCGCGCCTTCATGCTGGCGCCGGCCGGAGCGATCGTGAACCGGTGGCTGCAGAGCTTCAAGGAGTTCCCGCCGCGGGCCAAACCAGGCACTTTCAACCTGAGCGAAGTGATGGACAAGCTCATGGCGGGCTCCAGGTAACCGCTCGTCACTAATGACGCCGAAGGGCGGCGGCGGGATCACTCCCATCGCCGCCCTTCGTTTTTTCGGCTCGCCTACGACGGGTAGTGCCCGAGCACACGCACGGCGCGGCTGACCCGCCGCAGGTCGTCGATGGCGTCGCCGAGCTGGGTGGCATCGCCCGCGGGCGCGACGTCCATGTGGAACGCGTACTCGAACGGCGTCTCGCGCGTCGGGTGGCTTTCGATGCGGGAGAGATTGAGGCCGCGTGACGAGAACGGCACGAGCGCGCGCACGAGCGCGCCCGGCTCGTTCCCCAGCACGCACACGAGCGTCGTCTTGTGCGCCGGATCCCAGCCGCCGGCCGGCAGGCCCGGCCGGATCAGCAGAAAGCGGGTCGCGTTGTCCGCGCGATCCTGAATGTCTTCCGCGAGCACGACGCCGCCGTACAGCGGCGCGGCGCGGAGCCCGGCGATGGCGGCCTCGTCGGACCGGCCCGCCTGGACGACGCGGGCCACGGCGCCCGCCGTGTCGAACACGGGCACGGCCCGGACGTCCGGCCTCGACTGAAAGAACCGCGCGCACTGCGCGATCGCGACCGGATGCGACAGCACCCGCCGGATGCCCGCCAGCGACGCGCGTGGCAACCCGACCAACGCGTGCCTGATGTTCAGGATGCATTCGCCGGCGATGTGCACGTCACGGCGCACGAGCGCATCGGCGCAGCCAGGCACCGATCCCGCGAGCGTGTTTTCGATCGGCACGACGGCCGCACGCGCGCGTCCGCCGACGACGGCGTCCAGCGCATCGTCGAGCGTCTCACACGGCTCCAGCCTGGCGCCGGCGCCGACGAGCGCCAGCGCGGCCTCCTCGCTGAACGCGCCCGGCGCGCCCTGGTAGGCCGCATCGGCGGCGGCGTGCTCGCGCCGCAGGTTGCCGATCTCGCCATCGAGCCGCTGGCGCTCGGCCAGCAGCGCGACGATGGTACGGTCGATGCGGTCGATGCCGCGGCGGCGGTCCTCGAGCAGCGTGTCGGTACTCATGACATTTCTCCTCCAGAAAAACCAAAAGCCCGCTCCCTTTCGGGTAGCGGGCTTCGTGAAGTCCCTTGCGTCTGGTCCGAACGCGCCGCTACCCGGTCCTCCAGATGAGGCCAAAGTACGTAAACGCGAATCCGTACACACGTGTCCCCGCGAGACAGGCCAGCGGGAGCAGGTGCGGATGAACCATGACGACACTCATGAGTAGCCTGAAGGACGGCCGCCTGTCAATCCGCGTTGGCGCTCGACACAGATGTTTCAACTTGTTAAATCTTCGTAATTTTTCTTGCTACGAGCCAACTAGGTCCGGACCTAGTTCGCTAAGGCTTCAGCCAACAATCTGGAAGTCGATTCCAAGGACACCGAGGACACCTGTGACGCGCCGCAGGTAGACCTCATAGTCCCTGTCCGTGGCGCCGATGGATGGCACGCCGACTGCACGTTGCTGGTATGCCGAGGGATCGAGGGATCCAAGTGTTCCGCCGGCGCACGAGAGCGTCGCCGCGACGAAGACTGCCGCGGCGACCCCATGCCCCAGACGCGCCACAGTCTCCTCGCGCATTATTCGGCCGCCGCGAAGATCGCGCGGCAGAATCCTTCCGGGGTGAAGCCGCACCCCTTCTGCGCCAGTGCGCGCGCCGCCCGGAGGTTTTCACGGAACGACTGCAGCTCCGCCATCCGCCGATCGACCTCGGCGAGATGCGCGTCGCAGATCGCGGACACGCGCTCGCACGGCCTCTTGCCGGCGCGGCCGAGATTCAGAATCTCCCGCGTCTCGTCGAGCGAGAGACTCAGGCTCTGCGCGCGCCTGATGAACGCCAGCTCTTCGAGCACCCGATCGGAAAAGACGCGATAGCCGGACGACGTGCGAGCCGGCCGCGAAATCAGCTTCTGCTCCTCGTAGTACCGAATGGTGGCCGTGGGCACCCCCGACCGTCGCGCGATTTCGCCAATCTGCATGACCCGAGTTTACGCCCCGCTTGACCTTCAAGCCAACTTGAAGGTGTACACCTTACGTATGACGATTACCCCGACGAACGTGTGCTGTTGCTGCTGTGGCGGGCCGACGCCTGCTGGGTCATGCTGTTGCGGATGCTGCTCGAATCCGAAACCCGGTCGATGAGACTTCGATGAGGCTCCGGCGCGCGTTCCTGCTCGCCGCCGGCGCGATCCTGCTGCCGGCCATCGCCGCCGGCCAGACTTGAGCGGGTTGAAGCAACCCCTACCTCCCAGGTTGGCGAGGTGTGCTCACGGATGGCCTGACGGCGATGGACCGCGTCCAGATCAGCGGCTGGATGGTCGCTGAAACGCGCGACACGCCGTACGACGGATCGGCGACGACGGCCAACCCGCTGCAGGAGCGGACGCGGATTCGCGTCTACCTGCTGACGGGCGACATCCGCCTCGCGAACCGCATGGGCCTGCAGATCACCGTGGCGCTGCCTGACGTCACTCGAAGCGCCGTCGTGAGCACGCCGGCGACCGTCTTCCAATTCAGCGAGACGTTCCGTGGCCTCGGCGACACGTCCGTCATCGCATGGCGGCGGATGATGTGGGGCCGCTGGAACGCCGCGATCAACGCCGGGGTGTCGCTGCCAACGGGCGAAGCCGAGATGCCGCGTTTCCAGGGCACGGACGACGACTCCGGCAGCCTGGTCCCCGCCTCGCGACTGCAGCGTGGAACCGGAACGTTCGATCCCATCGTCGGCGTGAGCGCGAATCGACTCGTCAACCGCTTCTTCAATCAAGGATTCCGGGCGTTCGTGACGGGCGCGGCGCGGCTGCCTGTCGCCGAGAACGAGTTCGGCTTGCGGACGGGCGCGTCCTGGGAAACGAGCGCCGGCGTGTCACGCGAGGTCAAGTGGGACCAGCTCGTCGTCATCGGCCGGCTGAGCTGGCTGCATCGCGAGCAGGACGTCTTCCACGGCACGCCCGTGCTCGTCGGCGGCGGGAACTGGCTCGCGTTCGCGCCGTCGGTGTCCTACACGATGGACAAGCTCACGCTGCAGACCGAGTTCCGGCTGCCGCTCTACCGATCGCTGGATAACCGCCAGCTCGACTCCTCCTGGACGTTTCAACTCGGCGCAAGCTGGAAGCTGTTCTAGCGCGAGCGGACTCACACCGCGGTGCCGAACAGGCTCCCCACGCCCGCGGTGAGGCCCATCGCCAGCGCGCCCCAGAACGCCACTCGCGCAGAGGCTCGGAGCACCGGCGCGCCGCCGGTCCGCGCCGAGAGCGCGCCGAGCGCACTGAGGCACACCAGCGAGGTCCCTGACACCATCGCGATCACGTCTGGCGCCGGGGCGGCGAGCGACATGAGCAGCGGCAAGGCGGCGCCCGCGGCGAACGTCGCGGCCGACGTCAGGGCGGCCTGTACGGGGCGGGCGCTCGCGGCGTCGGACAGGCCCAGCTCGTCGCGCGAATGCGCGGCGAGCGCGTCGTGGGTCATCAGTTGCTCCGCGACCTCGGTGGCGAGCGTCGGGCTGAGCCCTCGCGTCTCGTAGATCGCCGCCAGCTCGCGCTTCTCGAACTCCGGCTGAGTGGCCAGCTCCTCCCGCTCGCGCGCGACGTCGGCTCGTTCCGTGTCGAGCTGCGAGCTGACCGACACGAATTCGCCTGCCGCCATCGACATGGCGCCGGCCACCATGCCGGCGACACCCGCGACGAGGATCTCGCTCCGGCCGGCGCCCGCCGCCGCAACGCCGACGATCAGGCTTGCGGTGGAGACGATGCCGTCGTTCGCACCCAGAACAGCGGCGCGCAGCCAGCCGATTCTCCCGGTGCGGTGACGCTCTCGATCGACGCGTCGAGTCAACTTTCGTTCACACGGCCACGGGGACGCGGGACGTGGCGGGTTGTCGGAGCGCGGGCCAGACCGATGTCAGGAATTCGCGCGCGAAGGCGCGCACGTCGGCCCAGTCCGTGTACTCGTGATCGCGGCTGGTGTCCGTGTCGTCACCCATCTTCGCGGCCATGCGCTTGATCATCCAGCGGGTGAGCCAGTCGTACCGGGTGTACGCGAGCGTGCCGGCGACCGGTTTGAAGATGACAGGCATCCAGCCACAGGATTCGACGAAGGCCCGCATGATGGCCATGAGTCGCTGCTGGGTCGCTTCGCGCCGGTCGCGCGCCATCATGCACACCGAGACGAAGGCGCCCGGCTTGTCGCGAAGGCCTTCGCCATGCTGTCTGATCCAGCGCCGCACCGTCCGCTGGTACCTGCCGGCGCGAAGTGAGGCGGCGACGATGACGCCGGCGTAGTCCTCGGGGCCGGGCGCAGCAGAGGAGGCTTGAAACACGCTGGCGTCAACGCCTGTCAGGCGTAACGCTCGTCCAATCTCCTGAGCGACCCTTTCGGTCTGCCCGTCGGTTGTCCCATAAATCACGAGGATGCGTGTCATGTCGCCGCCGCCTGATCTCCTGGCAGCAACCTCGATGCCAACGCGGAGGCGAACGCACGCGCGGCGGGACGGCGGCAGCAGAGCGTGGGCGCGTGGCCGCGATTGGGAAATTCCCCGCAGCGGTCGTGAGAAACCCGCTATCGGGCGATCGTCAACGGCGCGGTCGCTGGTCCTGCGCATGGAGGCCGGGTCCTTAGACCCGGCGATCGTTCAGCATCCGGCTCCGCCTTCGATCGCGAGCGCGACGTCGTAGAGAAACCGCAGCGGCGCGCGCGTGCCTTGCGGGCGCGGCGCCGACGAGTTGATCTGCACGGCGAGCGTCACGCCGCTCTTCGGGAAGTGCACGAGCTCGGTCTGATAGCCCGGAAAGAAGCCGCTATGCCCCCACGCCGGGCCGGCGGGAGTTGTGTCGCGCAGGATGACGCCCAGGCCGTACTTCGTCTCGGGCCCCAGCCGGGCGGGCACGCCGGAAGCGATCATCAAGTCGCGCATCTTCGGTGAAATCGCGTTGCCGGCGTAGAGCGCGTGTCCCCAGCGCGCGAGGTCGCGCGCGCTCGTCGCGTAGCCGCCGCCCGTCCACTCGAATTGCGGATTGATGACGAACACGCCGTTCGTCATCACCTCGTCCGGCAGTCCGAGCGGATCACGCGGACCCGCATAGCCCGGGACGAGGCCTGGCACACGCCGGCTCGTCGTCGGCGCCACGCGCGTGAGCTTCAGCGGACCGAGAAACCGCTTCTGCACTTCGTCATAGAGCCGCGTGCCCGTGATGCCTTCCACGATCATGCCGAGGACGATGTAGTTGGTGTCGGAGTAGTCCCAGCCCTGACCCGCAGCAAAGGGCGCGGGCGCGTCGAAGAGGTACGACAACTCCTCCTCGGGCATCCAGGCTTTGTCGGGATTCGCGCGCAGGTCTGCCGTGAACTTCGGGTTCATCTCGTACCGCACGAGGCCGCTCGTGTGCGTCATCAGCATGCGGACGGTGGTGTCCTTCGCGTTCGGCAGACGCGAGAACCACGGCTTGCTGCCGAGGTATTTCGAGATCGGCGCGTCCAGATCGAGGCGGCCGGCCTCGATGAGCTGCAGGGCGACGGCGGCGAAGAACGTCTTGCCGGTCGATCCCGCCATCAGGAGGTCGTCCGGCGTCATCGCCACTTTTCTTTCGCGGTCAGAGAGGCCCGACGCGAGGCCGCACACACGCCCGTCTTTCGTCACGATGCCGAGTGACGCACCGGGCGCCTGGACGCTCGCGCGCCAGTCGTCGAGGGCGGTTTGCAGACGAGTCGAGTCCTGAGGGACAGCTTGGTGACCGAGGCAACAGAGAGCCAGAAGCACCGGGCCGATCGCTCGTGTCACGGGAACAGTCTATCCATCCATGGAGCCGGGTCTTTAGACGCGGCACTCGCTGGACCTGCGGATGTCGGCGCTTGTTTGACATCATCATTTCTAATTCATATATTAGAAATCATGACCACGACGTCCTCGGCCGTCCGCGTCGCTGATGAGGTCTGGCTCGCCACCGCGCTGCTGCACCGCGAGCATCCCAACCGGCCCGATTTCACGCTCAAGGAGATCGAAGCTCGAATCCGCCGCGAAGACATCACGGGCACGGTTCGGCGCGGGGTCTATCCGCACCTGTCGGTCCACTGCGTGGCCAACGCCCGGCCCAATCCGGCTCGCTACCGCATGCTCTTCTCCACGGGTCAGTCCCGGCGACGCCTCTTCAGGCCCGGGGACCCCTTCGATGCCGGCCGGGCCGGCGGCAAGATCATGCCGCGCCGGGAAGATGTGCCCGCCAAGTACCACCCGCTGATCGACGGGCACGAAGCCACCTGGGCATCGGCACCGGTGCGGGATCCGCTGCTCGAGCTGGCGCGGCGCCAACGCGGGGTCTGGAAGGGTCTGGATCCGGACCGCTACGTCCGCGGCCTCCGTGAGGGCTGGAAGTGACCCGCATCTTCTGGGACACCAACCTGTTCATCTATCTCTTCGAAGGCGGCCGTTTCGCGCCCCGCGTTCGCGAACTGCGAGAAAGGATGGCCGCTCGCGGCGATCAGTTGTTCACGTCCGCGCTGACGCTGGGCGAGGTGCTGGTCAAGCCGGCCGCGGCCGGCGCCGACGTCAGCCGCGATCATCGCCTCACGCTCCAGCACGCGGCGACCATCATCGCGTTTGACGCCGACGCGGCCGTTCACTACGCCTCGATCCGCGCGGATCGAACGATCAAACCGCCGGACGCCATCCAGCTGGCCTGCGCCGCCGCCGCGAACATCGACCTCTTCATCACGAACGACGACCGCCTTTCCTCGAAGGTGGTAGCCGGCGTGAAGTTTGTCACGTCTCTCGACCGCGCCCATTTGTAAACCCCCGCTCGCGAACCCGCTCCGCCTGCAACAGATGGCGGCGCTGGTGCCGTACGAGCACTTCAAGTCCCGTGCCGATCGTAAAGAAGATGATCGGCACGAACGGGTTCTGAAAGCGGACGCGATTCACGTCGTACTGCGTCGCGCGCCGGATGAACTCGCGCGCGTGGGTGTTCGTGCTGAGAAAGCGGTCGAGCACGGACAGATCCACTGCCGAGTGCGGCACGATCTTCCTCGGCGCACGTCCTTTCCGTGACTGCGCCGACGGCTCGATCGCCGTGCGGATGAACCAGCGCCCGAACCAGCCAGGCGCGATTTCCTGCGCGGTGCCGCGCGCCCGGCCCTGCAAACCCTTTTCCATCGCCGCGAGGTACACGTCATTAGCCACGCAGAGGTGATCGAGGCACTGGCCGATGCTCCACTCGCCAGGGCTGGGTTTCCAGTTCAGCTGATTCAGGCTGAGCGGCTTCGCGAGCACAACCGCGCGCTGGTCGGCGGCGTCGATCTCGGAGAGCAGCCGCGCAGGCCACGCCGGAAGTAGATCAGAAGGCATCCGTCACATTTCACCAGATCTTGTATCCTCCGCGGATGGCGCCATTTCGTTTTCGCCGCTCCAAAGCCCGGAGCGGCCTACAAGCCCGCCGACAGTTTCTCGCCGCATGTTCGGCTGCGGGCGTTTCCGCCGGACTCTTTCCTGGACTCTTGTGGGCGCAGGCGCAACAGGCGCCAGCCGGCCGCGTGACCGAGGCGATGATTCGCGAAACCGCGGCCCTCGCGGGCGTCTCGCTCGGCGACATCGACGTGAAGACGCTCATCAATACGGTCAATCGCATCGCCACGCGGATCGATCAGTTGCACGCGAGCACGCCCGGCAACGAGGCGCCCTCGCCGCTGCAGTTCTCGCCGCGCGTCGCCGGCTTCCCCATCACGCCGCCGTCCAGCGTCTTTCGTCCGAGCGCGCCACGCGCGGGCCTCACACGCCCCGCCGTGCTCGACGACGTGCTGTTCTGGCCGCTGGTCGATCTGGCGGATCTCGTGCGGCGCCGCCTCGTGACGGCTGTCGAGCTCGCGGAACTCTCGCTCGCACGCCTCGAGCGCGCCAACGCCCGGCTCAACTGCGTCGTCACGCTCCTACGGGATCGCGCGCTGACGCAGGCGCGCGAGGTCGATCGCGAGCTGGCCGCCGGCAAATACCGCGGCCTGCTCCACGGTCTTCCCTGGGGCGTGAAGGACATCGTCGCCGCGCGAGGCGGCCCGACCACGTGGGGCACGGGCGCGTTCCGCGATCGCGTGATCGACATGGACGCGACCGTCGTCACGCGGTTGATTGCGGCCGGTGCGGTACTCACTGCGAAGCTCACAACCGGCGAGCTCGCGTTCGGCGATCAGTGGTTTGGCGGGCGGACGAACAATCCGTGGAATCCGGAGCAGGGATCGAGCGGGTCGTCCGCAGGATCGGGCGCGGCGCCTGCGGCCGGGCTCGTCGCCTTCGCGATCGGCACGGACACCGGCGGGTCGATTCTCTCCCCCGCCGTGCGATGCGGCGTCGTCGGCCTCCGGCCGACGTTCGGCCGGGTGAGCCGGCACGGCGTGATGGCCGCGGGCTGGACGCTCGACAAGGTCGGGCCGATCTGCCGCCGCGCTGAGGACTGCGCGATCGTGCTGCACGCGATCGCGGGACCTGACGGCCAGGACCTCGCCGTCCCCACGGACATGCCGGTTGGATGGGACGCGCGCGCGTTGGCAAAGGGCAAGCGGGTCGGAGTCGTACCCAAGCTCCTCGAGGCGGACCAGGACGCGGACACCCGCGCCAACGCCATCAAGGCCCTCGATGCCCTGCGCGCGGCCGGCGTCGAGATCCGCGACGTGACCGTCCCGCAGAGCGATCTCACCTACTTCATCGAGTACATCGAGCGGGCCGCCGGGTTCGAGACCTTCGTGCAGGGCGGGCACGACACGAACATGCGGATCTCGAACATTCCACGCGACTTACGCGTCTACCATCTCGTGCCGGCGGTGGATTACCTGCAGGCGAATCGTGAGCGGTACAAGCTGATGGAAGCGTACGCGCAGGCCACGCGCGACATCGACGTGATGGTGGCCGGGAGCGTGACGCTCACCGGCGCGACCAGCCTCAATCCGATCACCAGCCTCACGGGCCATCCGGCGGTGGCTGTCCCGACGGGATTCCGCGCCAATGGCACGCCGACCGGGCTGACGTTCGCTGGCCGGCTGTACGACGAGGCGGGACTGCTCGTTATCGCACGGGTCGTCGAGCAGGCGCTCGGCGCCGTCGGACGAAAACCGCCCGGCGGCGTCTAATGTCAAACGAATCGCCGGTGCACAGCCCGCACCGGCCTACAAGCTGGTCGGCATGAGGAGATTCCGATGACTTCGTTCTTTGGCGATCTGCGCTTTGCCCTGCGCAGCTGGCGGCGGGCGCCAGGCTTCTCGGTGGCTGCGATCGCGACGCTCGCGCTCGGCATCGGCGCCACCACGGCGATTTTCAGCACCGTGAATGCGGCGATCCTCAAGCCGCTCCCCTTCGCGAACCCGGACGACTTGTACGCCATCCGGACGACGCTCACGGACGGCCGGGTGACGACGGGACTGGTGTCCGCGGTTCAGATTCGGAAGCTGAACGAAGCCAACATCTCGATCGTCAAGGCGGCGGCATCGACGCAGCTCCAGGAGCTCACGCTCCAGCGTGAGGGCGCCGCGCCGGTCAAGGTCAACCTGTTTGGCGTGAGCGAGGGCTTCTTCGAGATCTTCGGGATGCCGATGACGCTCGGCGGCTTCACGCCCGAACAGTACGCCAGCAGCGGCCCGCCGCTCATCGTGGTCTCCCGCCGCGTCTGGCGCGACGTCTTCAACAGTGACCCGAACATCGTCGGCAAGCCGATCCGGTTCGCGGAGTTTCCGGCCACGACGATCGTGGGCGTCGCGCCGCCGGATTTCGACATGCCGCGCGGCGTGGACATGTACTTCAACCTGCGGCTGAATCCCACCGACAGCGGGCACGGCAACGACGGCTACATGCGCATCAAGCCGGGTGTGTCGATCGAGCGCGTCAAGCAGGAGATGTCGGGCGTGATGACCAATGTCATCAAGGAGTTCCCCGGGACAGGGAATACGCGCGTCTACATCGTGCGCCCGCTGGTGGAACAGATGGTCGGCGACCTCAAGCCGATCCTGCTCGTCGTGCTGTCGGCGGCCGCCGTGCTGCTGCTCCTGGCGTGCGTGAACGTGACGAACCTCCTGCTGGCGCGCGGCGCGGCGCGCGCACGCGAAATGGCGGTGCGCGTGGCACTGGGCGCGGGTCGCGGCCGCATCGTCCGCCAGCTTCTCGTGGAGTCCACGCTCCTCTCCACCGTCGGCACCGTCGCCGGGCTCCTGCTGGCGTACGGCGGCCTCAAGCTGCTGCTCGCGGCCGGCGCGGCCAGGCTGCCGCGGCTCGAGTCGGTCACGTTCGACGGCACCGTGCTGCTGTTCGCCCTGGGCACGCTCCTCGTGAGCAGCTTCATCGTCGGATTCGCGCCGGCGCTGCGGCTGGCCAGCACCGATCTCAAGACATTGATCAATGAGAGCGGCCGCTCCACCTCGGGCGGCCGCGGCACCGCGCGCTGGCTGGGATCGCTGATGGTCGCGGAGATCGCGCTGTCGGTGATGCTCGTCGCCGGCGCCGGCTGGCTCATCAAGAGCTTCGCCGACCTGCACGCGGTCAATGCCGGCTTCAAGACCGACAACCGCGTGCTGTTTGACGTGGGCTTCCCCGGCCCGAAGTTTCCGGACGGGCCGGCGGTGGATGCCGCGGCCCAGGATCTGCTGGGGCGGCTCCAGCAGGTGCCAGGTGTCATCGCGGCCGGCACGACATCGAACTTCCCGCTGCGCCAGCAGGTTGAGAATTCCCTGCTCCTGCAGTTCAGCGGCGAAGCATTCGACGCGAACAATCCCATGGGCTCGCGCCAGCGGATTGCCAGCCCGAAGTTCTTCGAGACGATGGGCACCAGAATCCTGGCGGGCCGCGACTTCGGCCCCGACGACCGCCTGGGCACCGCCTCCGTCGCCATCGTCAACAAGTCCTTCGTCGACAAGTACCTGAAGGGCCGGAATCCGATCGGCGTGCACTTCACGTCCGGCTTTCCGACCCCCAACCCGCAGAACGAAACCCAAATCATCGGCGTCGTGGAGGATATCCGGCAGAAGTCTCTCGGCGACGCGGGCGAGCCGGCCTACTACTCGACGGACCGCCAGATCACGATCCGCCGCCGGACGGTTGTCCTGCACACGAAGCTGGCCGACCCGATGTCGCTGCAGAACGCCATCCGTGAGGAAGTGACGAAGACCGACCCGCAGATGGCCGTCAACCTGATCACCGCCGACGAGCTCACCGGCAACACGCTCAAGCGCCAGGAGCTCGGCATGATGCTGATGATGGTCTTCGGCGCGGCCGCGCTCGCGCTGGCGGCCGTCGGCATCTACGGCGTGATCGCGTACGCGACGTCGCAGCGCACGGGCGAAGTGGCGACCCGGCTCGCGCTGGGCTCGACCCGCGGAGGCGTGTTCTGGCTGATGCTCGGCCACGGCCGGACGCTCACGATCGCCGGCGTCGGCGCCGGTCTGGCGCTGGGCTACATCGCGGGCCGTCTGTTCGCCAACCGGTTCTACGGCATGCGCGCCGGCGACCCCGTGATCCTCGGCAGCGCGGCGCTCGTGGTCCTCGCGATCGCCATCGTCGCCACGATCATTCCCGCCGCGCGGGCCTCGGCCGTGAAGCCGTCGCAGGTGCTCAGGAGCGAGTAGTGCCGTTTCCGAAGATCGACTGCGAGCGCCTGCATCCCGGCCTGCCCGTCAAGGACGTGGCCGCCGCCGTCGAGTTCTACACGAAGCGGCTGGGATTCACGCTCGGGTTCGCCTGGCCGGAGCACGGCCCGCCGTCCATGGCTGGCGTGAATCTCGGTGAGCTGCAGGTCTTTCTGGAGCAGTACCCAGGCAGTCCCGCCGGTGTCGCGGTGTACTTCGTCGTCGGAAACGCCGACGACCTCTGCGAGGCGCAGCGCGCGCACGGCGTCAAGATCCCGGTCGAGCCGGGCGATCGGGCATACGGGCTGCGCGATTACACCGCGCACGATCTGGACGGCAACAGGCTGACGTTCGGTCACTACATCTATAACGTCGGAGAGCCGATCGCGATCGAGCGCGTGGACGTGCCGGTGCGCCTCGAGAAGCGGCTGGCCGCGCTGCTCCACGATCTGGCGGCGTACAAGAAGATGAGCCTGACCAGCTGCCTCGAGGAGATCCTGCTTCACACCAACGAGCCGCTCGGCGACGGCGTTGCCAGCCCGCACACGAAGATGCAGCTCCGGCACATCCAGGAGCTGAAGAAGAAGCACGGCATCGACTACGACTCGCACGGCAGCTATCGATTTACTGAGAAATAGCCCATGTACGTAGCCGGCGGGCTCTAGCCCGCCGGATCCGCAAGGCTGAAGCCCTGCGGCTACGTACTCACCGTGGCTCGCGGTACACCTTGAGTGAGATCGTCTGCGCGCCGCCTTCGGCGAGGGAGAAGCGCGTCGCCACGCCGATGTGCTGACGCAGGAACTCCGGATCCTGCCAGTCGGTTCCTTGGACGGTCGGCAGCGCGAGCGCGAGGTAGTCGCCGGGCGGCAACCCGCCAATCTGGAACCAGCCCTTGGGATCGGGGCGGACCTGTGAGAAATAGCGCGACGGAAACACCCACTTCGCCGGGTCGGCGGAGAAAACGACCAGCGTGCACTCCGTCGCCGCCTTGTCCCCATCGGTGACCGTGCCCTCGAGCACGGGCCCGCGGCTTGTCAGCGTGATCTCGAGCCCGTTCACGTCACCGTTGCGGAAGTCGATCGGCTCGTCGGTGATGTCGCGCCCGTTCAGTGTGACCTGCTTCATGGTCCACCTGCCTGAACCGACAATGACGCGCATCATGCGCAGGCCGCTCATGTTGTAGACCTCGAACGTCCAGTCGTCGCGGGTGATCCGGTTTGGGGGACCACCACCCACCGGCGCCGACACAAAGTTGATCGCACTCGGCGACACCAGCACACGGCTCGGGACCGGCGGCGGCGCATCGCCTTCCAGCAGAATCCTGCCCCGCGCCGTTGCTCCCGCGACCTTCAACTTGAGGCCCGTCACGTCAGCGCCGGCTGACACGGTCAGGGGCAACGACGCAAAATTGCCGCTGCCGAGATTCCCGCTCGTTCCGCGGCCGAACGCCTGGATCACGTAGGAGCCCGGCGCGACGTTGCGAAACGCAAACGAGCCGTCCTGCCCGGAAGCAATCCGGCCGATGAGGAACGAACGGACATCGTCGCCGCTCGTCGGGATGAACATCATCGTTCCGGAAAGCGGCTTGTCGGACTCGTCGAGCAGCACGCCGGAGACGGTCGCCATCGGCGCCGGCGTGAGTTGAAAGACAAGGCCCGTCAGGTCCTGTCCGAGTTCGAGACGGACCGGCTTCGCCTCCATGGGGACCACCGTGCCCGGAAAGTAGGTGACCGCGAAACCCGACGGATCGTTCGGTCCGGCGAACGGACCGGCGAGCGCCAGCAGGTAGTACTCGGCGGGCGGCAGGTTGAAGATACGGAATCGTCCGAGATCGTCCGTCGGCTGCGGCGGGTTTCCGCCGAACGGCATGAGCCGGCGCTTCCCCGCCAGGAATTGCACGCGCGCGGACTGCACGACGATGCCGGGCGCCGGATCGCCGAACTCGTCGAGCAGCCGGCCCTCAATGGCCGTCGTCGGCGGCAGGGAAATATCGGCCTTGTCGAAGTGCTGGCCATCCTTCAGCTCGATGCGCTTCGCGGTCTCTTCCGGCGTCAGCTGGCCAAACTGCAGTGAGACGAACCGGTCCGCCGAAAACGTCAGCGCGTAGCTGCCGGGGAGCAATCCATCGATGGTAAAGCGGCCGTTGGCGTCGGTGGCCCGCGCCGGAATCTGCTGACCGAGGCCTCCGTCCCACCGTATGGCCCGAATGGTTACCTTCTCGATCGGCAGCTTGTTGTCTAGCCGAGTGACGACGCCGGAGATCCTGCCCATCGGCTTGGGCTGTTCAACGTTCTGAGGAGTCTGAACGGCGACGACACACGAGAGAGCGATGGCAAGCAGCGCGCTCATGGCTTCACCACCAGGTCGGCGGTCAGCCGCGCGGCGTTCGCGGCGACCAGAGGAATCGAAACCGCCTCGAGGCGGCGGAGTACGCCCGCATCCATCCAGGAACCTTGGTCGAGGTACGTCGCCGCGGCGATGTGGTACGCGCCATCGAGCAGGCCTTCGATGACGTAGCGACCGTCAGCGCCCGTTTCGGCCGCCTTGATCATGCGCGACCGGAATCTCCACGCCTGCTCGTCGCGTGAAAAAGCGACGACCCGTGCGCCGCTCACCGGTCGTCCCGTCGGATCGCGGACCACGCCCGTCACGCCATTCGTCCTGGGCGTGATGACGAGGCGCAACTCGCGAGCGCGGTCGCCGCCCTTGAAATCGACGGGCGTGTCCGTGGTGTCGACGCCGTCGAGCAGTGCCTGCTTCAGCGCCCAGCCTGCGGGCAGCCGGGTCACGCGCAGCAGCCGCGGCCCGAACAAGTCCTTGAGCAGGAACGTGCCGTCCGGCGCGACGGCCACGGGCGCGCTCCAGCTCTGAGGCAAACCTTGAAGCGGCGGCAACTCGAACTCCGTCTGGTGCGCGAGCACCTCCAACGCGCCGAGCGCGAGCGACGCGCCACCCTCGACCTCCACGCGTCCGTTCACGGTGGCCCCCTTCGCGGTCGTCACCGTCACGTTGATAAGATCCTGACCGGCGACTGTGAGGCGGGTGGCCCCGAATTCCGGATCGGCGCCTGGCGCCGGACGGGCGACGCCCATCAGCCAGTACTCGCCGGCGGGCACGTTCGGGTACTGGAAATCGCCGCCCCTCGGCGATCCAGATCCACTCACCTCGCCGACGGGCCCTCCCACACGTTGAATACGCGGCAGCGACGTTTCGGTCGTTCCGGTGGAGGCGACGATGCGCCCGCTGACGACGACCGCGGGCACGGTGGACAGCGAGAAGTCGAGGCCGCCGATTTCCTGGGCGTGCGTCAGGATGAGCGTCCGGCCGCCCTCGATGCGAGGCGCGCCTGGAAAGTACGTGCGAACCAGCGCCGTGGGTCGCTGGCCGGGAACCGGGATGCGATCGAAGACGCTGAGCGGATCGGCAGCCGCCTCGAGGTAGTACTCGCCGGGCGGCAGCGTGTGCACCCGGAAGCGGCCGCGGTCGTCTGTTTTCGCCTGCGACACCGGCACGGGGCGACGGCCGTTTTCGTCGTAGGCGAAGCGCATCGCCGACACGATGATGGCGATCGCCGGCGCGCCCGTGTCGATCTGGAGGCGGCCCTCGAGGGCCGCGCCCCTTGCCATCCACAAATCGCGCTGGACCGACTGACCGGCGGCGATCTCCACGGCCGGCGGGCGCTCGAACGTCCGGCGGACATCGCGCACGAGCGGCACGAAGCCGGCCTTTTCGGCGCGGACCCGGTACGATCCGGCCGGAAGATTCGCGAACCGATAGCGACCGTCCGTGTCGCTGTCGGTCGTCCTGGGCCCCTGCAACGCCTCGGATTCGAGCGTGAGGCGCGCCCGGCGCACCGGCTGCGCCGAGCTGTTGACGTCGATCAGCACACGGCCCGCGATGACGGCCGTCCCCGTCGCTTCGGGAGCGGGCGCGCGGTCGCGCGGCAGCTGCGGAGCGGCGCCGACCGATAACGCAACGGCGATCGCAGCGACAACGCGCGGCGGTGCGGCCTTCATCGCGGATTGGTTGAGTAGTTTACCCCGCTCTTCAACGTTCGGGACCCGCCACTCGTCTAAAGCGACATGTTCTTCACGCTGCTGGCCCTTGTGAGCTTCGTCGACGCCCGTGATCAGAATCAGACTCGGGAAGTTGTTCAACTGAGCCCAGGCGTGTACGCCGCGGTCTATTCCGAGTTCCGCATGGATCCCATCGAGGGCAATTCGCTGTTCGTCGTGGGTGACGACGGCGTGCTGGTGGTCGATTCCGGCCGGACCCCCCATTCAGCACGCACGATGATTGCCGAGATCCGCCGGCGTACGGACAAGCCCGTGCGCGTCGTCGTCAACACCCATTGGCACGACGACCATGTGTTCGGCAATCAGGCGTATGCGGACGCCTTTCCCGGCGTCGTGTTCGCCGCGCATGCGAGCACGCGCGAGGACATGCAGCAGCAAAGCGTCCCGAGCCTGACCAGCTACGGCGTCGATTACTGGCGGAAGATGGCCGAGGGATTCGAGCAAAGGCTCGCCAAGGGAACCCGGCCGGACGGCACGCCTCTGACGGATGAGCAGAAAGCCCGCCTCGCGGAGCAGGCCCGTACGGTTCGCGAGTTCCTTCCAAGAATCCCGGAGCAGCGCATCGTCCTGCCGACGCTGACATTTGTCGATCGACTGACCATCCATCTCGGGCAGCGAGAAGTCCAGCTGCTGCACTTCGGACCCGGCAATACTCGAGGCGACACCATCGTCTTTCTGCCGAAGGAGAAAATTGTGGCGGCGGGGGATCTGGTCGTCCATCCGGTGCCGTTCGCGTACGGTTCGTCGCCAGAACCCTGGCTCGAGACACTCAAGCGTCTGCGGGAGCTGCGGGCCGACGTGGTTGTGCCCGGCCACGGCCCCGTCATGCGGGACACCGTCTATGTGGACAGGTTGATCGACTTGTTCGGATCCCTTGTGAAGCAAGTCAACGATGCGGTGGCGAGGGGACTCACCCTGGACGAGACACGCAAGGCCATCGACCTCGAAGCCTTCAGGACGCTTTTCGCGGGCGACGACGCGTTCCGGCGCGCGACCTTTGGCGACTCGATCCTGCGTGAGGCTGTTGAGCGCGCGTACAAGTCGGCGCGCCGCACGCAAGCCGAGTCTACGGCCGGCACGAATCCAGCACGCGCCTGACGGCGTCCACGACCACATCCGGCTCATCGATCAGGATCCAGTGACCGGCGTCGGCCACGACGACCTGCGAGCCGCGCGGAGACTGCGCGGCGATGCGCGCGTGCTCCGCGCGCGCAGCCTCTGGCTGTGAGCCGGCGGTCAGGACGACGAGCGGCACGTCGCCGATCGGGTTCGCCGTCGCGATCTCCGCGGCGCTGCGGCGGAGGCTGCCGAGATGGTCGGCCATGGCAAGGAAGGCGCGCGGCCGCGACCAGTGTGCCCGCATCGCCGGCCACGCGTCTTCCGGCAGCTTCCGCACCTGGAGGACGAGCCGCGTGAGCAGCGCGGCCGCCTCCGATCCGAACATCCGGGCCGCGCTCTTCGGCCCGGTCCGCGATCCCCGCACCAGCAGATCCAGAAACAGCCGGACGAAGCCGACCGACGCCAGCACGGCGCCGACACGCGACAGGAAGACGCCGCCTCTCAGACGGCGCTGCTCCGCCGGCGTCATGGTCAGCCACTCAGCGGGAAAGATCGGATCGACGAGCACGACGCCGGCGACGTCCTTCGGGAAATCGCTCGCAAATGCACGCACGACGAACGTCCCGAAGGAGTGCGCGACCAGCACGTACGGCGGCGGCACGGCCGCCGCCTGCAGCAGCACGCGCAGCTCGGCCGCGAGCGACCGCGCGCTCACAGGCGAGTGCGTGCGCTCGCTCCACGCCAGGCCGGATCGGTCGTAGCTGACAGCGCGCGCGAACTCCGCGACCCGCGGCGCCACCTTGAGCCAGCTCAGCGACGACGCCGAGATGCCGGCGTCGAAGACAACGGTCGGAATCTCGTCATGCCGCCCCTCAACCCGGGGCGGCCTACGTACCTCCTCGTAGGCCGCTCCGGGCTTTGGAGCGGCAATCTGAATATGCAATCGCCCGCGCCCGACGTCCACCAGCCGGCCCGGCGGCGGAAACCGGCGCGCGTCGCGCGACGTGCCGATCCACTGATAAACGATGCCGGCGGCGACGACTGCCGCGAACAGGATGGCCGCAAGCGCCATGGCGGTATTGTGAGCCGAGTCAGTCGAGCACCGTATCCAGCCCCCGGTGCACGCCAACGAGCGTCGAGACGCGCCGGATCGCAAGGAGCGCGCCGTCCACGTAGGGGCGCGCGCTCGGGCCCGCATCGTGCCGAAGGCTCAGCCGTTGATCCGGCATCCCGAAGATGACTTCCGCGCTGATGACGAAACCCGGAAGCCGGACCGAATGCACCTGCGCGCCCGCGAGCGTCGCGCCGCGCGCGTCACGCTCGCCGGACGTCTGATCGACCGGCACCGTGAGCTCGGGTCGCCGGGCACGCGAAAGCCGGGCCGCCAGCTCGCGCGCGGTGCCGCTCGGCACGTCCACCTTGTCGTCGTGGGCGTAGTCGATGATCTCCCATTGCGGAATCCACTTCGCCGCCATCTCGGCGAACTTCTGCATCAGCACGACTGTCAGCGCGAAGTTCCCGACAGCCAGCACACCACGTGTCTGCCGGCGGGCGACCGTGTCGATCTCGGCATAGTCACCGTCGGTCAGGCCTGACGTGCCGACCACGACGTGAGCGCCATGACCCACCGCCGCGAGGACGTTGGCCTTCGCCTGATCCGGCTTCGTGTACTCGACGAAGACGTCGCAGGGCCGGGCGAGCGCTTCCGTCGCCGACGCGTAGATGGGACACGTCAGACCGGGCTGCGCCAACACCTCACCGAGGTCCCGGCCCGCGTGTGTGCGCGACACGGCAGCCGCGAGCGTCAGGTCCGCGGACCGCGCGATTCCGCGCGCGAGCTCGGATCCGGCCCAGCCGGTGGCGCCGGCAAGACAGACGGCAATCTGGCGTTGGGTCATGGGACGAGATTACTCTCGAGCCAAGATGCTCGCGCGGCCGGGCGGCATTGCGCTCTTCGGTTCAAACACCGCCCACTGCGCGCCTCCATCGATCGACCGCTTCTCGTAGATGAAGTGGCGGCGCAGGTTGACGTACTTCCATCCTTCGACGTAGCTTCCGCCGAAAGCCATGCCACAACTCATTGGATTCATTGGACTAGGCGTCATGGGCCGGCCCATGGCCGGGCACCTTCTCGCCGCCGGCCATCGGCTCACTGTGTTCAACCGGAGCCTTCCGGCGATCGCCGAGCTGGTCGGCGCCGGCGGAGAGGCCGCCGATTCGCCCGCCGGCGTCGCCCGCCGTTCCGACATCGTCATCACGATGCTGCCGGACACGCCCGACGTCGAAGCCGTCATCGCCGGCGCAGGAGGCGTGCTCGAAGGCGTGCGCAACGGCGCCGTGGTGATCGACATGAGCAGCATCTCGCCCGTCGCGACGCGGCGGCTGGCGTCGCTCGTCGCGGCCAGGGGCGCGACGATGCTCGACGCGCCGGTGAGCGGCGGCGAGATCGGCGCGAAGAACGCGTCGCTGTCGATCATGGTGGGCGGCGCGCCCGCCGCGTTCGAGCGCGTGCGTCCGGTGCTCGCGCACATGGGCAACGGCGAGCGCATCATTCACATCGGCGACGAGCCCGGGTCGGGCCAGATCTGCAAGATCTGCAACCAGATGGCGATCGGCGGCGCGCTCGCCGGCGTCAGCGAGGCCTTCGCGATCGCGCGCAAGGCCGGCGTCGATGCGGCACGCGTGCGCCAGGCGCTGCTGGGCGGATTCGCCGCAAGCCGCGTGCTCGAAGTCCACGGCGAGCGCATGCTCACCGGCAACTACGTCCCGGGCTTCCGGACGCGGCTCTATCAAAAGGATCTCCGCATCGCCCACGAGACGGCCGGCGTCCTGGGCGTGCCGACACCAGCCACGGACGTCGTGACCGCGCTCGTGCGCGTGCTCATGGACCGCGGTGACGGCGACCTCGACTACTCGGCCGTCGGGACGGCCCTCACCTAGGCCTGCGACGGCGTTAATATCGGTCATGACTTCCTCAACCCTCGTCGGCCTTCCGCTGCTCCTGGCCTCGCTGATCTCGACGCAGGTCGCACAACCGCCACCGCCACCCAAGCCGTACGAGCCGACCGTCGGCATGGCTGGCCGCGACGCCGTGTGGGTGCCGACCTCGGCCGGCATGGTCGCGAAGATGCTGGACATGGCGAAGGTCACCAAGGCGGATGTCGTCATCGATCTCGGATCGGGCGACGGCCGCATGATCATCGCGGCCGCCAAACGCGGCGCCAGGGCGCGCGGCGTGGAGTTCACGCCCGAACTGGTCGAGCATTCGCGCAAGCTCGCCCGCGACGCCGGCGTGGCCGACCGGGCGACGTTCGTGCAGGGCGACATGTACGTCGCCGACATCTCGGACGCCACCGTGGTCGCGCTCTTCCTCCTGCCTGAAAACCTCGACAAGCTGAAGGACAAGTTCCTCGCGCTCAAGCCCGGATCGCGCATCGTGCTCAACACGTACAAGATTCCCGGCTGGGAGCCCGACGTCACCGAGGTCATCACCGGCGACTGCACGTCGTGGTGCACGTCGATGCTGCACTTCGTGCCGGCCAAGGTCGCCGGCGTCTGGAAGCTGCCGGCGGGACAGCTGACGCTCTCGCAGAGCTTCCAGATGCTCTCGGGCGAGCTGGTCTCCGGCGCCTCGAAGACGCCGATTGCCGACGCGCGCATGCGCGGCGACGAGATCACGTTCAACGCGGGCGGCGTGACGTACACCGGCCGCGTCAGCGGCAAGAACATGTCCGGCAAGCGATCCGACGGACAAACCTGGACTGCGACCCGGTCTTCGTAGGCCGCACCGGTCTTCTCTTCGTAGGCCGCTCCGGGTTGTGGAGCGGCTATTCCCTATTTCACGCGTTCCAGCCGCGCGCCGGCAAAGCTGACAGCCGTGATTCGCCCGTCGGTCGCATGAAACTCCAGGACGCCGCCGGTGCCGGGCGTCAGCTCGACACGCAGCGCATTCTTCGCGCCGTCGAATACCTCGGCGACGCTCTCGAGCACGCCGTTGCGGACGTGGATCCGCCCGTCACGGAGCGTGACGTCGAGCGTGCCGAACGCGTCGTTCGCGTAGCGACCGACAAAGGCCGACAGCGGCAGGGCCGTCGTCTGCGGTCGCGATGCGCGCCTGGCCCGATCGGCGGCGACGGCCTTGCGATTCTCCGCGGCACGCGCGGGCATGAGCGAGATGTTCTGCTCGACGCGCGCGATGGCGGCCTTGTTGCCGGTGAGCAGCGCGTACGCGTAGGCCATCACGACATCCTGCACCTGCGGGCTGAACACGCCGTTGCCGGCGACGACGACGCCGATGCGGCGGGTCGGGATGAATGAGAGATAGGCCGAGAATCCGGGAAAGCCGCCGCCGTGGTGGACGAGGGTCTCGCCGTCGAGCGTGCCGACGTTCCAGCCGAGGCCGTAGCGGTGCGGTCGATGTCGCCGGACCGGGCCGAAAACTTCGCGTGAACTTTCTGCGTCTCGGCGATGACGTCGGCGGGAAACACGCGACGGCCGTCGAGCATCCCGCCGTCCATGAACACGGTCAGGTAGCGCGCGAGGTCGCCGATGGACGCGATGACGCCGCCGGCGGCCTGCATGTTGGCGTCCGTCTTGCCGTACGGCAGGCGCGCCATGCCTTCGGGCTCCGCGCGATACGGCATCGCCAGCCTGGCGGCCGGCAGCGTCGAGACGCGCGCCGACGTCGACTTCAGCCCGAGCGGACCGAAGACCCGTTCGGCGAGGACGTCCTGCCACGGCTTCTTCGCCAGGCGATCGATGCCAAGCGAGAGGATGTTGTAACCGAGATTGCTGTAGCTGAAGGCCGTGCCATTCGCCGCGGGCTGGTGCGCCGCCATCGCGCGGATCATTGACTCGCGCTCGATCTCACCGCTGTACGCGGCCCGGTACGACACCGGGCCGTCGCCGGCAATGCCATGCGTGTGCGTCAGGAGCTGGCGGACCGTGATGCGCGAGGGATCGAGCCCGGTCGCGAGCCGGGCCCCGGGAAGGATCTCCGCGACGGTCGCATCGAGCTTCAGCACACCGGCTCGATCGAGCAGAACGGTGGCCAGCGCGGTCATCGATTTGGTGCAAGACGCGATGTAGAAGAGCGTGTCCGCATCCACCCGCTGCTTCGCTTCGCGATCGGCCCAGCCGACGCCGCGCTGATAGATCACGCCGCCGTCGCGGACAATCGCGATGCCCAGTCCCGGCGCGAGCTCCTGGGCCACGGCCTGGTCGAGCAGCGCGTCGAGCGCCGTCCGCGCGGCCGGCGGCATCGCGCTCTGCTCCGCGACCAGCGGTCCGGCGAGAGACAGCATCATTCCGACGATCGCGATTGATAGGGTGCGCATAAGGACTATTACGCCCGACCGGCCGTTCGGTTCTCGCGCGAAGGCGGACTACTTCGCCGGGTGAGCCTGCCAGACGATGTTGATGATCTTCCAGCGGCCGTCGTACTTGGCGAGGTGCAAGTAGTCGATGCCCCACTGCGCCGTGATCTTCGCGGACGCGGTCTGGTCGAGCACCTCGTAGACGTCGACGCGCTTGATCGAAATGTCCTGCTTCTTGTCGGCGTTCCACTTCTTCGAGAGCGCGATGAGCTGCTCGTAGGTCATCGTCAGCTGCGGTCCCCACGGCGCAGTGGCGGAGTCGCGCCAGAAGCCGCGCTTGGTGAGCTGCTGATGCACGCTGCGCTCGATACGGGACGGATCCGCGTTGTAGAGACCTTCCACGTAGTCGAGCGCGGCAGCCTCGACCGCGGCGCGATCGGGGCTCTTTGCCCCGGTCTGTGACGCCACGACAGGCGCCACAGCAACCATCAGCGCGAGCGCCAGAATTGCATGTCTCATGGGTATGCTCCTCATTCGTTAGGGTACCGCACGAGTTGCTCGTCCGGCCCTCTGCTGTAACACTGTCCGCGCCCAGACAGGGTAAGGGGGCGGAACTGATGGATCTGAAGATCAACGGCACATCTGGGTGCCGGCCTCGGTGTCCGTGGTCTACATCGCGACGGTGATCGCGATTCTCGTCGACAGCCGCCGCGTGGCGGCCACTCTGGGCGTCAGCGCCAGGTGACGTGTCCGCTGAGCCGGTTGTGGCGCCGGCCCACGTTCCAGACTTCGCCGCACTGCTCACAACGCCAATAGCTGTCGGCGTTCGCGCGCTTCGCGGACGACGTCTTGATCGACGAGGACTGGCAGGCCGGGCACGACACCGGATCGGTCGGCGGGGGGCTTGCCTCAGATCGATCGAATGAACTCACTAACCCTCCCGGAGGTTGCTTTGGTGAGGGCTGGGGGCCGGAAATGGCCGCCGGACTCAGGAAAGCGCGCGGTCTTGAGTATACGCCCGAAAAAGCAGGGGCCCGAGCCGCTTCCGCGGCACGGGCCCCCACAGGTCGAATGCGTCGGCCGCTCAGGCGGTTCTGACGTTCTCGGCGCGAGGACCCTTGGGTCCCTGCCCCGTGTCGAACGTGACGGGCTGTCCCTCCCGCAGTCCGTCGAACGGCGTGCCCATGCACGCGGACTGATGGAAGAAATACTCGTTGCCGTCCGAGGCGGCCACGAACCCGAAGCCTTTGTCGCTGACCAATCGCTTAACTGTTCCGTTCATCGATGACATGTAATCTCCGATTGCGCGATCACGAGTTCCGCGGATCGCACGGTGCGCGGCGCCCTCAAAACGGGACGCGTTCCCAGAGGGCTGATGCCTTGATGAGACAAAGACGCCGGAAGGAAGGTACGTGTGCCGGCGGCCGAACTCAGGAAAGCCGAGGGTCTAGTCTACAGCGTTTCTCGACTAACTCACGGATTCTTCTGTTTGTGCTCCGCGAAGACCTGCGCGACTCGCCTGCCCAGGCGCCAGGTGTCTGCAAACGTCGTGTTCGTCATCACGGCGACGACGATTCCGCGGTCGGGAAAGGTGAGGAGCGACGTGGAGCCGCCCACCGACCGTGAGTCACTCGACCCGGCCACTCGCGTGGATGTACCCGCGAGCGGATGCGTCTCGAGCTCCCAGCCCAGGCCGAATCTGGTCTGCTCATCCGAGGCCAGCACCTGCGGCGTCTGGAGTGTTCTGACCGTGGCAGGTTGCAGCAGCTTGCCGCCACTTACCGCCATGCCGAAGCGCACGAGGTCGGACGGCGTGGACAGGAAGGCCGCGGCTCCCGCCCAGCAGGAATGGTCGCCCTCGCGCGCCGACTCGGGACCGTAGCGAGTATCCGCTGCGAACCGCGGATGGTAGAACGCCGCGCGGTTCGGGATTTGCTCGATCCAGTTTTCGGCTCTCGTGTCGGACATGCCGACGGGCTCGAAGACCTGCGAGCGCATGTAGGAAAAGAACGGCTCGGCAGCCGCCGCTTCCACCGCTGCGCTGGCCAGAACCCAGCCATACGTCGAATAGCGGGACTCGGTCCCGGGCTCGAAGCGCAGCGGACGCTGCGCGAAGTTCTCCAGCTTCAGGCCGTCAAGCGTCCGCTCGCAGCGCGTCATCAGCGGCGCTTCGTCGCCTTCGTCGTTGGGGACACCCGACACGTGGCCCATCAGCTGGCGCAGCGTCACCGGCCACTGTTTCTTCGGGAAGGCCGGCACGTACTTCTGGATCTCGTCGTCGAGCTTCAGCCGGTCCTTCTCCAGGAGGAGTCCCACGCCAGCCGAGGTGAGCGCCTGCGAGGCGCCAAGGACTCTGAACTTCGTATTGGGCGCCACCGCCAACCGATCCTCGATGCTGGCCCAGCCAAGTCCTTCGGCCCAGACGATCTCTCCATTTATTCCGACCGCCACCGACAGTCCGGGCAGGTTCTGCTCGAGGAGACTCGCGCGGACGATCTGCTGTGCCTGCTCCACCGCCCTGGCCCACTCAGCCGGCGGCTGTGACTGCGTACTGGCCGGCACCGCGGCCGGATCCGGGTGGATGGGCGTGTTCGTGACACTGACGTACGTGTAGAGCCCCATGACGAACACACCGATCAGCACGGGGGGCGCGGCGATCAGCAGGAGCCAGAACCGTTTAGTCAAAGGACCTCGGGAGTCGTTTCGAGCAAAAAGGGAAACGCGAGTTTCCCATTCCTTGGATCGCGCCGTTCTCCGTGAATGTTGGCAAGGAATTTGAGTACAGCGACGCCGTGCCATATCGACGAAGGGTCGGAACGGCGGGTGTCGTTTTTCACGTCGTGAATCGTGGCGTCCGGAGGCTCCGGCTCTTTGATCGACCCGGAGATTACCGGGCGTTCCTCAGGGTGTTTCGCGAGGCGCAAGAGCGCATTCCTATCAGATGTCTGGCGTACTGCCTCCTGCCAAACCATTTCCATCTGGTGCTGTGGCCCAGCACTGACACCGAACTGTCGGCGTTCATGGCCTGGTTGACTGCGACTCACAGCAAACGATGGCACGCATGGAGAGGGACGGCTGGCACCGGCCACGTTTACCAAGGGCGGTTCAAGGCATTTCCTGTGTCTGGCGAGTTTCATTTTCTTGGAGTTTGTCGCTACGTCGAGCGCAACGCCCTGGAGGCGGGACTTGTCGCGCGCGCCGAGGACTGGCGCTGGAGCAGTTTGGCCCAGCGAGCCGGGCGCCGATCTCCGGTCTCTCTTGCCGACTGGCCGGTAACGCGGCCTCCAGATTGGACCGAGCTCGTTCAACTTGATGCCGTCGAGGAAACTCAAGAGCTGCGGCAGGCGGTGAATCGAAGCTCGCCGTATGGACCAGAGGACTGGCGAGTTCAGATCGCCAGCCAACTGCAGTCGTCCTCGTCGCTGGCGCCGGTCGGTCGTCCCAGAAGTCGAAAAACCGCAACTCGAGTTTCCACTTGGCCGCGAAACGACTCCCGAGGTCCTAGCGCGCACTGAAGGTCTGCGCGATCGCGAGCGCAATCGACTTCGTGTCCGCGAATGAGATGTTGGCCATCACGGCGACGACAAGGCCGCGGTCGGGAAACGTCAGGAACGACGTGGACGCACCCTCAATCGTCCGGCTCGCATGGCTCACCAGCCGCGTCCGTTCGCCCGCCAGCTCAACAGTGTCGAGCATCCAGCCGAGGCCGTAGTCAGTCTCCTCGCCGGAAGTCAGCTGTTGTCGTGTCTGGAGCATGCTGACGGTGGCGGGCTGCAGAAACTTGCCGTGGGTGAGCGCCATCCCGAACCGCACGAGGTCGGAAGGTGTCGAGATGAATGCGCCGGCGCCCGCGAAACAGGAGTAATCGACATTGGTCGTCCGCTCACGCTCGAGGTACCGGTAGTAGGAGGTCACTTGACTCGGGATGGGTTCTGTCACGGACTCGGACGTGGTGTCGGCCATGCCCAGCGGACTGAAAACCTGCGTGCGCATGAACGTCGAGAAGGGCTCGCGCGCCGCGGCTTCGACGGCCGCGCTGACCAGGACCCAGCCGTAGGTTGAGTAGCGATATTGCGTCTCCGGCTCGAAGAGCAGCGGAGCCTTCTCGAAGAGCCGCAACCCTTCCGACGCCCGCTCGCAGTGCTCGGAGGGCTTGTCACCCCATTCGGTATCCCGGTAGTGACGGACGCCCGCCGTGTGTCCCATCAGATGGCGCAGCGTGATGGGCCACTGTTTCCTGGGGAACGCGGGCACGTAGGTCTGAATCTCGTCGTCGAGGCGCAGCCGCTTTTTCTCCAGCAGCAGTCCGACGGCCGCCGAGGTGAGCGCCTTGGACGCGTGACCGATCCTGAAGCGCATGTCTGGCGCGACTGGCACACGCTTCTCGAGATTCGCCCAGCCAAACCCTTCGGCCCAGAGGATGTCGCCAGCAACACCGACCGCCACCGACAGTCCCGGCAGGTTCTGCTCCGTCAGACGCGCACGAGCGAGCTGCCGTCCCTTCTCGACGGCGCCGGCCCACCTGGGCAACGGGGCCGAATGCGTCACGGATTCCACGGCTTGCGGGTTTGTGTGGAGGGGCGGCGCGCTGAAGACGAATGTCACAAACGCCACCAGTGCGACGATCGGGAGCCCGACCGCCACGACGATCACCGTGATCCAGGTCTCGTTCCGGCTCTTCGACATTTTCCTACTGCCGCTTGAGGATGAAGTGATCGCCGACTGTGTCCAACCGCAGTTCGGTCGCGGGTCCACCGCCCGGGCGGAAGGTCAGAAGCGACTCGTTTCGGCGGAATCTCAAATTGTCGACCCACGTAAGCGGACCCGCTGGTCCGCCGACAACGGAGAACGCGATCCCGTCCGGGGTCTTCGTCACCTCGACGACCATTTCGCCGCCGCGCCCAGGACCCTTGTATGTGCCCACGAGATGCGATGCGTCGCCCGTGAACGGGCCCGACGGGCGTGGCACCGGGAGCACCGCTGCCACCAGGTTCCCGGACACAACGGTGATCTCGTCGGGCTCGCTGTTGGTGAGGATGACGATCGCCACTTGCCCGTCGGGATACCACCTCGCCTCCGACGAGAAGCCGAAGCCGCCGCCGCTATGTCCGATGTACCGAAGACCGCGACTGTCCTCCGCAACCGCAAGCCCCATCGAATAGCGAAGTGCGGTTCCGTCATTCAGCCTCGAGGGCGTGATCATGTCGGTGTACGACCGGGGCGTCAGCACCTTGCCTCCGTGCAGCGCCTTCAGCCATGTGACGAGGTCCCCGGCTGTCGAGCAGATTGCGCCAGCAGCATAGGTCGCCGTGTGCAGGATCGGCGGGATGCGACCGGGAAAGCCGGGCCGCATGCCGTACCCGTGAGCGCGGCGCTGGACAGTCTCCGAGTCATTGCAGTACATCGAACGCGACATGCCCAGCGGCTCGAAGATCTTCTTCTCGATGTAGTCCTCGTACGTCATTCCACTCGCTTTCTCGACAATGCGTCCGAGGAGCCAGAAGCCGGAATTGCTGTAGATCTGCATCGTCCCGGTTGGGAACCGGAACGGGTAATGACTGACGATCTTGTAAATGTCGTCGAACGTGACTGCGGGGTTCCTGATGGCCTTCAGCGCGCGAAGCTCCGGCATCTCGAGGAGCTCGCCGACACCGGACGTGTGACCGAGGAGGTGCCTCAGCGTCACCTTGTTGCCGCGGGTATCGAAATCCGGAAGCCACTTCGTGATCTCGTCGTCCAGACCGAGCTTCCCTTGATCGCGCAGCTGGAGGATTGCCGCAGCGGTGAATTGCTTTGTGGTGGAACCGATCGGAATGACCGTGTCCACGGTCATCGGCACGTCACCCTCGACGTCGGACTTGCCGTACGCCTTCAGGAGCAGTGTCTCGTTTCCCTTGACGACGGCGACCGTAAGGCCGACTGAGCGATTCTCGCGAACGCCGGCGCCGGCAATCGAGTCCAGCCGCTGGGTGAGACTCGACTGCGCGGTGGCAGTGGCCGCTCCGACCGAGACGAGCGCGAGCAGCGCGAGGATCCTGGCGTTCAATCGTGACTCCTTGGACCGGCGTGTCGGCATCGGTGCCTTCCCCCGACCTGGCGGGATTATCGGCGTTCCGACGGGCTCGGCGCTTCACGGTGCCATGAGCGTTGCGTGAGATCCGGGTGAGCCCTCCGGTGTGCGGTTGGCGCATATCGGGTTAAGGGGGAAATCATGCGTCAACCGTTGATTCTGGGCGTCCTCTTCCTGGCTGGTATTGCCGCTCGCGACGCAAGCGCCCAATCCGCAGCCCCACCGGTCGAGATCGGCGTGGACGCGTCCACCACGCTCACTTCGGATCCACCCGGCCTCCAATGGGGCCCCCGGCTGGCCATCAACTTCGACGGCCACAACGCGGTTCAATTCACGACCAGCCTCCAGCGGATCTCGCCTCAGGCCGGCCTCTACCAGATAGAGACAGACCTGTACCTCGCGGCCTACAGACGGCTCGTGCACGCCACCGGGCCGATCCGCGTGTATGCCACGCTCGGCGGAGGGATCGAACGGACGGTGATCGTCACGCCCGCCGTGACGTTTGGGAATCCGCCGGTGACCTTTCCTTCGACGAGGGGCACGGAAGTGCTGCCGGCATTCACGACCGGCGCCGCGGTCAGTCTTCAGCTGGGACGTCGCGCCGCCATCGTCCTCGAGTCGTCGTTTGTCCTGTCGGACACCCTCGGGGGACGATTTTCCGGCGGACTGGTCGTGCCGATCGGCTCATATCCAGGAGGGCCCGGCCGGCTCGCGTCCTCGGTGCCGTGGGCGAAGCTCGACCCGGGCGAACGCGCATGGGTCACGACCGCCGATGGTCGTGAGGTCGACGGAGAAGTCGTCGATCGGTCGGCAGCCAGACTGATCCTTCGCACGCGGACCGGCACGTCCACGTTCACCGCCGACGACCTGCGCGCGATCGACACGACGGATCCGATCCGAAACGGCACGGTGATCGGCGCGGCGGTGGGCGCCGCCGGCATGGTCGTGCCGTCGGTCTTTGCCACCTTGATCTTCTGCTCCGAAGAAAACTGCGGCCCCGGTCACGTGCTGTGGATCAACGGCCTGCTAATCGGAATGGGCGCGGGAATCGGCGCGTCGGCGGGCGCCCTGATCGACAGTCTGCGCGTGCGCCGCGTGCCGCTCTATCGCCGCGGCGGCGCGCCGAGCGTCAGCGTCGCGCCGATCGTCGGCCCGCACAAGCTCGGCGGCGGCGCGGTGATTCGGTGGTGACGCGGGCCCTTACTTCCCTCGTCCGGCGTCGACCTTCGCACGGCCGCGCTCCGTGCCATCCGGGCCGTGTCCGGACATCTCGCCCTGCAGGCGTTCTTTGACGATCGTGAGCGTGAACTTGAAGAACGACCCGTCGGGCTGCGGCATCTCGAACGTGGCCTTGCCGGCGTTGACGACGCCCTTCTCGATCTTCCCCTGATCTGCGGCCGGGCCCGCGGTGCCGGTGATCGCCTTGTCCTTTTGCGTCAGGTTGAACACGACCGGTCTTGGATTCGCCTCGGTGCCGTCCGGGCGCTGCATGGTGAACGTGCCTTCCCATTTCCCCGTGAAGCTGGGAGCGGTCTGGGCGGCAACGGCCGGCGCGAGCGCGGCGAGGATGAGTGCGAACGCGACGAGTTTCTTCATGATGGTCTCACCTATTCCGCCCTGAGGGCCTTGACCGGATCGATGCGCGACGCGCGCCGGGCCGGGATGTAGCTCGCCAGCAAGGCGACTGCCAGCATCGCGGCGGACATCCCGGCGAACGCGGCCCCGTCAAAGGGGCCGACGCCGAAGAGCAACGTCTGAATGTACCTCGTGAGCAGAGCCGCTGCCACCGCTCCCGCCACGACACCGAGCAGCGCGACCTGCGCGCCCTGCCGGACGAACATCCAACGGACCGTCGCGGGCTCGGCGCCCATGGCCATCCGGACGCCGATCTCCTGCACGCGCTGCGTGGCCCGATACGAGAGCACGCCATACAACCCGACGGCGCCGAGGACGAGCGCGAGCACTGCCGCAATGCCGACCATGAGCATCGTGAACGAAAGACTGGCCATGGCGTTGGCGGCCAGGCGCTCCATCGTGAACACGCGATACATCGGGGACTGCGGCGCGACTTCCTTGATGATGGCGCGAACTTCCGGCGCCAGGTGGTTCGCACGCGACGACTTCATGACGTAGGCCGGAGACGGGGACACGCCCGGCAGATACACCATCGGGTCCGGAGCGGTGCGGCGCAGGTCGTCGACTTTGACGTCCTCGACCACGCCGATGATCGTGAACCAGTTCGGACCGCCAGTGGCGGGTTTGACCTGCTTGTTGATCGGATCCTCTCCGGGGTAGAGCATCTGGGCGGCCGACTGACTGATGACCACGCTGGGGATCCCCTGCTCTTCCTCAATGCGGTCGAACAAGCGACCCTGCCGGAGCTCGATCCCCATCGTCTTGAAGTACGCGCCGCTGGCGCCCGCGACACGAACGAGCGGCGCCTCCGTGCCGCTGCCCTCGATTCTCGGCGTCGTGATGTTCTGGCTGCCCGCGCCTTCGTCCAGCGGGAGCGTGGTGATGAATCCAACGGACGTGACGCCAGGCAGCGCCGCCAGCCGATCCATGAAGTCGTACTGAAACCGCGAGACGGAGGCCCGGTCGTTCGGAGTGGGACCGCCCGCGGCGATCTGGAAGGTGAAGATGTCCTTGGTGTCGTAGCCGGCATCGACGTGGCTCAGCTGCCAGAAACTGCGCATGAGCAGCGCCGATCCCACCAGCAGCACGAGGGCGGCGCCGGTTTGCGCGACGACCAGCGCGTCTCGCGTCAGCGTCCTGCGGCCGACGATGCCTCGTCCCGCCTGGTGAACGCTGCCCAGCCGGTGGCCCGAGAAGTAGAGCGCGGGCAGCAGGCCAAACGCGATCGCCGCGAGCACGGACATGCCGACGGTGAAGAGCGCCGCCGTGACGTCGAGGCGTGCCGTGGCGAGCCCGGGAATCGGCGCGCTGGAAAAACCGCCGGCAACCGCATCGGGCGCCGCGTGGACCAGGAGAGGCACACCGGCCCACGCGAGGAGCGCGCCGGCCACGCCTCCCGCGGCTGCGAGCAGCAACGCCTCGGCGAGCTGCGAGCGCACGAGATCGCCTCGACCCGCACCGAGGGCGCGGCGCACCGCCAGGTCGCGGCGACGATTCTCCGCCCGGACCGTGAACAGATTGGCGACGTTTGCGCACGCGATCAGGAACACGATGCCGACCGTGCCGAGCAGAATCCACAGAGGCGTCGAGATCGCGCCGACGAGCTCCTCGCGGAGCGGCTTCACCACCGGCCGGTGACGCTCCATGATCCGCTGGTAGGGCGCGGGGCCGCCGAGCCGCTGCTGCACGCGCCGCGCGAGGGGCTCGAGCTGCGCCACGAGTTGCGCCTGGTCCGTTCCCGGCTTCATCCGCGCGACCACCCGCGGCCCGAATCCGCCTGGCGTGACCTGCGCGGGTCGAATCACGAACGGGACCCAGAACGCCACGCGCTCGTCCGGAAACCGGAACTCCGGCTTCATGATGCCGATCACGGTGCGCGTCGCGCCCCCGAAGGTGTAGCTCTTGCCGATCACCGCCAGATCGGATCCGAACCAGGATTGCCACAGCCAGTAGCTCAAGACCACAACGCCGGCGCCGTCGTCATCGGTCGGCAGTTTGCCGTGGAGCGGCACGGCGCCGAGCGTCGAGAAGAACGACGGCGTCGCCTGGGTCAGGAAGAGCTGGTCCACCTGCCCTTCCGCGCGAGACGTGGATGAGCCGGTGCCGTACATCGCGAGAGCCTCGAGCGCGGGCACGTTGTCGCGGTACTCGAAATAGAGCTCATCGGGCACGCCGAACTCGCCCGGCTGAGTGGACCCGGGCGCCGTGCCTCCGATATGGACGAGCCGGTCCGCATTCGGGTACGGCAACGGCTCGAGGAGCACGGCGTTGACCACGCTGAAGATCGCCGCGTTGGCGCCGATCGCCAGCGCGAGCGTCGCGATGACGATGAGCGAAAAGCCCGGCGCGCGGGCCAGGCTGCGCGCACCGTGGGTGAAGTCGCGGCGCCAGGTATCCATGATTGTCTTGTTAACGGGTATGCAGAGAAAAAGTTCCCCAAGCGCGGGCGAGCCGCCGTCGTGGAGAGATTTTGGAGACGGCGTTCGGAGCTCGCGACACAACTCCGATGCCCAAGCGCATTTAGGTCATTGTCTGGCGATCAAGGACATGACAGCCGACTTCATTACTTTGCTCGTTGCAAGGACACTGGGGACATCTCGGGGCCTCCAGCCAGCCGTCGCGTAAACGTCAGACGGTCATCCTTCAACTCACCGCGCCACGTGATCGTCGTTTCGCGGCCATTCATCGTCGAGGGCGTCGTGAACGTCACCGTGGTCCCCTGCACTTTGCCGTTGGCCAGGGTCTTCACCGGATCTGGGCCGACGGCCAGGGTTCCGGTCGCCTCCTCGCCCTTGACCACCAACTCGAGGGTGACGGGATGCTTGTTCTGGTCGGTACCAGTCCACTTTCCAGCAAGTCCCGATTGCGCCGCCGCCGATACCCCAGCCAGCAGCGAGAGCACACAGACGATCAGTCGTTGTTTCTTTTTCATGCCTGAGTATATAGGTGAAGGCCGCGCGCGTTCAGCCGGCCAACAGTCTGAGGACCTCGATGAGGGCATTCATCCTCGATCGTTACGGAAGCGCCGATCGCGTGCGGGCTGGCGACATGCCAGATCCGGAACCGCGGGAGGATGAGGTCCTAATCCAGATTCACGCCGCTGGTGTGAACCCCGTGGATTCCAAAATCAGAAACGGCGAGTTCAAGTCCTTCCTGCGGTTTCGCCTGCCCTTCATTCTGGGTCATGACGTGGCCGGGGTCGTGGTCCGCGTCGGATCTCGAGTGCGTCGATTCAAGCCCGGCGACGAAGTCTATGCGTCCGACGGGCGAGCCGGCGCCTTCGCGGAATTCATTGCGATCAAAGAAGACGACGTGGCGATGAAGCCCACAGCTCTCACCATGGCCGAAGCGGCCTCGATCCCTCTGGTTGGCTTGACCGCGTGGCAGGTGCTGATCGAAAGAGCGAAGCTCAAGCCCGGACAGAAGGTGCTCATCCACGCGGGCTCGGGTGGTGTGGGCACACTTGCCATCCAGCTGGCGAAGCACGCCGGCGCGACAGTGGCGACGACCACGAGCACGGACAACGTGGATCTGGTCACACGTCTCGGGGCCGGCGTCGTGATCGACTACAAGAAAGAGGACTTCGCAAACGTGCTCCGTGACTACGACGTGGTCCTGAACAACCTGGACAAGGTGACGCTCGAGAAGTCTCTGCGCGTGCTCAAGCCCGGCGGACAGCTCATCTCGATCTCGGGCCCACCCGATGCCGCGTTTGCGCGATCGATCGGTGCGTCGTGGGTCTTGAGAATGGTCATGGGTGCCTTGAGCCGCCGGATCCGAGCGCAAGCAAAGCGCCGGCAGGTGCAGTATTCGTTTCTGTTCATGAGAGCGGACGGCGGCCAGTTGGCCAAGATCACGTCGCTCATCGATAAAGGAGTCATTCGCCCGGTCGTGGATCGAGTCTTCCCCTTCGCGTCGACGAAGGAAGCGATGGCCTACGTCGAAGCCGGACGCGCAAAGGGCAAGGTCGTCGTCTCGATGAAGGAACCATGAAGGCGTCGCAGAACCAGAAGGTCACGTGGCAGAGAGTGCCACCGCGGACGATCACGCACCGGCGACTTCGATCGAGCAGATGGCCACGGACGCCATCACGTTCATCAGTGCGATCGCGGGACGGGTGTCGCCGAGACAGTCTGGGATTCGAACCCGCTCGAAGCCGACAAGTGGCTCTGAATCTGTAGCTTGCGGAGATGTGGAACGAAGTGGCTGGGAGGCAGGGATTCGAACCCCGATAACGGCGTCCAGAGCGCCGTGTCCTACCGTTGAACGACCTCCCAGCAGTGAAGATCAGCGCGGCGAGAACCCTACAAACTTAGCAGTACCCGCAGAATCCGGGCAAGGCGAGCGCGTCCATGCTTCTATTCGGCCGTGAAAGCGTCGGTTAGATCGACGTGTGCGGCCCATCGCGCAGGCACGTAGGTCGCCAATGCGGCCGCGCCTGCCAGGAGCATCGAGCTGCGGCTAGACAGGCGGGCGGCGGAGCGCAAGGTGCAGCACTTCCTCCATCCTGCCGGTCATGCCTTCCACCTCGAGCGGCGCGCGGCCGTCGATCTGAAGCGGCAGGAAGTGCTTCCAGTCGGGGCCGTACGACAGCAGCGCGTGCAGGTCCCAATACGGATCCACCGCGCGTCCTGACGCGGCTTCATACAACTCGCGGAAGCGTTCCGCGACCTGTACGGAGAACAGCAACGTCAGGTTGAGGCGGCAATGGCCGACGTCGACGCCGGGCGGCCCCACGCCGGCGCCACTCCAGTCGACGACACCGGTCAGCCGCTCGCGCGACCAGAGCAGGTTGAAGTGCTGGTAGTCGCGATGGATGAAGCACGTTCGAGTGGTCCTGCGCGGCTCGGCGACCAGCGCAAACGCCTCGCGCCAGATGTCGACGCGCGATGCGTCCGGCGGCGGCGTCAGCCGGCCCGCGTCGAGCCACGACTCGAATCCGGCGCCCGTCGCCCCAGTGATGTTGACCTCGTGAATGCGCGCCAGCATCTGCGCCATCTGCCGCAGCCAGTGCTCGCGGTCGCGCGGCATCAGGAACACGCGTCCGGGGACGCGCGTCATGAGCAGGCAAGGGCCGCCGGCCGCCACGTCGCAGGTGGACGCGACCAGGTGCGGCGCCGGCACATCGCTCCGCTCGAGCGCGGTGAGGACGGCGGTCTCCGCGGCGACCGCGCGCAGGATCCAGTCCTTGTGTTCGTTGTCGTGCGCCCACGAGCGCAGCACGTAGCGGCTCCGGCGGCCACTGCGCACGACGGTCAGTTCGTGGACCAGCGACGTGAGCCCGCCGGTCAGCCGCCGTGTCGCGACAACGCGCGCGCCGCGGCCGAGGGTCTGCTCGACCCACGTCAGTGATTCCGGTCGCTTCCGCCGCGGCCGCATGCGCGCAGTCTACGCGGAAGAGCGTGGTCCTTTCGCCAGCATCTTCCTGACTTCCGCGCACCGCTCGCAGCCGCACGCCGCGACCTGCATCGCCGTCATCTTGATCAGGCCGGCCACGGCCTGCCAATCGGGAAACGATCGCGCCATGGTCGCCACGCCGGGGTCCTTGAGATCGACGACGTGCTCCATCAGCAGCTCGCGCTCGAGCAGCGGCCGATCCTCACCGCCCCAGGCCACCAGCTTCACGCAGCCTTCGAGGGCGAGGTCATCGATCGGCGCGGCAGCGGGATGCGCATCGTGCAACCGCGCGACCGCCCTGAATGCCGCCGTTGCCGGCGCCGCGCCATAATGCGGCAACCACGTCGCAATGCGGTCGAGTCGCGGAGACTCGAGCTCCTCCGCGAGGTAGCGGCGCCGAAACCGGTCGAACAGCCGGCCGTTCGCCATTCCGCGTTCGATCTCGTTCCACGTACTGCCGCGCGCGCGGAGCATCGCCTGGCGCTCCTCCGGCTTCCAGGCCGCGGGCGCCGGCGGTGAGACGCGTTTGAGACGCACCTCGGGATCGAGCTCCGCGTGTGCAGACTCGGGAAACGGACGAGGCCGATAAATGGAGAGGTCCTTCGCTGCCTGCTTTCGCGGGAGCCATAACGGAGCCAGCGGATCCATATCCAGCTTGACGATTTCAGCGCCGCGTGGTGACTGGCTGGCGGTGAGCCCGCGTGACCTTCCACGCAGCCGCTTGCTGAATCGCGGGCCGTAGTACTGGAGCCAGTCGAGCGCGTCAACGGCGCCGGCGAGCTCGCCCTCGGTGATGCGCGCCCAGTCGCTGCCGGACAACGTCCGGCCGAGGTGAGCTTCCGCCAGGTCACACACCGAGACAAACAACGACTCGATCGCCTCCGCGCCAGCAGCGGCGAACTGATCGCGTGTGATGCGCACCTCGATCTCGGTCCAGCCTGCACCGGCCGTGACCACCACGGGGGTCGCCGCACCCAGCACGCCCGCCACCGCCTGGTTCACCGCGTCATGCGGGAATGCCCCGGCGCGTGTCGGCCTGAATATGTGGAAGCCGAAATCCATGGCCTCGCTGGCCCGGGACGCGGGCCCCGCGGCGTCGAGAAACATCTGCTGCAAACGGTCCTGCCACGCCGCGTGCTCGGTCCGCTCGGTACCGTAGGAGAGGTAGATGTCATCGCACGCCGCTTCAACTGCCGCTTGAGGGCCGAAGATCAGCCGCTCGGTGTCGAGCTGCTGCATGCGGATGAACCGTTCCTCGCAGCCGCGATCCTGCAGCGCGCCATTGAGCAATGCGCGTACCGAGGCGAAATTGAAATACCGTCCGTTGACCTTCGTGGTCACCTGATAGACGCGACCCTCGCAGACGAACTGGATGTCGACTTCCTGCTCGCCGCGGGAGTCTTGTGGGCCGTCGATCTGGCTGAGATGCTCGATGGGCAGCGTGGCGCCTGCCGCCCGGGCAAAGCGTTCGATCACACGCGGGTGCTGGGCGGCGTCTCGCGCGTCGATGTCTTCACCCGTCGCCTCCGGCACCCGGCCTGACTTCTCGAGAAAGTGGAGGAACAGCCACAGGTCATCCGGCTCCCAGGCGTACGGGCTTTCGGCAGCGGCACCGAGCTCGTCATCCGTTGGCATGATCGGAACGACGCCGGCGTCGACGAAGCGGCGAATGGCTGAAGAGGCGGTGATGCCCTTCGCGCACCAGGCTGCAGACATGGCGTGGTGGACGTTCACGCGGTGGCAGAAACCCGCGAGGGTTCGCATCGCCAGTGGTCCGCCGATGCGGGCCATCGCCACCGAGGGCTCCGCACCCGCGCGGCCCCCGGCCGCGGCCATCGAGAGCGCGGCGACGATCGAGTCGTCGCCGGTGCCGTCAGCGGCAACGCCGATTGCCGTCGACACCGTGCTCGCGATTTCGGGATCTTCCAGCGCCTCGAGAAGACGGAGCATCGCGTCCATGCCCTGCACGTAGGCCAGTGCCAACAGGGCGTCGCCGAGAAGCTGCTTCTTCGCTCCTGAGCTGAGCACGCGTTCGATGTCGGGAAGCAGGCGGGGATCGCCCGAACGTGCCGCGCGACTCACGCTCGTGTATTCGAGGAAGGGCGGGCGCATCAGCGCTCGAGCGGCGGCCAGACCGGGATCGCCGCCGTGCCGCGCGATGCGCTGGAGGGCATATGTAATCCACCCTTCGGGAAATCGGACCCCGTCGGCAGCTCGGACCAGCGCGTCGACAATCTCAATGCTCGCAAGCCGGGTCTCGAGCTCGAATGCCGCCCGCAGCGCCTGTACTCGATCGGGATGATCGGGGGTTTGCGCGATCGGCTCGACGTGCTGCCGCAACTTACCGAAATCCGGCAATTGCCGGACGAGCTCGCCGTTCATGCCGATCCACTTGAAGCACTCACCGAGGGCCGGCGATGTTTCGCTCCCCAGCAGGTCTGACAGGCGGGTGGCATAGGCCGGCTGCCCGAGCCGCACCAGGCACGCGCACGCCGCGACAGCCGGCGCACCGGTGCCCGCGGCAATCACGCGCAGCCGTTCCAGCATCGGCTCGCCCGCGCGCGCGAGCTCCTCCATCCGGTTCGAATTGAGCATCGATCGCCCGAGATGATCGAGCGGGACATCCGGCGGCGGATGCGCGGTTGCGTACGCCGCGGCGTCGGCGCTGGCCCTGGCCACGGCCTCGGCAGAGTCCAGGACCCGGACCTGTGGCGCCTCGCGCGGCATGAGCGGGGCGATTATAGGACAGCACTCGAGCCATCCGCCCCAAACTGCCCGGTTTTGCTTCATGGCTGCGGTGGTACGCGCCTTGGATCTCGTTGTGCTGAGCCCAATGAGACCGCGATAGACTCGGCAAAGCGTGCTGTGTCATGAATGGAAGACCGCGCAGCCGTCGGCTCCGGGTGGTGGTGGTGCTGCTGCTCTGCGCCGCGCCGCGCGACGCGGAGGCGCAACAGTTCGCGTGCTCGCCGATTGCCCCGGGTGACACCGCGTCTCTCCTCGCGCTTCGCTTGACCGGCGACGCCGCAGCGGCGTACACGCATGCCTTTCAAATCCGCGATCCGGCCCGTCGGATGTTCGTGCCGAAGTCACACTACCGGCGTCTCAGCACGGACTGGCAGGCCTGTGTTGCGATCGGGCCGCTGAAGAGCACTCCCCTCGCGTACGCCCCCGTTGTCCTGTCAGCCGGACCAGCGGTCAGCTCCGCACCACTGACGATCGGGCTGCCACGCCCCGGGGCTCCACCGTCAGATGACACGCGGCGAAGTGTCGCCCTGGTCGCGATGATCGCGTCCGCGGCGTTGTTGATGCTGATGCTCATCGGGATCGTTGGCGACTCCCTGGCGCGACGTCCCATCCCGCCGGTCATGCGGCGCGCCGGAGAGCAGTTCGTCAGCGCGTTTGCCCGCCCGCTCGTCGACTCGTCGTCGGGTGCGCCGCCTGTTCAGGTGCGGCTGCGATTCGTCCGGCGCGCCCAGCAACTCGAGATCTCCATCGCGCCCGGCGCAGGACGGAGATACCCCAACCTCGTCGATCACCGGATGAACGTGGAGTATGACGTCCATCGCGTGATGCGGGTCCTCGGCAATCACTTTGTCGTGAGCGAACCCCTCCGCGCGGCGGGCAAGTGGGTGGTCGTGCCGATTCGTCTGACCGACGTGAAACCGACAGGTGCAAAATGAGCATTCTTCTTGTCAGCACCGGTGGCGGCGGGGGCAACATCCTGCGTTCGCTCAAGACACTCTTTGCGCGCGATGTCGCCATCGCGCAGAAGACGGACGCCCAGTACGCCGAACGGCTGCGGCGCGCGGTCACGACCCGGTTTCTGGACACCAATGAGTTCTCACTGGCTCAGGTGCCAGGAGAAGAGAGGCTCTTGATCGGCGCGACCACGACACACGGTCTCGGATCGCGGCACGACCCGGCCGTTGCGGCGCGGGCGCTGGAAGAGAGCCGGGGCCAGATCGAACAGCTGATCGAGAAATACTCCGTCGTCATCGTGATTGGGACGGGCGGCAAGGGCACGGGTGCCGGAACCCTGTTTCCGCTGGCCGAACTGGTGCGCCGCCGGCACAAGCTGGTGCTGCCGGTGTTCGTCCGGCCGTCGTTCGAGCGGCACGAGGTCGACAAGCGCCGCTACGATCACGCGATTGGCGTGGCGGCCGAGTTCGATCGCGCGCGGATCAGGCTGATCGAGATCCTGAACGACCGGGCGTACTCCGACCGGGATCCGCAGCCGCAATCGGTCGTGTGGGAACGGATGAACCTGCCCATTGCGCGTGGGCTGCGCGGGTTGATCTATGTGCTGTGGGATCTTTCACAGGTCGACCCCTCTGACTTGTCGATCCTGCTCGCCGGAGACGGCCGCATGCGGATCGGGTTCGGCGAAATCGACCCGCCCGATGGTGAGGAACCGGCTGACGCGCAGCTTGGGGAGGCTGTGGCTCGCTGCTGGCACAACCCGTATTGCGCGTTCGGCCGGCCCGCTGGAACATCGCTCGTGTGCATTCAGGGCAACTGGTCGAACATGGCCGACGCGAAGATCAAGAGCGGAATTGCGGCGCTGGCGCTCGGGTCCGCACCAGGCAACCGGTACAACCCGCTGTACGCGCGTGCCGCTCAGACGCCGCGACCCTGGGGAGTCACCGCGCTCTTTACTGAATACACAGGCGTACACGAACCGGTCGCGTTGGAGTGGACGCTCAAACCTCTCAAGAGCCCCTCCGTAGAGGTCGTCGCTGCCGAGGAGAGCGCCGGTGAGGTGACGGGCGCTGGCGCTGTCGCATTGCCGATAGCGGCGCTCGATGCGGCGGGTCGCCCGCCGTTTGCGACGGTGGCAGAGTTGGCCAAGGCCCTCAACCGGCTCGACCCCGTCGCGCTTGAGCTCGCTGCCGGAGAACCCTCGCCCGACATGTCGATCGAGGGCCCGGCCGTCAGACAGTTGCTCGGCGTGTTCTGGTTCCGGTCAATCTTCCCGCGCTTCTCCCCATCCTGGCGCGAGCGCCTGCTCGAAGCGCTCGCCACGAGTCTCGTGCTCCCCAATCACGTGCTTGCGCGGGGGCGGCAGGCCCTGCATCTTGCGGACGCCAGTTACGACGACCTGAAGGAGATCGCCGCGAAGAGGGACGTGACCGGTGCAGCCGGAACGGACCTTCAGCTGCTGCTCGCCGTCATGCACTTGTGGGGAGAAGGCGCGCGCCGCCGTCTGCGGTTCCTCGAGGTTGCCACCCCCGAGGGCTCATCGCGGCTCGGCGCGCTCCTTGGATGGCGCCGCTAGGTGACTTTCTTTCTCGGATCCGGAATCGACACCGGGATTTCCGTCACGTTGGGATAACGGTTCTCGCCCTCATCAAAGATCGGATGGTCCTCCCCGGTGTTCAACCTGACTCGGACTTTGTACTGCCCCTCAGGAACGCCGGTGATATCGATCCACTGGCCGACGAGCTGCTTGTAGTACCAGTCTCCCCAGCCGGAGGTGATGCCGTTGTTGTGGCAGTTGTAGCCGTTACTCTTGCCGCCGTCCTCGTACTTGAATGAGTCCTCGAAGCAAAACCCCTGCTTCGTCCCGGCCACGACGACGTCGCCCTGAAGGTTCACCAGTTCATAGATGGAGAAATTGTTGATGTGGTAATGCCCGTGACACGCGTGGAAGACGAAGTAGGGCGCGTACGGGTTATCTGGGTCGCTGCGATCGCCGATCACCAGGTCGCCGTCGCCGCGATTCATGAGCACCGTGTCGAATCGCAGGAGTCGCCTGTAGCCGGAGCCGCCCACCGCTTCCTCGGCGATGGCGCAGTCGGTCGGCTCGAAATAGCGATCGACGATTTCCATCTGGGACTTGAAGCGCTGCGGATCCATGACGATGTCAGGCTTGCCGCCGTTGTCATAGATCGGAAAGTCGCGTGCGACGCTGGTTCGCTGGGCCAGGCCGACTGCCGGCATGAACGCCGCGGAAGCTGCCAGGACGGTCATGAGGATTCTTCGTGAAACGTGCATGTGTTGCTCCTTGCCTCGCCACTATAAGCGACGAGGGCCACTCATGCGACGCGGATGTGACCTCAGCGTCACAGCGTCGGAACATCGCCCCCATATGATGCGCGTCCGCGCAGGCTGTAGACATCCCTGCGCACGAAAGGACGCCCACATGAAGAACACGCGCAAGGGTCTGATTCAGGTCGTGGTCGCCATTGCGTTCTCCGTCACTGGAACTGCGGCAGTGCTCGGTGCCAGCCGCCAGAGCGGGGGGTTTACGTTTGCGTTGATTGGCGACACGCCGTACGGCGACGCGCAGCGCCTGGCGTTTCCGAACCTCGTCAACGCCATCAACGCCGATCGGCAGATCAACTTCGTACTGCATGCCGGCGACATCAAGAACGGATCGTCCACCTGTGACGACGAACGGTTCGAAGACCTCGCGGCGCTGTACGACACATTCCGCAAGCCGTTCATCTTCACGCCCGGAGACAACGAGTGGACCGACTGTCACCGCACCGCTGCAGGAGGATATCTGCCGACCGAGCGGCTGGAGGCGCTGCGCCGGCTGTTCTTTCCCGATTCCGGCTGGACCACCGGCGGGCGCCGGATGCCGGTCGCCAGTCAAGCTGACGATCCGGTACACGGCGCTTACCGTGAAAACGTCATGTTCCTGCGAAGTGCCGTTGTGTTTGCCACCGTCCACGTCGTCGGGAGCGAGAACGACCTCCAGCCCTGGGCGCAGTTGCCCGGTGGGGACCGGCCGGATCTGCGGCTGGCCGAGTTCGAAGCCCGCAAAGCCGCCGCGCTCGCCTGGATCGACGCGACGTTCGCCCTGGCGAATGCCCATCACGCGGCAGGCGTGCTGCTGATGATGCAGGCTGAGCCGACCGCCACTCCTGGCTTCGCGGAGATTCGAACGCGAATTGCGGATCTCGCGACCGCCTTCGGAGCGCCGGTCCTCCTCGTGCACGGAGACGAGCACGTTTTCGAAGTCGAGCCAGGGTTCGCAGGCGTCTCGAACCTGACGCGCCTCGAGACGTTTGGGGATACCGCCTCCCGCTGGCTGCGCGTCACGATCAATCCCGGCAAACCCGGTGTCTTCCGCTGGACGGCCCAGGCGGTTCAATGAACCGGCCCGCTGCTCCTTTGACCATGCCAAAGGTCTGCGGTAAGCTCCTTTGTCATGGCCAAAGGACTGGGCACCGATGCCGACAAGGCCGACGTCCTGCAGGGCACCCTCGATTTGATGGTGCTGCAGGCCCTCGCGAGCATGGGGCCGCTCCATGGTTACGGCCTGGCCCGGCGGATCGAGCAGATCAGTGACGATCTCCTGAAGCTGAATGAGGGGACGGTGTACGCGGCGCTCATGCGATTGCAGCACCGGCGCTGGATTTCCGCCACCTGGGGCGCGTCGGAGAACAACCGCAAAGCCAAGTTCTACGCGATTACCCGAACCGGCCGTCGCCAACTCGCGCGGTACACGTCCAACTGGGAGCGGATATCGGGCGTGATCGGCCGCCTGCTCCGCACCGCAGGGAGCCACTGACGTGTTCGGCCGGCTCTGGCGGCGAAGACGCGTCGACGATGACACTCGAGCCGAAATCGACTCGCACATCGAGTTGCTGACCGATCGGTTCATCCGGTCGGGCATGGCGCCGGCCGAGGCACGCGCCGCCGCCACTCGGCAGTTTGGAAACGCGACATGGCATCGCGAACAGATCCACACGATGAACGGCATCCGGTGGATGGACGAGCTCTGGCAGGACATGCGATGGTCCGTCCGTTCCATTCGCCACCGTCCGACGCTCGCCGCGGCCGTGATCGTCACGCTAGGGCTTGGCATCGGCTCCAACACTGCCATGTTCAGCGTCGTCCAGGCGACGCTGCTCCAACCGCTGCCGTACCGCGACGCCGATCGCGTCGTGTACGTCAGGAGCCGATCCGCTGAAGACCAGAGCCTGACCGACGCCGCCGCTGAAGACCTTCAGCGCTGGGCGCCGTTGCTGACGACCGTCGACCGGATGGAAGCGCGGCGCTGGAAGTCCGTGCTGCTCACCGGCGGCGAGGGCGCAACGCGCGTCCGCCTCCTCGAGGTCAGCGTGGGTTATCTCGATTCCGCCGGGAGCCGCGTGCTGTCCGGCCGTGGCCTCCATCCTGACGACACGAGGCCGGGTGCGACACCGGTGGCGCTGATCTCCGAGCGGCTCTGGAGAAGCCGGTACGGCGCGCGGGCCGATCTCCTTGGCCGCACCATCACCATAGACGCCGCAGCTCGCGTCATCGTGGGCATCACGACGGACATTCGCTCGGACACGCCAGGACTGCGGTTCATGGTGTTTGCGGCTTTGCCCACTGGCGGAGATGCCGCGAAGGAGCGAGCGCTCGGCGTGGCCTGGCTGAAACCGGACGTGACACGAGAGGCCGCCAATGCGGAGCTGCAGTCGGTCTCCGCCTCGGTCGATGCGAGCGGGCGTGCTCACACGGGAACATTCGAGGAGCCGCGAAATCTCTTCTGGCGGCTCAGCGAGTTCCGCACCTCGCAGCTCGCGCTGATGGCGGGCGTGTCCCTGCTGCTGGTGATCGCCTGCGTCAACGTCGCGAGCCTGCTGCTCGGGGCGGGCCAGGGCCGGGCGATGGAGCTGGCGCTGCGGCGCGCGCTCGGCGCCAGCCGCTTCCGTGTGGCCAGGCAGATGCTGGTCGAAAGCCTGGTGCTGGCACTGGTGAGTGGCGCGCTCGGCCTGGCCGTCGCGTGGTCAACGCTGCAGTTCTTCGTTGCACTGGAGCCCGGCATACAGCTGCAGACCCAGCTCGAGACGATTCGTCTCGACGCCGGCATCGTCGGCTACACGATCGCGGTCGCGCTCGTCACGGCCGTCGTCTGTGGCGTTGTACCGGCGCTGCGCGGATCGGCCACGGAGCCGCGCACGACACTGGTTGAAGGCAGCGGCCGCACAGCGACTCGCCAGAGCGGGTGGCCACGAGCGTTCGTGGCCGTGGAAGTCGCGCTGTCGCTCGTGCTGCTCATCGGCGCGGGTCTCGTGGCCCGGTCGTTTCTGCAGATGCGCCTGTCGGATGCGGGGTTTGCGGCGGATCGCGTGCTTGGCGTGCAGATCGCGTTGCCGCCGGATCGGTATCGTGCCCCTGAACAGCGAGCGGCGTTCTTTGACGACCTTCGCGCGCGTGCGTCCCGATTGCCTGGCGTCACGGCCGTCGGCTTCGGATACGGTGCGATGCCTCCCACCGACTTCGTGGCCCAAGGCGCCTTTGAAGCCGATGACGGTCAACGGGCGGATTTCCAGGCCTACCTCAGTCACGTGAGTCCGGGCTACTTCGAGTTGATGGGGATTCCGCTCGTCGCCGGGAGCGGCTTCGAGGCCCGGCACCTCGAAGCGTCCAGCGCATCCGACATCCCGGTCGTGATCAGCAGCAGTCTGCGGCGACGTTTCTGGGACAGCGCGAATCCCATCGGCGCCGGCTTCCGGCTGACCGAACGAGGGCGCACCAGGCGGTATCGCGTGCTGGGCGTCGCCGGCGACGCGAGCGGAGGGGGCCTGTCCAGAGCCAACTGCCCGAAGTGCCAGTGGCAGCTGTACGTGCCGCTTCCCGCCAACCGGCAGTACACGGAGGTCTTGCTGCGCCTGGCCGACGGCGCGCCGCCGCCAACCGCGGCGCTGCGTGTCGCCATCGCTGACATCGATCCAAGCGTGCCTTCAGACGAAAGCCTCAGGACCGCTGAAGTCAGTTTGCACCGGTTCCTCGCGACCGCCCGGTTTCGCGCGGCCCTGTTTGGCGGCTTCGCGGCGCTGGCGGTCGCGCTCGTCGCGTTCGGGCTCCTGGCCGTGGTGTATCACTCGGTCAAGCAGCGCACGCGCGAGATCGGCATCCGGATCGCGCTCGGCGCCAGGCCGTCACAGATGCGGAGACAGATGCTGGCTCACGGCCTGCGGCCGGTGATCGCCGGCCTCGTCGCGGGTCTGCTGCTCGCGTGGCTCGTCACGCGCACAATCGCGACGTTCCTGCTCGGGATCAGCCCGACCGATCCGCTCGTTTTCTTCGCCAGTCCCGCGCTGCTGGCCGTCGTCGCGGTGGCCGCGATTCTCGGGCCCGTGCTGCAGGCCACGCGCCTGAACCCCGTGGACGTGTTGAGAAGCGAATAAGCGGGTATCCTGACGCGCGATGTACCTGACTCGTCGCGATTTCACGCGCCTGGCGCTCGCTGGCGGAGCCGGCTTCGCGCTGGCGCCGCGCCTTCTCGCCGCCACGCGCAAGAACCCGATCATCGACGGCTGGTACGCCGACCCCGAGGCGCGGATCTTCGAGAACGAGTACTGGATCTATCCGACATACTCGGCCGTCTACAACGACCAGCTCTACTTCGACGCGTTTTCATCGAAGGATCTCGTCACGTGGACGCCGCACAAGCGAATCTTCGAGGCGAAGAGCACGACCTGGGTCCGGCGGGCGGTCTGGGCGCCGTCCATCATTAATAAGGATGGGTGGTACTACCTTTTCTTCAGCGCCAACGACATCCAGAACGACCAGCAGCCGGGCGGCATCGGCGTCGCGCGGGCGCGGCGGCCGGCCGGCCCCTTCGAGGACTACCTCGGCAAGCCGCTCGTCGATCGCTTCCAAAACGGCGCGCAGCCGATCGATCCGTTCGTCTTTACGGACACGGATCGGACGCACTACCTGATTTACGGCGGCTGGCGGCACTGCAACATCGCGAAGCTCAACGCGGACCTGACCGGCTTCGTCGCGCACGCCGACGGAACGATTTTCAAAGAAATCACGCCCGAGGGCTACGTCGAGGGCTCGTGGATGTTCGTGAAAGACAGGAAGTACTACTTCATGTGGTCCGAAGGCGGATGGACGGGACCGAACTACGCCGTGGCGTACGCGATCGGCGACTCGCCGCTCGGCCCGTTCAAGCGGATCGCGAAGATCCTTCAGCAGGATCCCGCCGTCGCGACCGGCGCCGGCCATCACTCCGTGCTGCACGCCCCATCAGGCAGGACCTACATCGTCTATCACCGGCGCCCGCTCGACCAGAAAGACCGCAACGCGCGCGTAGTCTGCATCGACGAGATGAAGTTCGACGCGGCCGGCCAGATTCAGCCGGTCGTGATTACGAACGAGGGCGTCGGGCGGGATCCAATCGGCTGATTTCCTCTTCGCTGAATCCGGCCTCGCGGAGCACTTCGTCCGTGTGCTCGCCGAGGAGCGGCGCGCGGCGGCCGACCAGCGCCGGCGTATCTGAAAACTTCACCGGCGACCCGAGCGCGCGCGTCCGGCCGAGCGTCGGATGATCGATCGCGACGACCATCTGGCGCGCCTGCACCTGCGGATCCGCAAACGCGTCGGCGTAGGTGTTGATCGGCCCGCACGGGATGCCGCGGGCCGTGAGCCGCGCGAGCAGGCTCGCTTTCGGCTCGTGTTCGGTGACGGCCTCGATCCGTTCGATGAGAGCCGCCCGGTTCGTGACGCGCGAGGCCGTGTCCGCGAACTCGGCCGTCGCGGCCCACTCACGATGGCCGAGCACCTCGGCGAAATCCACGAACAGCCGATCCGTGCCCGCGCCGATCGTGATGTGCCCGTCGGCGCAGCGAATGGCCTGATACGGCGCGAGGAACCGATGCGCCGATCCCAGGGCCTCGGGCGCCGTGCCTTGCGCGAAGTACTCGGCGGTTTCCCACACCGACAGCGCGAGCCCGGCCTCGAGGAGCGAGGTGTCGATGTGCTGGCCGCGGCCGGTGCGATCGCGATGATGGAGCGCGGCGAGGATGCCGGCCAGCGCGAACAGTCCCGCGCCGAGATCGGTCAGCGGCACGCCGGCTTTCACCGGCGGCCCGCCGGGTTCTCCCGTCACCGACATCACGCCGGACGCGCCCTGCGCGATGAGGTCGAACCCGCCTTTCGACGCGTCCGGTCCCGTCTGGCCGTAGCCGGAGATCGAGGCGTAAATGAGCCGGGGGTTCCCAGGCGCCAGCGAGGGATAGTCGAGCCCGAGCTCACGCATGACGCCGGGCCGGAAGTTCTCGATGAGGATGTCCGCGCGCCCCGCGAGGCGGACGAGCGCGGCCCGGCCTTCCACCTGCTTCAGGTTGAGGACGATCGAGCGCTTGCCGCGGTTGAGGGCGGCAAAGCCGGTGCTGTCGGTGCCGGCGCGCGCGCCCATCAGGCGGGAGGGGTCGCCGCTCGGAGGCTCGACCTTGATCACACTCGCGCCCATGTCGCATAGTTGCAGCGCGCAGAAGGGTCCGGCCATGACCTGACCGACCTCCAGCACCGAGATCCCCTCGAGCGCGCTTCGTCCTGTGTCCACACTCACCATTTTCGCGTCACACGATCAGGTCGCGACGTTCACGATCAATCGCCCGGACGCCGGCAACGCGATGACGTGGGCCATGTACGACGACCTCGTCGACGCCTGCGACCGCGTGGACAGGGCGCCCGACGTGCGGGCGCTGGTCATCCGCGCCACCGGCGACGCGTTCTGCACAGGCACTGACATCCGCCAGTTTGGGGCATTCTCGTCCCGTGAGGAGGGCGTCGAGTACGAGCGGCGGCTCGAAGCGTGCCTCTCGAGGCTCGAGCGCGTGACGGCCGCGACGATTGCGCAGGTCGAAGGCATCGCCGCGGGTGCGGGGTGCGCGATTGCGCTCGCATGCGACCTGCGCGTGTGCACGGCTGAAGCCAGGTTCGGCGTGCCCATCGCGCGCACGCTCGGCAATGGGCTGTCGTACGAAAACTGCGCGCGACTCGTGGACCACTTCGGCGTCGCCATCGCCAGGCGCATGCTCATCGCCGGCGAGTTCATCAACATCGACGAGGCGGCCGCCGCTGGCGTCGTCTCGCGGCGGGCACACGAGGGCGATGCCAGCCGCGTCGTGGACGAGCTCGCATCGGCTGTCACGCGCAACGCGCCGCTCACCATTCGCGCGGCGAAGGCCGCGTTGAGGCAATTGTCGGCACGGGAGACACAGAAGAGTGACATCGATCGTCTGGTGGCGGAATGCTATGCCAGCGCCGACTTCCGCGAGGGCGTATCCGCGTTTCTGGAAAAGAGGCAACCAAAGTTTACAGGCCGCTAAGAAACGACTCCCGAGGTCGTTTTCAGTTCTTCTATCGCCGCCATCACGCCACCCGCGCGGAACGGCACACCCGCCGCCTCCAACCCGAGCTCGACGCCGCCGAGCGTGCCAATCAGCATCACCTCGTTGAAGTCGCCGAGGTGGCCGATGCGGAACGTCCGGCCCTTGAGCCGGCCAAGGCCCGCGCCAAGCGAAAGGTTGAACTGCTCGAGCGTGATCGCGCGGAGGCGCTCCGCATCGTGCCCGTCGGGCATCACGACTGTCGTGACCACGGGACTCAGCTCGTCCTCGCGCTCGCAGAGAATCTCGAGATTCCAGGCGCGCACGGCCGCGCGCGCCGCTTCGGCCAGCCGGCGATGGCGCGCCAGGCACGGCGCAAGCCCTTCTTCGGCCATCATCCGCAGCGCCTCGCGCAAGCCGAACAGCAGATTCGTGGACGGGGTCGTCGGAAAGAACCCTGTGGCATTCGCGGCCAGCATCGCGTCCCAGGCCCAGTAGGCGCGCGGCAGCCGCGCGGTCTTTGACGCCGCCAGCGCCTTCGCGCTGATCGCGTTGAAGCTCAGGCCCGGCGTCAGCATCAATGCCTTCTGCGACCCCGCCAGCGTGACGTCGAGTCCCCACTCGTCGTGGCGCAAGTCGATCGACCCGAGCGACGACACCGCGTCCACCAGCAGCAGTGCCGGATGCCGCGCCTGATCGATCGCGCGGCGAATCGCCGGCAAGCGGCTCGTCACGCCCGTCGACGTCTCGTTGTGGACGACGAGCAGCGCTTTGATGCGATGGTCGCGATCGCGTTCCAGCCGCTCGCCCACCTCGTCCGGATCGACGCCTCGGCCCCACGTGCCCGGCACGAGCTCGACGACGAGGCCGAGCCGGCGGGCGACCTCGGCCCATTTCTCGGCAAACTCGCCGATGTCGAAGGCCAGTACCGTGTCGCCGGGCGAGAGCGTGTTGACGAGCGACGCCTCCCACGCGCCGCTGCCGGACGCCGGGTAGATCACGACGGGCGACTCGGTCTGGAAGACGGTCTTCAGTCCCGCGAGCACTTCACGGCCCAGCTCGGCGAACTCGGGCCCGCGATGATCGATCGTCGGCGCGGCCATCGCTCGGAGGACGCGATCCGGCGTGTTCGTCGGGCCGGGAATCTGCAGGAAGTGTCGCCCCGGGCGAGCCATCGACGCGCATCCTATCGCGGAATCCCCGAGGATCCCCGCGTCCTATAATCACGCGGCCGATGACCGCGGGCGACTTGCAGGATCTCGACGGCGACGTCCGGTTCGACGCCGTCTCGCGCGCGCTCTACTCGACCGACGCGAGCGTCTACCAGATTCAGCCTGTCGGCGTGGCGCTGCCGAAGTCGCGCGAGGATCTCGTCCGCATCGTGAACGCCTGCCGGCGCCACCATTGCCCGATCACGATGCGAGGCGGCGGCACGTCGCAGGCCGGCCAGGCGATCGGGGCCGGCCTCATCGTCGACACCTCGAAGCACTTCAACCGCATCCTCGAAGTGAACGCGGCCGAACGGTGGGCGCGGATCGAGCCCGGCATCGTGCTGGACGACTTGAACGCCGCGCTGGCGCCGCATCGCTTGCGCTTTGCGCCGGATATCTCCAGCGCCAGCCGGGCCACCGTCGGCGGCATGATCGCCAACAACTCGGCGGGCGCGCGATCGGTCGTGTACGGCAAGACCATCGACCACGTGATCGACCTGCACGTGGTCCTGGCCGATGGCTCCATCGCCTGGTTCCGGCCCGTCGCCGGAGGCGAGCTCGAACGGCTCTCGAGCGGGACGTCGGTCGAGGCGGCCTGCTATCGCGAGGTCAGACGATTGGCCCGCGAGCACGCCGCCGAGATTGAACGCCGCTTCCCAAAGGTGCTTCGCCGCGTCGGCGGGTACAACCTCGACGCGTTCGTCGACGCCGCCAAGCCCGTCAACCTGTCACACCTCATCGTCGGCTCGGAAGGCACGCTCGGCACCGTCATCGAGGCGAGGGTTCAGCTCGTGCCGTTGCCCGCTGCGAAGGCCGTGCTGGCGATTCAGTTCGACGACCTGCTCGACGCGCTCGGCGCGACGCCGCTGATTCTTCGCCACGCGCCGTCCGCCATAGAAGTGATGGACGCGTTCATCCTCAACCACACGCACACGAACGCCGAGCTGCATCGCCTGCGACAGACGTTCGTCGAAGGCGAGCCGGCGGCGCTGCTGTGTGTGGAGTTCTACGATGATAGTCGCGACGAGCTAATCCCTCGGCTCGCCGCGCTCGAGGCTGACGTGCGGACGCTCGGCGTCCCCGTCCGCTGCCATCGGGCGATCGACGCGGCAGCACAGCAGGCGATCTGGCACGTGCGGGAAGCGGCGCTCGGACTCTCCATGGCGATGAAGGGCGACGCAAAAGCCCTTTCATTTGTTGAAGATGCGGCGGTGCCGCCCGAGCGACTCCGCGACTACATCCGCGACCTGATCGCGCTCGTCAAACGGCACGGCACGGAAGCCGGCGTGTACGCGCACGCGTCGGTCGGCTGCTTACACGTGCGGCCGGTGGTCAATCTGAAGACCGACGCGGGTGTGCGGACCTTCGAGGCCATCGCGTCCGGTGTCGCCGACCTCGTCCTCTCGTACGGCGGCGCGCTTTCTGGCGAGCACGGCGACGGCCTGGTGCGCAGCCCGTTCATGGAGCGCATGTTCGGGCCCGAGCTCTACGGCGCCTTCCGCCAGATCAAGCGCACGTTCGATCCGGACGGCATCTTCAACCCTGGCAAGATCGTGGACGCGCCTGCCCTCGGCACGAACTTGCGGTACGGCACGGCCTATCGAACGGAGAACGTCCCGACCACTTTCGATTACCAGGAGCACGGCAGCTTCGCGCAGGCGGTCGAGATGTGCAGCGGCCTCGGCGCGTGCCGCAAGGGGCAGTCGGGCACGATGTGCCCGTCGTTCATGGCGACGCGCGAGGAGGCGCACTCGACGCGCGGCCGCGCCAACGCGCTTCGCCTCGCGCTTGCCGGGCAGCTCGGCAGCGCCGGCCTTGCGGACGACGCCGTGCGTGAGGTGCTGGATCTGTGCCTCGAATGCCGGGCGTGCAAGACCGAGTGCCCGGTCGGCGTGGACGTCGCGCGGATGAAGAGCGAGTTCCTCTCGGCCTACTGGAAGGCACGCGGAACGCCGGCGTCGGCTCGCGCGCTCGGCCACATCGATCGGCTCGCGCTCTGGGGCAGCCGGTTGGCGCCCATCTCCAACGCGCTTGCCCGGACCGGCATCGTCCGCGCCCTGAACGAGCGCCTGCTGGGCGTGGATCGCCGGCGCACGCTACCCACCTTCGCGCGAAGGACGTTGCGGTCGCTCACTTACACATTTCGCGAAACGACACCCGACGTCGTGCTGTTCGTCGACACCTTCACCAACCACTTTCATCCCGCCATCGGGATGGCCGCGCTGGATGTGATCACGCGAGTTGGCCGTCGCGCGGCGCTCGCGCCACATGTCTGCTGCGGGCGCCCGCTCATCTCTCAGGGACTCCTCGACGAGGCACGCGACCACGCGCGCGACAACGCCGAGCGTCTGTATCCGCTGGCGAACGAGGGACGGCCGCTGGTGTTTCTCGAGCCGAGCTGCCTCTCGGCCGTGCGCGAGGACGCACCCGATTTGCTCACCGGCGACGCGCGCCGGAAGGCGAAGGTCGTCGCCGAACACTCGCGGTTGTTCGAGGACTGGCTCGAGTCGGAGTGCCGGGCCGGACGGGCGCGACTCGAGTTCCGGCGCGGACCAACGACCGTTGTGCTCCATGGCCACTGCCACCAGAAGGCCATGGGCGACCTGGCGCCGGCGGCCGCGCTCCTGCGCCGCATCCCCGGCGTCACCGTCGTCGATCCCGACGCGGGCTGCTGCGGGATGGCGGGATCCTTCGGTTACATGAAGGGCCATTTCGACGTGTCGAAGGCCGTGGGCGAGCGACGCCTGCTGCCGGCCGCCCGGGCGCTGGGCGCGGATGCCGTTCTCGTCGCGAGCGGCACCTCGTGCCGCCAGCAGATTGCCGATTTCACAGGAGTTCGTGCGCTGCACGCGGCCGAGCTCGTGCAAGATCTCCTCGCATGAATCTCGCCGTCATCTCGGTCTCGGCGCTCACGCTCGCGGTGCTCATCAGTTGTTTCAGCCGCCTGAACGTCGGCGTGCTGTCGATCGCGATGGCCTGGATCGTCGGCGTGTACCTCGGCGGCCTGCCGGTGAACGCCGTCATGGCTGGATTCCCGAGCCAGCTGTTCCTGACGCTCGCGGGCGTGACGCTGCTCTTCGCGATGGCGCAGTCGAACGGCACGCTCTCGCGGCTCACGCATCACGCCGTCCGGTTGTGCCGCGGCAACGCCGGCACGATTCCGATCATCTTTTTCGTCCTGGGCGCGCTGCTCTCCTCGATGGGCCCGGGCAACATCGCGACGGCGGCGCTGCTCACGCCGATCGCGATGGCGACCGCGACGCGCGCCGGCATTCCGCTCTTCCTCATGGCGATCATGGTCGGCAACGGCGCCAACTCGGGCGCCCTGTCCCCCTTCGCGCCGACGGGCATCATCGTCAACGGCATCATGGCGAAGAACCAGCTCCCCGGCCTCGAGGCGCAGGCATATCTCTACAACCTGGGCGCGCACGCGGTGATCGCGTTCGCCGGGTACGCGCTCTTCGGCGGCCTCAAACTCTTTGCGGCCGATCGGCGCGTCGAGGTCGTCGATCCCGAGGGTGCTCGCGGCTTCGACCGGCGTCAGTGGATCACGCTCGGCGTGATTGGCGCCCTCCTCATCAGCGTGCTCGCGTTCGGCGCGCACGTGGGACTCGCGGCATTTGTCGCGGCTGTCGTGCTCGTCGCCGTCAACGCCGCGGACGACGGCGAGGCGATCAAGTTGATGCCGTGGCGGGTGATCGTGATGGTGTGCGGCGTGACCGTGCTCATCGCGCTGGTCGAGCGCTTTCAGGGCCTCAACCTGATGGTCCAGTGGATCGCGCAGGTGTCTACGCCCGCCACGGTCACGTTTGTTGTTGCGCTGATAACCGGTATCGTGTCGGTCTACAGCAGCACGTCGGGTGTCGTGCTGCCGGCATTCCTGCCGCTCGTGCCTGGACTCGCCGCTCAGCTGCCGGGCGCGAGCGCGGTGGCGATCGCGATGTCGATGAACATCGGCGGGCACCTGGTGGACACGTCGCCGCTCTCGACGATCGGCGCGCTCTGCATCGCCAGCGCCGGCGCCACGGACTCACGCAAGCTGTTCAACCAGCTGCTCGCGTGGGGACTGTCGATGGCGGTCGTGGGTGCGGTGCTCTGTTACGTGTTGTTCTAGCTGGGAATCCGCGTCACCACCTTCCCCGCTTCGTCCAGGAACTCGATCCGCGGGTTACCGGTCGCGTCAACGGTGAGACGCAGGCGCACGCGACCCTCGGCGTCGGAGAGCACGACCGTGGACGCTTTGTCCTGCGTTTTGCCGACGAAGACGCGACGCGGTCCCGGCGGCGCCTCCGCGCGAATCTTCGCAAGCGCGGCGTCGCGCTCGGCTCCGGCCGGCAGCTTGTTGGCGGCGTTCAGCTTCGAGATGAGCTCGCTCAGGCGGACGGTGTCGGATCGATCCCACACCTGCAGTCCGGCGGAGCGCTGGCCGTTGCCTTCCGAATAGCTGATGCCGATCGTTTGATCCTGCTTGAGCTGGTCGAACATGATGCCGGCGTTGGCGCGTCCGCGGCCGCCCGCGACGGTGCCGGTGTACGTGAGACCGCCCACTTCGTCGCCTTCATCGTTGAAGAAGAGCATGCCGGCGACAGGCCGGGGACGGTCGATTGTCACGCCGTCCATCACGCCCGGATGCATCCGGTCCTTATTGGAGATCACCATGCGCAGCGTGCCGTTGGCATCAACGACGTTGATGCGCTCCACAGTGATCTCGCCCAGGCTTTTCGCCGGCGCGGCCTGGCGGAACGCGGCGGCCGCCAGCACCACCAGGACGAGCGACGTCACGATGGCGTAGGCGCGAAGGAACAGGAACTGGCGGCGAAGTGAGTGACGCATGACAAATTGTAGACCTCGTTCCATACTTCGCCCATGAGATCCGTCCTCGCATTGCTGCTCCTCGCCCAGACCGCGCCCGCCGCGCAAACCAAGATCACTTTCACGCCCACCGCCGGCGTGCCGACGTTCGCCGTCCGCGAGCCGGTGCTGCGGCTGAAGCCCGGCACCATCGTCGAGACGAAGACATTCTCGAAACCGGGCGACTACTACGAGGGCGGCGCCTGGCCAGGTGAGGTTGGTCCATTCCACATCGAAGGCGCGGCCCTGGGCGACACGCTCGTCGTGCGGATCCTGCGGCTGCGACCGAATCGCGACAACGCGGTCTCGCGCTACAACCCGGGCGGCATCAGCGGCGTCGCCGGGGACAGCAAGACGCGCATGCTCAACGACCCGCTGCCCGCCCGCGCGTTCAACTGGAAGCTCGACCGCACGCGCATGGTCGGCATCCTGGATCTGCCGAACTCCGCGTCGAAGCGCATCGAAGTGCCGCTCAAACCGATGCTCGGCCGCGTCGCCGTGGCGCCGGCCGGCGAGGAAGCGTTCGGCGGACTCTGGCCCGGCGACTTCGGCGGGAACCTCGACGCCGCGGACGTGAAGGAAGGCGCCACGGTCTACCTGCCCGTCTTCCACCCCGGCGCGCTCTTCTACTTCGGCGACGGCCACGCGCTCCAGGGCGACGGCGAGATCATCGGGTCAGGCCTTGAAACGACGATGGACGTGACGTTCCAGTTCGACCTGATCAAGGGCAAGCGGATCCGGTGGCCGCGCATCGAGAGCGCCGACCACATCATGGTCGCGGCCAGCGTCCGGCCGCTCATCGACGCGCTCCGGATCGCGTATGTCGAGCTGATTGAATGGCTGGTCGCCGACTACGGCTTCGAGAAGATGGAGGCGTTTCAGATCGCATCGCAGCTCGGCGAAGTCCGCGTCGCGAACGTCGTCGATCCGAACTACACGGTGGTGGCGAAGTTTCCGAAGGCGCTGCTGCCGAAACGCTAGATCTCACCACGAAGGTCACGAAGTTCACGAAGGGCCCGGCGTCACCGGCGGGCAAAGCCCGCCGGTGGCCGTAGGCCACACGTGAATCGTCAAGGAACGGTAGAGGACGACGCCTCATTGAATGTCGACCGGCGTCGTCCTCTTTCGTTCCTTACGACTCCCTGTGACGCCGGGCCTTGAAACCTGGAAGCCCTGCCCCTTTGTGGTCTTCGTGACCTTCGTGGTTAGACCTTAGACCAGCCGCGCCATGACGACGCCGGGGATGGCGGTGACTTGCCGGAGCACGTCGGGCGGCACGCGGTTGTCCAGGTCCACCAGCGTGTACGCGTAGTCGCCGCGCGCGCGGTTGACCATGTCGTGGATGTTGAGCTTCGCCGCGCCGAGCGTCTCGGAGATCTGGCCGAGCATGTTGGGCACGTTGGCGTTGGCGACAATCAGGCGGTGCGGCGTCTCGCGCGGCGCCACCACGTCCGGAAAGTTCACGGCGTTGCGCACGTTGCCGTGCTCGAGAAAGTCGCGCACCTGGTCGGCGACCATGACGGCGCAGTTGTCCTCGGCCTCGGCCGTCGAGGCGCCCAGGTGCGGGAGCGCAATCGCGCGCGGCTCGCCCTTGAGCTCGTTCATCGGAAAATCGCTCACATAGGCGTGCAGCTTCCCGCCCTTGATGGCCGCGGCCACGCCGCCGGCGTCCACGATCCCCTCGCGCGCGAAATTGAGCAGGACCGCGCCGTTCTTCATCACCGAGAGCCGTTCGGCGTTGATGAGGTCCTTCGTCGCGGCCATGAGCGGCACGTGGATCGTCACGAAGTCGCTCGCGCGCAGCAGGTCCTCCAGGCTGTTCGCCTTCTTCACGCTGGACGACAGCTGCCACGCGCCCTCCACCGTCAGCCCGGGATCGAACCCGACGACGTCCATGCCGAGCGCGAGGCCGGTGTTGGCGACAAGACGCCCGATGGCGCCGAGACCGACGACGCCGAGGGTGCGTCCGGGCAGCTCGAAGCCCGCGTACGCCTTCTTGCCGTCCTCGACGGCCTTGCTGATCTCCGCGTCCGATCCGCTGAGGCCTTCCGCAAAGTGCAGGGCGGGCCCGATATTGCGCGCGGCCAGCAGCATGCCGGCAATCACGAGCTCCTTCACGGCGTTGGCGTTGGCGCCCGGCGTGTTGAACACGGGGATGCCGCGCCTGGTGAGCGCCTCCACCGGAATGTTGTTCACGCCGGCGCCCGCGCGGCCGACGGCCTTCACTGTTGGCGGAATGGCCATGTCGTGCATCTTTGCGGAGCGCACGAGAATCGCGTCGGGATCGGATTCCTTGTCGGAGATCTGGAACTGGTCTTTCGGGAGCCGGACGAGGCCGAGCGGAGAAATGTTGTTGAGGGTGAGGATTCGGAACATCTGATCAAGGATACCTGCCGCCCCGAAGCCCGGGGCGGCCTACGTACGGTCCCGGGGCGGCCTACGTACTTTCGCCGGGTCTAAAGGCCCGGCCTCCATGTATTTAGAGGGATGTCGATCCGGCGCTCCCTCGTTCGACGTGAGAGTAGGGAGGGAAGTGACAATGCGATTCATGCTGATTGTGAAGGGTGACCAGCGGTCCGAGGCCGGCGTGCTGCCGAGCGACAAGGAGCTGGCCGACATGGGCAAGTTCAACGACGAGATGGTCAAGGGCGGCGTGATGCTCGCGGGCGAAGGCCTGCAGGCGAGCTCGAAGGGCGCCAAGATCAAGTTCAAGGGCGGCAAGCCGACCGTCATCGACGGCCCGTTCACCGAAGCGAAGGAGCTCGTCGCAGGCTTCTGGCTGATTCAGGCCAGATCGAAAGACGAGGCGGTCGAGTGGGCGCGCCGCGCCCCGTTCGTGGACGGCGAGATCGAGGTGCGCCAGGTGTTCGAGCTGGAGGACTTCAACCAGACGGACGCGCTCGACCTGCACAAGAAGCATCGGGAACAGTTGAAGAAGTAACCCGCCTTCGCCTGCGGCTTCGGCGAGGCAGGCAGACTTATGGTGTGATCGGAAGCCGTGACGGCTTCCGACACCCGGGGCGCAATCGACGCCGTCTGGCGCATCGAAGCCGCCCGCGTGATCGCGGGGCTCACGCGCATCGTGCGGGACGTCGGCGTCGCCGAGGATCTTGCGCAGGACGCGCTCGTGGCCGCCCTGCAGCAGTGGCCGAAAGACGGCATCCCTGAGAATCCCGGCGCGTGGCTGATGCAGGCGGCCAAGCACCGTGCGATCGATCACCTGCGGCGCCGCCAGCTCCTCGAGCGCAAGCACGACCAGCTGGCCTATGAGACCCCGAGCTCCCATGACGCAGCCGCCGAGATCGAACAGACGCTGGATGACGATGTGGGCGATGACCTGCTGAGGTTGATCTTCGCGGCGTGCCATCCGGTGCTTCCCGCGGAGGCGCGGGTCGCACTGACGCTGCGGCTCGTCGGCAGCCTCACGACCGCCGAGATCGCGCGCGCGTATCTCACGTCCGAAGTCACCATCGCCCAGCGCATCGTCCGGGCCAAGAAGACGCTGGCGGCCAGGCGCGTGCCGTTCGAAGTGCCGCGCGGATCGGATCGCGCCGTGCGGGTCGCGTCCGTGCTCGACGTCATCTATCTGATCTTCAACGAGGGCTACACGGCCACGACAGGCGCCGAGTGGATGCGGGCGAGCCTGTGCGAGGACGCGCTGCGGCTCGGCCGGATGCTCGCCGAGCTGCTGCCAGAGGAGCCCGAGGTGCACGGGCTCGTCTCGCTGATGGAGATTCAGTCGTCGCGGCTGAAGGCGCGCACCGGACCGTCGGGCGAGCCGATCCTGTTGATGGATCAGAACCGCGCTCGGTGGGACCACCTGCTCATCCGGCGCGGGATCGCCGCGCTCGAACGCGCCGAGCGGTTGGGTGGCGCGAGCGGTCCCTTGACGCTGCAGGCGGCGATCGCCGCGTGTCATGGACGCGCGCGGCAGTTCGAAGACACTGACTGGCCACGCATCGTCACGCTCTACGACGAGCTGTTCGCGCGCCAGCCGTCGCCGGTGGTCGCGCTCAATCGTGCGGTCGCGATCGGCATGGCGGCCGGCCCGCAGGCCGGGCTCGATGCGGTGGATCGGCTGACGGCCGAGCCGGCGCTCGAGGAGTACCACCTGCTCTGGAGTGTCCGCGGCGATCTCCTGGCCAAGCTCGGGCGGACCGCGGAGGCGAAGGCCGAGTTCGAGCGGGCGGCGTCCATGACTGAGAACGACCGTGAACGAACGTACCTGCAGCAGCGCGCGGACGCCTGCGCCACCTCGGCCTCGCGGTAGAATCCGGGGGAGCCTTAAAGAGTGAGCGTGTTCGTCCGCCCCCTGTCCGCGGCCATTCTGGTCCTTGTCGCCGGCGCGCATTTCGGCCCGGGCGTCCGGCCGGCGTCCGCGCAGAAGGCTGTTTACTGGAGTGCCGCGCGCGCCGACTCGGCCCCGGTCAAGCCCGGCGGCCCGGTCAAAGTCGATCTCTCCGCTCGCATCGATGAGGGCTGGCACCTGTACGCGCTGACGCAGGTCGCGGGCGGGCCCAACGCACTCATCATCACGGTGCCGAAAGACCAGCCGTTTGCGCTGTCCGGGCCGATTCAGGCGCCGGTGCCGAAGACCGAGTTCGATCCGAACTTCAGCATCGACACGCAGTTTCACGCTGAGCGCGCGGTGTTCACGCTGCCGCTGAAGGTGGCGGCGGGCACGAAGGACGGCACGCACAAGTTCAAGGCAGTCGTGGCGTTTCAGGTCTGCAACGACAAGATCTGTCTGCCGCCGACGGAAGAAGAGCTCGTTGTTGAAATCCCGGTCGGTATGGGGACTGTGCCCGAAAAGCCAAGCCTCCCCGCGCCCATCGACGATGGGGTGACTATCCTGCCCCCGCCGAAGCCTAGCGGACCTGTCACGCCACCGGGCTCGTCCGTTGTGCCCGACCTCGCCGCTTCCTCGCGCGCTAACACACTCAGCGCGTACATCGGCCTCGCGGCGCTGATGGGCGCGTTGTCGCTCCTCACGCCATGCGTGTTTCCGATGGTGCCGATCACGGTGTCGTACTTCACGAACCGGCCGGGCCGCACGCGCAAGGAAGCCATCAGCCAGGCGCTCGTGTACGGACTCGGCATCATCCTGACGTTCACCGCACTCGGATTCGTCCTGGCGATCGCATTCGGCGCGTCTGGTCTCAATCGGTTCGCCGCGGATCCATGGCTGAACCTCGCCGTGACGGGGCTGTTCGTCGCGTTTGCGCTCAGCCTGTTCGGCGTGTGGGAGCTGACGGTGCCGTCGAAGCTGCTGACCGCGGTGTCGAAGGCCGACGAGGGCAAGGGCCGCTTCATCGGCACCGCGCTGATGGGCCTCGCGTTCACGCTCACCTCATTCACCTGCACCGCGCCGTTTCTCGGCACGCTGCTCGTCGTCGCCGCGCAGGGTGACTGGCAGTGGCCGCTGGCGGGGATGCTTGCGTTCTCGGGGATTTTCGCGCTGCCGTTCGTCGGCCTGGCGATCGCGCCGCATCTCGTCTCGTCGCTGCCGCGATCGGGGTCGTGGCTGATCGCGGTCAAGGCGTCGATGGGGCTGCTCGAGCTGGCGGCGGCGATGAAGTTCCTGTCGAACGTCGATCTCGTGTGGGGCTGGAACATCTTCACGCGCGACGTCGTGCTGATCAGCTGGGTGGTGGTCGCCGTCATTCTGGTGGCGTACCTTGCCGGCTTCACGCGGCTCGGCTACGCGCCGAAGCTCGGCCGCCCGCGCCTCATGCGTCTCACGGCTGTGGCCGGCGGCGTCGCGCTGGCGCTCTGGCTGACAAGCGGTCTGACCGGCCGCCGCCTCGGCGAGCTGGAGGCCTTCCTGCCGCCGGCGGATCTGGCGGGCGCGCATGGCGGCGAGCTGCCGTGGATCATGAACGACTTCGACGCGGCAGTCGCGCAGGCGAAGCGCGAGAACCGGCCCGTGATCGTGGACTTCACGGGATACACCTGCACCAACTGCCGCTGGATGGAAGCCAACATGTTCACCAGGCCGGAGGTCGAGCGGGAGCTCGCGCGGTACGTGCGCGCACGGCTCTACACGGACGGCAAGGGCGACGTCTACAAGAAGCAACAGCTGTTGGAGGAGCGCCTGTTCGGCACGGTCGCGCTCCCCTACTATGCGGTGTTCGGTCCGGATGGCCAGCCGAAGGTCGCCTTTGGCGGCCTTACGCGTAACGCGACTGAGTTTCTGGCGTTTCTGAGGTACGGGCTCGACTGAATAACTCAATACCGAGGTCTGACATGTTGCGAACTCTCTTCCTCGCCGTCGCGGTTTTGGGTCAGGCGCAAGGTACGACCCCAGGTACGACCCCGGGTCAGGCCCCAGGTACGACCCCCACGCAATGCGTCCTCGATCTGCGGGCGTTCTTGTTGCAGCGGCAGCAGGAGCTGCGGACCGCGCTGCCGCGACTGCCGCAGCAGGCGACCGACGACGAGTTGCGGGCATATCAGGCAAAGCTGTCGCAGCTCAGCGGCGAGACCGACCAGAAGCGCCTGGCGATGGCCAAGGACTGCGCGGGGCGGTTCGACGTGAAGACGGTGGCGGAAAAAGAGCTGCCGAGCTTGATCGATCTCCTCTCCGATGCCGGACAGCCGGAGCTGGCGGCGGCCGGGATGACGCGAGCGCTCGAGCTGAAGGGCCTGCCGGAGACGGACCGCGCCAACATTCTGGTGCAGGCCGTGCGCCTCGGATTGCGCGAGCCCAAGGGCGACTTGCGCAACGCCCGGCTCGAGGGGTACGTGGACGAGCTGGATCGGCTCTCGCCGGCCGTGCTCGAGCAGAAGATCTCGGTGCACAGCTCGATGAACGGCATCTACCGGTTCGACGACATCGACGCCGGCATCATCAAACACTCGTCGTGGCTGATCGAAACCGGTCGCACCTGCGATCCGGCCCTGCGCACGAAGTACGGATCGACGCTGGCGTCGGCCTACGTCAACATGGCCGAAGCGTGGGCCGGCCAGGGCATGAACGACAAGGCCCTCGAGCTCCTCGACCGGGGCCTGAAAGATCTCGCCGATCTCAAGAACACGACGAACTACATCACGTCGGTGCTGCCGCGGTACAACCTCGTCGGCACGCCGGGCGCCGCGATCACGGCGCCGCGCTGGCTGAACATGACGGCGACGCCCGGCCGCCTCGACATGGAAGGGCACGTCACGCTGCTCGAGTTCACGGCCCACTGGTGCGGCCCCTGCAAGGAAAGCTATCCCGGTGTGAAGCGGCTGCTCGCGAAGTACGGATCGCAGGGCTTCCGCGTCGTGCTCGCCACCGAGCTGTACGGCTACTTCGGCACCGAACGTCCCCTCACGCCCGACCAGGAATTCGAGCGCGACCGCGACTACTTCCAGAAGGAAGGCATGGCCGTCCCCGTCGCCGTCAGCGAGAGCTCGAGGGAAAACGTCAACGGCCGCTCGGTCTACAAGCCCAATCCGAATGACGCCGCGTACAAAGTCGGCGGCATCCCGCAGATCCAGTTGATCGACCGCAAGGGCCGCATCCGGCTGATCATGATCGGCTACGACGACGCGAACGAATCGAAGCTGGCGAAAATCATCGAAGGACTGCTCGCGGAAAAGTGATCCTGCACCTCATGCCCCGGCTCCTGGCGAGCGCGCTGGTCGCGCTGACGGCGCTCGCAGCCGCGCAGACACTCTCGCCTGACGCCGCCGTCAAGGCCGTCGTGGACAATCCGAAGTTCAAGGCGGCGATGGCCGCGCTGGACAAGGACCACGATCGGCTGGTCTCCGAGATCATCCAGCTCACCGAGATTCCGGCGCCGCCCTTCAAGGAGGCGGCACGGGCCAAGGCGTACCTCGCGATGCTGAAGGCGCACGGGCTGGCGAGCGTCGAGCAGGACGCCGAAGGCAACGTCATGGGCCTGCGGCGTGGCACCGGCAAGGGGCCGATCCTCGTCATCGCCGCACATCTCGATACCGTGTTTCCCGAAGGCACAGACGTCACGGTCAAGCGCAACGGCACGCGCCTGGCGGCGCCCGGCATCGGCGACGACACGCGATCGCTCGCCGTGCTGCTCGCGCTCGTCCGCGCGATGGACGCGGCCGGTATCCAGACACAGAGCGACATCCTCTTTGTGGGCGACGTCGGCGAGGAGGGGCTCGGCGACCTGCGCGGAGTGAAGCACCTCTTTAATAAAGGTCCCTATCGCGGGCGCATCGGGATGTTCGTCTCGATGGACGGCTCGGGGAGCGGCGCCGACATCACGCACGCCGGCGTCGGCAGCAAGCGGTACCGCGCGGCGTTCAAGGGCCCCGGCGGCCACAGCTACGGCGCCTTCGGCCTCGTCAGCCCCGCCTTCGCGATGGGCAACGCGATGGACAAGCTCGGCCGCATGCAGGTGCCGGCCTCGCCGAAGACGACGTTCAACGTCGGCGTCATCGGCGGCGGCACCTCGGTGAACTCGATCCCGTTCGAGAGCTGGATGGAGATCGACCTGCGATCGGAATCCGCCGCCGAGCTCGAGAAGCTGAGCGAGACGATGATGGGGCTGCTGAACCAGGCGGTGGCCGAGGAAAACAAGGCGCGATCGACGCGTCAGGGCGCCATCTCGCTGGATCTAAAGCTGGTGGGCGATCGGCCCACCGGCGAGACGCCTCGTGAATCGCGGATCGTCCAGACGGCGGCCGCGGCCGTGCGCGCCGCGGGCCTGACCCCGGCATTCGGGATCAGCAGCACCGACTCGAACGTCCCGTTCAGCCTCGGCATCCCGGCGATCACGATCGACTCGGGCGGCGACGGCGGCCGCGCGCACGCGCTGGACGAATGGATTGACGTCGAGAAGTCCGCGAGCCTGCGCGGGATGCGGATCGCGCTGGCGCTGATTCTGGCGCTGGCTGGCGGCTGATCTACTGCGCGATTCGTTCCACTGACCTCAGCGCGACCGCTGCAAACGTCAGCGTCCCGTTCGTGCAGCCGCCGGTCGGCAGCGTCGGCGACCCGAGCACAAACAGATTCTCGTGATCGTGCGTGCGGCCGTAGCTGTCCACGACGCTCGTCGCGGGGTCGTCGCCCATGCGGCAGCCCCCGCACGGATGGTCCTGGTAATTCAGCGCGCCCACGTTGGCCATCCGGCCGTCGTTGGCCTTCGCCAGCCGCGTGAAGAGATTCTGGAAATGCTCGCGCGTCTGCGCCGACCGCGCCTGCGTCGCCGCATCGACCTGGTGCCGGATGGACGGCAGCGGATCGCCCCAGCGGTTCTTCGACGCCGGATCGAGCGTGAGCCGGCTGTCCTTGTCCGGGTGCGCGTCGAAGTAGCCGCGCACGCGAGCGGTGCCGCGCGACGTGCGCGTGCGCCAGTCCGCCATCAGCGCGTCACCCAGCAGCAGCTTGCCCGACGCGTCCCGCATCTGCGGACCGCGGCCGCCGGCGTTTTCCCACACGCGCAGGTCGTGGCGGACGTACGGCTGATCCGGCCGGCACCGGAAGAACTCCCGCGAGATCAGGCTGTGCTGATCGTTCATGCCCGGATAGATGGGCACGTCCAGATCGATCGTCGTCGAGTACGCGAGGTGCCCGGTCATGAACCGGCCCACGCAATCCGACGAATTCGCGAGGCCGTTCGGGAACCGCGAGTTGGCGGAGAGCAGGAGCAGGTGCGGGCTCCAGCAGTAGCCGGACGCGAGCAGGAACGTCCGCGCGCGGTACTCGACGTTGTCGTCCGTGCCGTCTTCCTTCGCGCCCTGCGCCGCGGCAATCCGGTTGGTCCGTTCCTCGAGGACCAGCTTCCGCACGAGCGTCTGGTCGTGCAGCTGGATGCGCTTCCTGGCGAGCAGCTGCTTGAACGTGAAGTCCGGCGAGTAGCGCGCGCCGGTCGGACAGATCTCGCACGTGTTGCAGCGTGCGCACTTCGCCCGGCCGCCGTATCCGTCCACGGTGTTCTTGGCCTGCGGCGTCGTCCAGAACTTGATCCCGCTCTTCTCCGCCCAGCCCTTGAGCTGGATCAGGTTGTAGCTCATCGTCATCGCGGGCATCGGGTACGGCTCGGACCGCCAGTCATCCGGGAGCGGGCTGGGCTCGCCGGACACGCCGAGCCGGCGCTCCGCTTCGCAGTAGTACTTCTCCAGTTCCTTCCACGCGATTGGCCAGTCCACCGCCAGGCCGTACAGCGACTTCAGGCGCGTGTCTTCTTCGGAGAAGCGGTTGCACACGCCGCCCCAATGGAGCGCCGATCCGCCGACGGCCATCGTGCGCGAGATGAGGCCGCGCGCGCCCTGGTCCGCGACGAAATCGCCGGGCCAGTTGTTCTCGCCGTAGTCAAGACTGCGGCGGCGGTACGTGGTCCGATTCTCGAAGTCGAACAGGCGCTTGCCCGCTTCGACGACGATGATCGAGAGATTCGGGCGGCGCTCGATGAGCTTCTCCGCGACGACGGCAGCCGTGATGCCGCCACCGACGATGACAACGTCCGACTCGTGAACAGTCATACCGTCCCGGGTCCCTGGTCCTGGGTCCCGGGTCCAAGCGGCGCCGGCGCGCGATCGGATCCGTCGAGCGTGCGGCAGCGGTCGCGGCCGATGCGGGCGCGATACGCGAGATCCCAGGCGTCGCCGCTCGTGAAGTAGAAGCCCATGAAGTCGGCGATGACGTTGACGCCGGTCGGACGAGCCGGCAGCCGCTGCACCACCGGCGGCGCGTTCAGGACGCGTTCGATCACGAAACGCCGGTCTTCCACGGAGAGCGCCGCGAATGACTTCGCGCCGCCGGCGGTCGCCAGACCATCGAGCGCGGCAAGCTGTCCGGGATAGCTCTTCGCGGGCGACGGCCCCGTGGGCTGAGACAACGACGACGACCCGTACCCGTGGCCGCGATCGGCGCCTTCGCGATATCCGCGTACCCACGCCACAAATGCGTTGACGACGCGATCGCGCGCCGCCCGATCCAATGCCGACGGCAGCACGACCTCGGCGATGGCTTTGAGCGTGGCCGTCTCCGCCGCGGTGATGGGCGCCTGAGCGAACAGGCGCACGCCGAACGGCCGGGCGGTGACGACCGCTGCCAGCGACTGCAGCAGCGCGCGACGCTTCATGAGAGTGAAGGGATTATAGAACCTCGCTCGAGCGATCGTTGCGGTCGCTCGCGTTCGTCCTGGCGGGCAGCCTCAACCGGAACGTCGAACCGAGGCCTTGCTGGCTCTGGACGGTCACCGTCCCGCCGTGAGCCTCCGTGAGCGTCTTCACGATCGCCAGCCCAAGGCCCGTTCCGCCCTCGATGTCCGGATCGGATTCTCCTTTGTCGAACAGGTGTTCGAGAAGCGCTTCGGGGATGCCAGCACCGTTGTCGGCGACCCAGCACTCGACTGCGTGCTCCGCCTCGAGTACCCGTGCTCCGACGGCCACCTCGCCGCGGGGCGTGTACTTGATCGCGTTCGCGATCAGGTTTTGCAAGATCCGCCTCAACAGACTGGCGTCAGCGTAGATGACCAGGTCGTCGGGGACCTGGTTGAGCAGCCGGGTACTGCCGGTGCCTGCCACGGGATGGAGGTCGTGAATGAGGGCCTCCACGACGGGCCATAGGTACAACTCGCGCCGCTCCAGCTTGACGCCGACTTCGGTTTGGAGATTCGTGCTTTCCTCGAGCACCTTGCTGACCAAACCTTCGAGCTGCTGCACGTTGCGACGCAACGCCTTCAACATCAGGGTTGCTTCAGCGTTGCCGCCGCGCTCCGGCAGTGTCAGTTCGAGGACTCGTCCAGCCATCGAAATAGCACTCAGCGGCGTCCGCAGATCGTGCGCCACGAAGGCGAGGTACTCTTCCCGGCGCTGCTGCACCTCGAGCGCGCGCTGGGTGGCGTAGGTCTGCAAGGCCAGGCCGATCGCCTGGTCGAATACCCGATTGACGACGTGGAACGGCGGCCCTTGCAGGCTCAATCCATTGTCGTCGGCGAGATCGTGGATGCAGCCGCGCAGGATGTTGTACTCCGCCACGACCTCTTCGAGGTCGAATGCGTCCTGGAGACGCTGCAGTCCATGAGCCTGCGGGCTGCTCCCCCTGAGCGCCTGCGGGATCGTCTGATGAGATCCTGACTGCAGTGCTGCAGCCAATTCGTCCAGGAGTCCCGGGATGTGATCGTTGAGCGTCGGGACGTCGAGCTTCTGCGCCGCAGGCAGTTGCCTCACCTGCTGCCGCCAGCGCGACAGTAATGCCTGTCGTTCGTGCAGAACGAGCGCTCCCAACTGATCCAGAACTTCGGTGGCCATTTCGTCTCCACGGAAACACGACTGTCGAGGGTCCGGCAGGCCGCGCGCGTCACGAACTGCTTCTCCATAGACGATAGCAGGTAGATGTTCTTGTCGGGTCTCAACCGCTGCGCTTCCTACACCCTCGGCGCGAGTTCCACTTCAAATCCGCCCGAGACGGGCCGGCGGAGGTCGAGCTGGAGACCGAATCGATCCGCGACTTCGCGGGCCAGGGCGAGGCCGAGGCCGCGGCCTCCGGGACGCCGCGTGCGCGATTCGTCGCCCCGGAACCGGCGGTTCGCGGTGAGCTCGGTGAAGTCCTGATCGGAGACGCTCCGGCCGTTGTCCGTCACGCGCAGTGCAAAACGGCCGCCGTGCTCGAAGCCGCGCAGCTCCACACGCACCCGCGCGCCGGCGCCGCTGTGCGTGATCGCGTTGTCGAGCACGTTGCCGATCGCCTGCTCGAGCAGGCGCGCGTCCGCTTTGACGGTGACCCCCGGATCCGGCGGCTGGAGATCCAGGGTGACGCCGGCCGCGCGCGCCAGCGCCGCACGGCTCATCACGAGGTGCGTCACGAGCGACGTCAGATCCACGACCTCGCGCGGCGACTGGTCCGTCACGGCGCGAAGGCGGGCGACCGAGGCGAGGTTCTGCAGCCGCGCGCGCAGCTGGTGCGCCTCGCGCACCGCCAGGCGCACGTCGTCGGCGACCGGCGCCGGCAGCTGCGGACTCGCCTGGAGCGCGCCGAGCCGCTCCTCGAGATCTCCCAGAGGCGCCGCGACATCTTCTTTCGTCACTTCGACATAGCGCCGGAGCGCTTCCTCGCGATCCTGCGCGTCGGAGATGCGCCGTCGGATGTCGGCCGCGGCTTCGTTGAACGCCGCGCCGAGCGCCGTGATGTCGTCGCGACCCGTGACGGGCGGAATGCCGCTGTAGTCGGCCCGCGCCGATTCGCGGACGGCGGCCGTGAGTGTCGAAAGGCGCCGGGCCGTCGGTCCGGCCGTCGCCAGCGCCACGACCAGGCAGACGGCCAGTACGAGCCCGAACAGCACGAGGCGCGTCCGCACCGGATTCGGCGACGGCCGCATGCGGAACAGCATCACGGCGCAGGGACCCGGACTCCAACCCGTCAGCGAGGCGAACTGCACGCCGGTGCCGGACGCGCTTTCGTACGTGCCGTACATCGATCGCGAGGGTGGCGACGATCGCATCGCCCGCTTGAACTCGTCGGGGAACCGCGGCGCCGCCGTGCTCGTGCCGCTGAAC
>Ga0137313_1000013_pt1 | contig 59549 bp, 47 predicted proteins | sample EasRivERMZT166_2_FD_102287 | JGI IMG/M metagenome (GOLD analysis project Ga0137313, IMG submission 102287) | Soil microbial communities from meander-bound floodplain in the East River, Colorado, USA - East River MetaG ERMZT166_2 | ecosystem: Environmental > Terrestrial > Soil > Floodplain ...
CGAGATGGGCGACTTCAACAAGAGGCCGGGCACGACGAACGACACGGGCGACATCGGCACCGCGCCGAACCTGATCCAGCCGGGCAAGCGCATGCTGAGCTCGATGACGCCGACGATCGTCACGAAGGACGGCAAGCTCGTGCTGATCACCGGATCGCCCGGCGGCCGTACGATCATCAACACCGTCCGCGACGTCGTGCTGAACGTGACGGCGTGGGAGCTCACCGGCCGCGAAGCCGTGGACGCGCCGCGCATGCATCACCAGTGGATGCCGGATCGGCTGAACATCGAGGGCAACGGCGTCTCGGACGAGACGCTCGGCAAACTCAAAGCGCTCGGCCACGACGTCCGCATGCAGGGCACGCAGGGATCAGCGCAGACGATCTGGTTCCATCCCCTCACGGGCACCGCGTTCGGCGTCGCGGACAGGCGGGATGCGACGGCGAAAGCAAGCAAGCCGGGGGGATAGTGATACTGGCCTGCGTATTGGTTAATGGTTATGGGTTATTGACTGTTTATTAGTAGGTTCTCCACTTTAGCTTCAGCACGAGCACCGCACTCTCATCCATCTTCTCCAGCTGAGCTCTATCGATCGTCGCGACACGCCGGTCGGCGCTGATCTCGAACAGCTGCGCGCTTTCGAAGCGGCCGGTCACCAGCACGACCTGCAGCCTGTCCAGATCGCCCAGCAGCGCCATCACGTCCTCGTCCGGCCGCGAGTCCTCGGCATGGGGATCGCGGATCGTGAACGTCCACTCGCGGCTGGCGCCGTCCCGGGTGAGGACGGACGCACCGGCAAGGCCGGACGTCGAGATGATCCGCTGGCCCAGGTCGTCGAGAGCGGCGAAGCGGCCCTCGGTCACGACGCTGAATGGAATCTCGCTTCGAAGGATGCGCGTCCGGAGCTTCGCGGCGCCAAGGATGCGAAAGCCCCGCGCCGCCGGATGGACCTCGCGCATGACGTCCTGGTAGTAGGTCTCCTCTTCGTTGCGTCGATCGGCGGCGGCCTGAGCGTCCGACCGGACGTCCTTCTCCAACACCACCCAGGTGACGCCGCCGTCCGGCTCCAGGTACCAGGTCTCGGTCACGTCTTTCAGGAGGCAGCCGCCGGACGCCAGCACGGCAGCGATCAGCCCGGCAAATGCGCGTTGAATCGTCATGGTCGTGTCCCTCAGGAATAAGGACGGCACCGAGAGCCAGAAGCGAACAAAGAGCTCTCACCACGAAGGTCACGAAGATCACGAAGTCATTTGGGGACGGACTCACCACGAAGATCGCGAAGGACCTCGAAGATTGAGGACAGGAAACTCACGAAGCCGGCTACGAAGACCACGAGGGCTTGAGGACGGGCTCACCACGAAGATCACGAAGCGGTGGGCTCTTTCCCACCCCCAGATCCTTCGTGCCCTTCGTGTCCTTCGTGGTGGGCTCTTTCCGACCCCACAACCCTTCGTGTCCTTCGTGGTGAGCTCTTTCCCACCCCAAGAAGTGCTTCGTGCCCTTCGTCCCCTTGCTGTGAGCTCTTTCCGAATCCAGGATCCTTCGTGCCCTTCGTGAGCTTCGTGGTGATAGCTTTTTGCGCGTGACCGAGACGCGAGACCTGTTCGAGCGCGCCCGTGGCGGGAAGGCCGAGGACCTGAACGCCTTCTACGAACGCTGCGCGCGGAAGCTGCTGCCCCTGATTCGCCTGAAGCTCGGGCGCACCTTGCGCAGCGAGGTCGAGTCGCGCGACATCCTGCAGGTCGTACTCTGCAAGTCCTTCGAGCGCATCGATCAAGTCAAGGATCCGGCCGCCGTGATGGGCTGGCTGGCGCGGATGGCCGAAAACGAGATCCGCGACCACGCCGACTTCCACGCGCGCGAGCGCCGCGACGCCGCCCGGCGGGCGCCGCTGGACGCCGCGGCGGCGGTGCCGGCGCCGGTGCGCCAGGCTTTGAGCCTCGCGATCATTTCCGAGGAGATGCAGCGGCTCGAGCGCGCGCTCGAGTCGCTGACCGACGCCCAGCGCGAGATCATCATGCTCCGCAAGCTCGAGGAACTCACCTTTCCCGAGATCGCGTCACGCACGGGCAAGAGCGAGGACGCGTGCCGGATGGCGTTCTCGCGCGCGATGGCGGCGCTCACCGTCCAGCTCGCGGGACACTGAGCCCGCTTCCGCGCGGCTGTGCTCAACGGTACAGCGGTCGCGCCCACGGCGTGCCTACCATGTAGATGCCGTGAACAAACAGGCGACGACGGCATCGGCTCGACCGGTGTCGAGCCGGTGGCGCGATCTCATGTGGCTGTCACTCACGTGGCCGCCGCGATGGACCAGGCGTGGTGTCCTCCGTGCCTGCAAGCGCATCGCGATCGTCGGGTCCGCGTTCATGGCGTTGTTTGCGGCCTCCCAGCTCGAGTACGTGTACTTCAATCGCCAGAACCTGCCCGACCTTGGTACCTTCATCCGTTTTGAGTTCTCGGCGATCGGCCGCGTCTACGATGCCGGCGGCCGGCCGCTCATCGAGCTGGCGCGCGAGTACCGTGAGATCACGCGGTACGAGGACATCCCGCCGATCGTGCGGAACGCCATACTGGCCGCCGAAGACAAGCGCTTCTTCTCCCACGACGGCGTGGACTATTACAGCCTGCCTCGCGTGATTGGCAGGATCCGCGTCGGCACGCTGGCGGGGCGTCTGTTGCGGGGCGGCCGTCACGCCGACGCGAACGGCGGGCCGCTCTTCCCGCAGGGCGGGTCGACGATCACGCAGCAGCTCGTGCGCGGTCATTTTCTCCGCAGCCAGACCACCCAGGAGAACAGTTACCAGCTTCGCTCGGCCGGATTCCTGCCCGGCGCGCTGTCGTCGATCATCGGCGCGCGGAGCGTCAACATGCTGGCTCGCAAGCGGGAGGAGGTTCGACTCTCGCTGTGGCTCGAGGACGAAATGGAGGCGCGGTTCGGCTCGAAGCGACGCGCGAAGGAAGAGATTCTCGCCCGATACGCGAGCTTCGTCTACATGGGCAATGGGCAGTACGGGTTCGCCAGGGCGGCTGAGTACTACTTCGGCCGGCAGCTCGCGACCTTTACCGACGCCGATGCCGACAAGGCGGCGTTGCTCGCCGGCATTGCCAAGTCCCCACGCGACTACGCGCCCACCGCCAAGGACCAGGCACGAGTTGTCCGCCGGCGAAACCAGACGCTGACGCTGATGGAAGCGAACGGGTTCATGGCGGCGGCGGCCGCGGCGCAGGCCAAGGCGCGCGAGCTCAAGATTGTGCCGCGGACCCAGATCGAGCCGCCGCTGCAGGCGTCCTCGGTGATCGAGCATGTGCTGGAAGAATTGACCGCCCGCCACGCCAACCTCGGCGTGGAAGACCTGCTGCTGGGGCGGATTCAGATCTACGCGACGGCAGACGCTCGCGTACAGCGCATCGTGAACGACGCGCTGGAACGCGGGCTGGCGCGCTACGAGCAGCGGCATCCGACGGCGCGAGGCCTGGTCCAGGGATCGGCCGTCGTCCTGCGGAACCGCGACGGCGGGATTCTGGCTGAAACGGGCGGCCGGCAGGTCTTCAACAACCGCCCCGCGTCCTACAGCGACTACAACCGGGTGACGCGATCACAGCGACAGCCAGGATCCACGATGAAACCGATCGTGTACCTCGCGGCATTTCTCGCCGGCGGCTTCACGCTGGAGACCCTGGTGCCGGACGAGCCGATCAGCGTGCCGGACGGGATCGGGCGCCCGCCGAAATGGATCGCCAACTACGACGGGCTCTTCAAAGGCCTGATTCCGATCCGCCAGGCGCTCGCCGAGTCGAGGAACGCCGCGGCCGTCTGGATGAGCGTGCAAATCGGGATCGACCGCGTGCTGCGCACCTCCGAGAGTCTCGGCGTGCGCACGCCCCTCGGGCGCTACCCCGCGACGGCGTTGGGTGCGTCCGAGATGAACCTCCTGGAGCTGGCGAATGCCTACCGCACGATGGCCTCGGGCATCGTGGCCGAGCCATACGTGATCCGGTCCGTTGTCAGCGATGGCGGTGAGCTCAAGGCCGCGGCCAGGCGTGGTCCGCGATCAGCCGCCATTGACCCGGCCGCGCTCTCGCTCATCCAGGAAGGGTTGCGTGGTGTCGTGCGACTGCCCACGGGCACGGCGCATGCGCTGGCCTCGCGCGGGTTCCCGATCGCGGTCATGGGAAAGACGGGAACGACCAATGGCTTCAAGGACGCGATCTTCGTGGGCTCGACCTACGGTCCGGAGGGGATCACCGCTGCCGTCCGGATCGGCTTTGACGACAACCGTTCGCTGGGAGCGAGCGAAAACGGGGGCCGGTTGGCGCTGCCCGTGTTTCAGGAGCTGATGCTCGCCGTGTATCGAGCCGCCCTCGTCGGACCCGTGCCGGCATTCCCGGCCCCCATGGAAGCGCGCATCACCGCCGCGATCCCCGCCATGATCCTGCAGTTCGCGGTGGTGCGTTGATGACACGACCGCGCACGCGCAAACGCCGGAAGCGGTGCCGGCGGATGCACTCGATGCTGCTGGCGGGCGCCGCCCTCGTCGCGCCGGCCGCCCATAGCCGGACCGGTCACGCGCCCCAGGCCGTGGCGCCGGTGGCCGTCGCAGTGATCGGGCCGGCGCCGGTGGCCACGGTGACCACCTCGACGACCTTCCGGCTGCCGCCGAAACACGCGTTCGAGGACTTGATCCAGACGGCGGCAAAACGCTTCGCGCTGGAGCCCGCGCTGATTCGCGCGGTGATTCGAACCGAGTCCGCGTTCGATCCGCTGGCCGTTTCAAGCGCAGGTGCGCAGGGCCTCATGCAACTCATGCCGGCGCTGGCGGCGGAGATGGGCGTCGCGGATGCCTTCGACCCGCGCGACAACATCATGGCCGGCACGCAGTACCTGAGCGCACTCATCGGCGACCACCAGGGCGACGTCGCCCTGGCGCTGGCCAGCTACAACGCCGGCCCGAGCGTCGTCGAGCGCTACGGTGGCATCCCGCCGTTCGAAGAGACGCGCCGGTATGTGAGGACGATCATGGACCTGGTCGCGCGCGACGAGACGCCACGCTAGGGCGGAACGTTCCAGCCGCCGATGCCGGACACGAACCGGTCGGCCTCGCCTGGCCCCCAGCTGCCGGGCTCGTAGTCGTGCACCGGCTGCGGCGTGCCGATCAGCGGATCGACGATCGCCCACGCGGCCTCCACCACATCCTGGCGTGCGAAGAGCGTCGCGTCGCCGGCCATGGCATCGCCGAGCAGCCGCTCGTACGCGTCCATCTGTCCGCCCGTGCCTTGCTCGGGCGCATCGACCAGCTTGAGCTCGATCGGTTCGCCCACCATGTCTTCTCCGGGCCTCTTCACTCGAGCGCCGAGCGCGATGGCCACCTGCGGGCTCAGCCTGAACCGCACGTAGTTGCCTTCCGACGGCGCCGGCTCATGGAACACGACCGGCGGCGGTGTCTTGAATTCCACGCGCACTTCGGTGCACGTCATCTTCAGCCGCTTGCCGGCGCGGACGATGAACGGCACGCCCTCCCAGCGCCAGGAATCAACATGCAGGCGAATGGCCGCGTACGTCGGCACCTGTGAGCCCTTCGCGACATCGGGCTCGTCGCGGTAGCCGCGGTACTGACCGCTGACGAGGTTCTCGGTCGTGAGCGGGCGAATCGTCCGCAGCACCTTGGCCTGCTCGTCGTGAATCGCTCCGGCGTACGTGGACGCCGGCGCCTCCATGGCGAGATAGCTGACGACTTGAAGCAGGTGATTCTGAATCACGTCGCGAATGACGCCTGTCTCTTCGTACATCTTGCCCCGGCCGACAACACCGAAGTCCTCGGCCATCGTGATCTGCACGTTCTCGACGTACCGGCGGTTCCAGATGGGATCGAGAAAGGCGTTGGCGAAGCGGAAGTACAGGATGTTCTGGACGGCCTCCTTGCCGAGATAGTGATCGATCCGGAAGATCGACTGCTCGGGAAACGTCCGGAGCAGCAGCTGATTCAACGCCTGGGCGCTTTCGAGGCTGCGGCCAAACGGTTTCTCCACGACCACCCGCGCGCCCGTGGAGCACCCACAGTCGGCCAGCTTCTGCACGACCGCCGGGAATACGCTGGGCGGAATGGCGAGGTAGAACGTGGGACGCTGCGCGTGCTGGAGCTCCGCCTTGATTCGGCTGAACGTTTCAGGATCGTTGTAGTCGCCCTCAACGTAGCGGAGCTGCGACTCGAGAATCGCGAAGGCTGACGGATCGAGACCGCCGCCGTGTTCCGTGACGCTGGCTTTGGCTCTTTCCACGAGCTGATCGCGGACCCATCCCGAACGCGCCACGCCAACGACGGGGAACGTCAGCGTGCCTCGCCTGGCCATCGCCTGCAGCGCTGGAAAGATTTTCTTGTAGGCCAGGTCGCCCGTGATGCCGAAGAGCACCAGAGCGTCAGAGGCTGACTGAGGCGCCGGCCCGCCGGTCATTTCTTTTCGAGATGACCGCCAAACGCGAAGCGCATGGCCGAGAGCACGCGGTTCTGGAAGTCCGCTTCGCCCCGGGACGCGAAGCGGCCAAACAACGCCGCCGTCAGGACGTACGCGGGCACGGACTCGTCGTTGGCCGCGGCCAGGGTCCAGCGTCCCTCGCCGGAGTCCGAGACCTTGCCGCCGAACTGCGTGAGACCCGGGTCTTTGGCGAGCGACGCCGACGTCAGATCGAGGAGCCAGGACCCGATGACGCTGCCGCGCCTCCAGAGCTCGGTGATGTCGGCCAGGTTGAAATCGTACTGGTAGTGCTCGGGATGCCGGAGCGGCGTGGTCTCGGCGTCATGCTCGTGCGTGGCCATGCCGACGTTGGCGTGCTTCAGGATGTTCAGTCCCTCGGCATAGGCGGCCATGAGGCCGTACTCGATGCCGTTGTGCACCATCTTGACGAAATGTCCGGCGCCGTTCGGGCCGCAGTGGAGGTAGCCGTGCTCGGCTGTACCGCCGATGGCCTCGCGGCCGGGCGTACGCGGGATGGCGCCTGGCCCCGGCGCGAGCGCGGCAAACAGCGGATCGAGTCGCGCCACCACCTCGGCCTCGCCGCCGATCATGAGGCAGTAACCGCGCTCGAGCCCCCAGACGCCGCCGCTCGTGCCCATGTCCACGAAGTGGAGACCCCGCGCCGCAAGGTGCTTCGCGCGCGCGATGTCGTCCTGGTAGTGCGAGTTCCCGCCGTCGATGACGACGTCGCCCGTGGCGAGCAGCGGCGCCAGCGCGTCGAGGACAGCGCCGACGATCGCGGCCGGCAGCATCAGACAGACGGCTCGTGGCGCCTGGAGGCGCTGCACGAGTTCGGCAAGCGACGCGGCTCCGGTGGCGCCCTCGCCCACCAGCGCCGCCACCGCCTCAGGCGATCGATCGTGGACCACGCACGTGTGTCCACCGCGCATCAGGCGCCGTGCCATGTTGGCGCCCATTCGCCCGAGGCCGATCATGCCGAGCTGCATCGAGTTCAAGGATTCATGCTACCGGAGATCGGCGCGATAGAGTGCTTCGGGTGACTTGGAGTTCCCTTCGACGATCGTCCACCGTCCTCACACTGCTGACGTCGATCGGCTGTGCGGCGCCGCTTCATAGTCCGCCGAAATCGGCGCGGCCCGCCGGTCCGGCCGAGCCTCCGCCCCCGGTCGCCCGGACGGTCGAACGTCCGACAGTCGGCGTCGCGTTCGGCGGCGGCAGCGCGCGCGGGCTCGCGCACGTGGGCGTCATCCGCTGGATGGAAGAACACCGGATTCCGATCGATCTCGCCGCGGGCACGAGCATGGGCGGCCTCGTGGGCGGCGCGTTCGCCATGGGCATGGACGCGGCCGAGCTCCACGCCTTCTTCACGTCGCTCGACTGGGACGAGCTCTTCGGCAGCTCGACGTTCGCCTTCAAGAACATCCGGCGGAAAGCGGATGCGCGCGCGTATCCGTCGCGCCTCGAGTTCGGCCTCAAGGGCGGCATCGTGCCGCCCACCGCGCTCAACACGGGCGCGGCGGTGGAACAACTGCTGTGCCGCATGGCTGCGCCGTACTTCGACCTGGAGACCTTCGACGCGCTCCCCACGCCCTTCCGGGCCGTGGCGGTGGACCTGCTGTCGGCGCAACCGATCGCGCTGCGCCGGGGATCGCTGGCCGAGGCGCTGCGCGCGACCATGTCACTGCCCTTCGTGTTCCCGCCGGTCGAGCTCGACGGCCGGGTGCTCGTTGACGGCGGCGTCCTCAACAACGTGCCGGCCGATGTCGTCAAGGCGATGGGCGCCGACCGCGTGGTCGCCATCGACGTCACCGATCCGGCCGATCCCGAAGGGATACCGTTCACCGTGTTCGGCGTGACCGACGCGACGATCGACGCGATGATGCGCTCGGCGACGCGCCGCACGCTCGCCGCCGCCGACATCGTCGTCCATGTGCCGCTGCGCGCGTCGCAGTCGTACCACTGGCGGCGCGCCACCGATCTGATCGACGCCGGCTACCGCGCCGCGGAAGCCATGCGCGCCGAGCTGCTGCCGCTCGCGGTCAGCCAGGAATCCTTCGACGCGTGGAAGCGCGGCCGGGACGCGAAGCGCCGCACGACGCTCCCGGCGCCGGCGTACGTCGAGCTCGAGGGCTTTGCGGAAACCGACGCGCGGCGCCTGAACGCGGTCTTCGCGCGCCATCTGGGCAAGCCGCTGGACGTCAACGCCGTCGAGCACGACATCGCGGAAGTGTCCGGGCTCGATCGATACGAGACGGTCACGTGGCACGTGAGCCGCGACGCCGCGCGCGGGTTCGGCCTGCACGTGAAGGGCCATGCGAAACCGTACGCGCCGCCATTTTTGATGCTGGGGCTCAACCTCGAGAACATGACGTCGAGCGACTTCCGCCTCACGGGCACCGCGCGGTACCTGGCCTTCGACGTCGCCGGCTCCGGATCGGAGCTGCGTGTCGATGGCACGGTCGGTTCGGATCCAGGCGCGGCCGCGGAGCTCTATCGCCCGATCGACGCGACGCGGCTGTTCGTCGTGCCCTATGCCGGCGTCGGGACGCGGACGCTCAACGTCATCGACGACGACGCGGTGGTCGCGCGCTATCGGGAGACGCGAATGCGGGCCGGCGCGAGCGTCGGCCTCAATGTCACCCGGCACAGCGACGTGCGCGTCGGCGCGTACGTCGGCAGAACGACCGCGACGATCACCGTTGGTGATCCGGGCTTCCCGGAGCTCGAGGGCAAGGAGACGGGCGCGGATCTCGTCTGGCGTCTCGACACGCAGGACAGCGCGGTCGTGCCGTCCACCGGCGTGCTGGCGCAGCTCCGGTTGTCGCAGGTCTTCGACGCGCCCGATGTGACGTTTCAGGAAGAGACATTCCAGTCCGACGCGCCGCTGACGCAGCTTTCAACCAGCGCGAACGGTTTCTGGAGACTGGGTCCGCGCAATCGCCTGTTCCTCGCCGGCAGCCTCGGCGCCTCGTTCGACGACGATCCGCTGCCGACCTCGGAGTTCGAGCTGGGCGGGCCGTTCCGATTGAGCGCGTACCATCCGGGAGAGCTGCGCGGGAATCACGCGTACACCTTTACCGCCGGTTATCTCCGCCGCGTCTTCCGGTTGCCGGATTTCATCGGCGGGCCGGTGTTCGCGGGCGGCTGGCTCGACAACGGCGACGCGTTCGACGAGTGGTCCAGCGCGAAGTGGCGCACCAACGCCAGCCTCGGGTTCGTCATGGACACGCTCGTCGGCCCGGCCGTCGTCGCCGGCTCGTGGGGCTTCGACGGGCGATGGCGACTCTACCTGGGGATCGGACGGCTGTTCCGCTGACGCCTTAGCCCTTAAGAAAGGCGAGCAAGTCGGCGCCGAGCTGCGCCTGGTGGGTATCCGCCAGGCCGTGCGGTGCGCCGGCATACACCTTGAGTGTCGCGTGCTTCACGAGCTTCGCGGATGCCAGGCCCGACGCGCCGATCGGCACGACCTGGTCGTCGTCGCCGTGAACGATGAGCGTCGGCACGTCGAACTTCTTCAGGTCCGCGGTGAAGTCCGTCTCGGAGAACGCCTTGATGCAATCGAGCGTGTTCTTGTGTCCGGCCTGCATCCCGCGCAGCCAGAAGGTGTCGATCGTGCCCTGCGACACCTTGGCGCCGGGCCGATTGGCGCCGAAGAACGGGCCGGCGGCCAGATCTTTGTAGAACTGGGAGCGATCGGCGGTGCAGGCGGCGCGAATGCCGTCGAACACGTCGATCGGGAGTCCGCCGGGATTGGCCGGCGTCTTCAACATGAGCGGAGGCACGGCCGCCACGAGCGCGAGCTTTGCCACACGCGCCGTGCCGTGCCGGCCGACGTAGCGCGCCACTTCACCGCCGCCCATGGAGAAACCGACGAGGACCGCGTCCTTCAGATCGAGCGTCTCGACGAGCGCCGCGAGATCGTCGGCGAACGTGTCCATGTCGTTGCCGGTCCACGGCTGGCTCGACCGGCCGTGGCCGCGCCGATCGTGGGCGATGCACCGATAGCCGTGCGACGCCAGCAGAATCATCTGCGCTTCCCAGCTGTCGGCGTTCAGCGGCCATCCATGGCTGAAAACAACGGGCGGACCGCCGCCCCAATCCTTGTAGTAGATCTCGGTTCCGTCCCTGGTGGTGATGGTGGCCATGCGGCGTTACCGAAGGCGGCGCGCGACGACTTTGATCGTCATGCTATTGGACGACTCCCCGGATGGATTGGTGACTATCAAGGTGTAGTCGCCTGTCATCTCGATTGCCACCGAAACGCTGAAGGACGTCGCCGTGAAGGACCCGAGGGCTGAGCCTTTGATCTGATACACGGTGCCGGTCGGGTCCGTCAGATACACCGACAGTCCCTGGACGAAGCGCTCGCCAGTCACGGCGAGCGTCTGCGGCAGCGGATCCTTTGTCGCCTGGTCCGGCAGCACTCGGTCGATCTGCGGTGTGATTCGGCCTGTCGCAGGCAGCTGCGCGGCTGGCTCTCCCTTGAGCACGAACGGATCTGAAGCCGCACCATCGGGATTCGTCACGACCAGGGTGTAGGCCCCGGTCGCGGCCAGGATGACGGACACCTTGAAGGACGTGTCCCGTCGTGCCTCAATCGCAGTCCCCGTGTAGCTGACCTTGCGGCCGTCAGGTTCCATGACCGACAGCGACAGGCCATTCGAGAAATTGGCCCCGCTGATGGTCAGCACTTGCGCGGTTGCGCGCCGCGCCGGCGCCTGCGGCGCCACTGATGAAATGACTGGAGCGAGCAGGCGCTCCTGACCGTCCGCGTTCCTGGCGGCCCCGAGCGCAGTGACGGCAACGGCGATGGCAACAAGGATCGATCTGTTGGTCATCAAACGACGATAGCTGCAACGTCTCCGGCGCGCTGTTCCCAACGGCACAACGGCGTATCGTCAACTACCCCCCGTCCCGGTCCTGTTGGACCGGAACGAGGGTTGAAACCGTTATTCAGGTAGGCCGAAGGCCTGCTGAAGCTTGCCGATCGCGGTCTCCATGGACTGCCAGCTCGTCATCGCGCCCTGGACCGAGTGCGTCCTGACGAAGGCCTGGAGCCTGGACGCCTGGTCCATGAGCTGCCGGGCTTCGGCGGTGGCGGGCTTGCTGTCGCGCGTGCGAGACTTGACGGACGTCGCGAGCTTCACCAGCGCGTCCACATCCTTCTTCACGACGTCCTTGTCGGCCTTGGCCAGCGTGGCGTCCTTGTCGATGTCGCGCTTGAAACTGCCGGCCGCTGAGGCGAGGTCGCCGGCGGCAGCCGCCGTCTCGTTGTCGTTCATCCGTCGGACCGTGACCCCATCCGGCAGGGGAAAGGTAGCGGCGTAGGCTTCCGCCAGACGCTTGAGGCTCGACGCCTCGCGATCCCACTCGCTGCGCCCTTTCGTCCCGCTCGGCGAGTTCATCATGAACGTGTGAATGGACGTCGCTTGCCTGAGCACCGTCATGACTTCGGCGCTGGCGGAGTAATCCGCCGTGAACCGATCATTGAGTTTCTTGACGTTGTCCTGGTAGTCCTGAAGGGCCGCCTCGACCTTCGTCTCGCCGCCTGGTCCCCGCAACGTCGAGTTCTTGAACTGGCTGTCGAGATTGCCCTCGAACTTGTCGCGCGCCTCATCGACTTGTTCGATGAGAGCCTTCACGTCCTTGTCGGCGAGGCGTTCCTGCGAGGCTTGAGCCAGCGCCGGCATCGGGCAGAGTGCCAGGGCGCCTGCGAGGAAAATCGTCATCTTCATTAACTGAACCTCTTTTGAGAAGGCGCGACGATAGCCGGTGCTGTTGGGCAGGATGCCTGCAAGAAGAACCGTGTCGCGCGCGGTGGAAGTCAACACAGTAGCGCAGCCGCGGGTGCGTGTCTGTCTCCTACAGCACACGCGCCTCGTTCGCGGCCTGTCTCGATCGGAACAGACGCCGAACGTCGCCTCTCCTAGCATCGAGGCATGGAAACCATTCTGATCGTTGTGCTCGTGCTGTTCCTGCTCGGCGGCGGCGGCTGGGGCTATTCTCGGTACCGCAGGAGCTGAGAACGGCTTGAACTGACGTTCGTAGCCGCGGGGCTTCAGCCCCGCGGCCCGAACTGCAAACCCTGATTAGTGCTTCACGACCGCGACTTGCACGTCTTCCTCGACGGGCGCGACGACGGTGGGTCGATCCGAGTTGCTGAAGTCCCCCTTGGACTCGCCCGTGGAGGAAATGTCCTCGGCGCCCGTCTGTTCGAGAATCAGCATGCCCTTGCTCGCCCACTCCTGGCTGTCGGCGTGCACGGACAGGAGGATTCCGCCCCCCCTCATCCGCCCCTCGTATCGCTTCGCCTGATACTCGGGAATTCCCATTCCGATGAGCGCACCGGTCGTGCCCCCGATGGCGCCACCGGCGCCCATGCCCGCGAGCGCCGCGACGATGGGACCGGCCGCGATGAATGGGCCGACGCCTGGAATGGCGAGCAGGCCGATGCCGGCGAGCCAGCCCAGCGCGCCGCCGACGACCGCTCCGGTCCCGGCGCCGGCGACGGCGCCTTCGGCCGATTTCGTGCCCTTCTCGTGGCCGAATTCCTTCGAGCCGGAATTCTCCGGAAAGAGCACGGAGATGTCGGTGTTCCGGAACCCTTTGTTTCTCAACGCATCCACGGCCGCGTCCGCGCTGTCGGTCGTCGGGTAGATGCCAAACACTGCAATGTTCTTTCCAGACATGCTCGCCCCCAGTTGATGCTGATGTTTCGCTTCTCTCAGCACGTTACGCTCATCAGGGAGAGGAGGCTGTTCACTCGGGCACAGCCCGCAGGGCGACGCGACTCAGAAGGCGGCGACGGCGCGGGCGGACTTGGCATACGCGCGGAAGTACTGGCGGTAATGACGTCGATAGAAGCCGAACACGGGCTGATCGTCGCGGTTGTAGACGAGGCCAATCACCGACGCCGGGTCGAGCACGTTCAGCGCCTCGCCGACCAGCTTGCGCGGCGTTGACAGCGCGGACACGACGAACAGATAGCCGTCGACGACGTCGCGCAGGAGGCCGCTGTCCGGCATCGGCAGGACGGGCGGCGTGTCGACAATGACGTACTCGTAGGTCTTGCGCGCTTCCTTGAGGAGCTGCGCGAGTCTTGGCGACGTCAACAGTTCGTAACTGCCGTCCGTGACTGTCTCACCGGGCAGCACAGCCAGTGACGTGCCCTCCACGGGATGCACATAGCTCTCGAGAGATCCGTTCGCGGCTCGAAGCGCGGTCGCGAGCCCCTTGTCCGGCGCGGCCAGGCCAAGGCTCGGCATCACGGACGGCCGCCGAAGGTCGGCGTCGATCACCAGGACCTTCCGGCCCTCCTTGCACGCGAGCGCGCGGGCGAGGTTCAGAGCGGTGACCGTCTTGCCGTCGCCCACGACCGCGCTGGTCACGGCCACGACCTGCATCAGCCGCATGGTCGAGAGACGCTCGATCTGCTGGCGGAGACGCTGGTACTGCTCGGCTTCAAAGGACAGGGGCGGAGGAGCATCGGCAACGTCGGAGAATGCCTGCATGCACGTCCATAGTGACGCGGCGCAGAGCCACCGGCTGTGCACTTGGGAACAGCACGCGCGCGGCGCTCACGCTGAAGCTGGGGTCTAATTAACGACCAGATGGGACGCCTGGCCGCGAGCGCGGCGCTTGTTGCCATACTGACGTGCGGCCTGTTCGGGATCGCACACGCCCAGCCGCCGCAGACCCCGCCCGCACAGGTCCAGCCTCAATCGCAGCTGCTCCGCCTCTTTCTCGACTGCAACGAGTGCGACACGGAGCACCTCCGCCAGACCGTGCTGTTCGTCGACTACGTGCGCGATCGCGCGGTCGCCGACGTCCACCTGCTCGTCACGACCCAGAGCACCGGGGGCGGCGGCCTCGAGTGGACGCTGAAGTTCATCGGCGTCGGCCGCTTTGCCGGGCAGGACCGGACGCTCATGTTCACGACGTCGCAGGACGCGACGAGCGACGACCAGCGGAAGGAGTTCGCGCGCGTGTTCAGGCTCGGCGCGGTCGGCTACGCGGCCGACACGCTGGCCGGGCCGAAGCTCGACGTCACCTTCACGGCCCCGGAAGGCGGCGCGGCCCCCGCGCAGGCGAAGGACCCGTGGAACTACTGGGTCTTCCGCGTCAACGGCGGCGGCAATGCCAACGGCGAGAAGACCAGCCAGTCCAGGTCGTATCGCCTCTCGTTCTCGGCCAGCCGGACCACCGCCGAGTGGAAGATCAACCTCTCGGGCGGCCGCAACACCAGCACCAGCAACTTCGAGGTCGAGGACGCCGAGAGGATTGTGAGCAAGCAGCATTCGTGGAACGTCAACAACCTGATCGTGAAGAGCCTGGGTCCGAAGTGGTCCTTCGGCGCCGAGGCAGAAGCGTCGCACTCGAGCTTCTCGAACACCGATCGGCTCGTGGGCGCGTTTCCCGGCATCGAGTACGACTTCTTTCCCTACGCCGAGTCGTCGCGCCGGTCGCTGACGATCAACTACAAAGTCGGCGTCCGGCACTTCGACTATCGTGAGATGACGATTTACGACACGTTCGGGGAGACCGTGCCGATGCACTCCCTGAACGTCTCGCTCGGACTGCGTCAGCCCTGGGGCTCCATGAGCGCATCCGCCTCCCTGGCCCAGCACCTGAATCACACCGATCGCTACCGCTCGTCGGTGTTCGGCAGCACCGATGTGCGGCTCTTTCAGGGATTCACTTTCAACTTCTTCGGGGAGTACTCGAGGATCAACGACCTCATCGGGTTGCCGAAAGGCGCCGCCTCGACCGAGGAGATCCTGCTCCGGATCCGCCAGTTCGACACGAGCTACAGCTACTTCCTCAATTTCGGCATCAGCTACAGCTTCGGCTCGATCTTCAACAGCGTCGTCAATCCGCGGTACGGCGGGTCGGGCAACGGCTTCTTCGGGGGATAGCTACCGTATGATTTCTGCCGTGACTCGCACCCTTCGCTTCTCCGTGGCCTCCGCCTCGGCGGTCTTGCTCTCCGTGACCTCGGTGTCTTCCCTCGCCCCCGCTCAGCAGGCGCCCTTCGTGGAGTGGAAGCACTACGGAGGGGGGCTGGCCAACCAGCGCTACTCGCCGCTCGACATGATCAACCGCGACACCGTCAACAAGCTGCAGATCGCGTGGCGCTGGCGATCCGACAACTTCAGCGTCCCGCCAGAGGGCCGCAACGAGAGCACGCCGATCATGGTGAACGGCACGCTCTACTTCACCACCGGCACGCAGCGGTGGGTGATCGCCGCCGACGCCGCGACCGGCGCCACGAAGTGGACGTGGCACATCGACGAGGGCGACCGGGGCCGTCGCGCGCCGCGCCGCGACTCGGGGCGTGGGGTCGCGTACTGGTCGGGACCGGCAGGCGACGATCGTATTTTCACGGTGACGCCGGGCTTCCAGCTCGTCGCGCTCGACGCGAAGACCGGCCTGCCCGTCACCGCCTTCGGCAAGAACGGCGTCGTGGATCTCAAGGCCGAGCTGGGCGTGCCCGTGGATCTCGTCACGGCCGCGATTGGATCCAGCTCACCGCCGGTCATTTTTGAAAATGTCGTGGTCATCGGCCCCGCGCTGGAAGTCGGCACCCGGCCGCCGTCCATGAAGAACGTGCCCGGCCGCATCCTCGCGATCGACGCGCGCACCGGCACGCTCGCGTGGCGCTTCAACACGATCCCGCAGAAGGGCGACACAGGCTACGAGACGTGGAAGAACGGGTCGGCGGAATACACGGGCAACGCCGGCGCGTGGGCGCCGCTGGCGCTGGACGACAAGCGCGGCTACCTGTACCTCCCTGTCGAAGCCGCCACCGGCGACTACTACGGCGGCCATCGCCACGGCGACAACCTGTTCGCCTCGTCTCTGGTGTGTCTCGACGCGCGCACCGGCAAACGCGTGTGGCACTTCCAGATCGTCCATCACGACATCTGGGATCGCGACAACGCGTCGGGACCGATCCTGGCGGACATCACCGTCGGCGGCAGGAAGATTGAAGCCGTCGTCCAGATCACGAAGCAGGCGTACGCGTACGTGTTCGATCGCGTGACGGGCACGCCGGTGTGGCCCATCGTCGAAAAGCCGGTGCCCGCGTCCGACGTGCCAGGCGAGCAGGCCGCGGCGACGCAGCCGATTCCGTCGAAGCCGGCCGCGTTCGATCGCCAGGGCGTGCGCATCGACGATCTGATCGACTTCACGCCGGAGCTGCGCGCGGAAGCCGTCAAAGCGGTGGCGCAGTTCCGCCTCGGCGAGAGTCCGTTCACGCCCCCGTCGGTCGTCGGCGCGCCGGATGGCACGCGAGGCACGCTCATCCTGCCGGGCACGCTCGGCGGCGCCAACTGGGAAGGCGGCGCGTTCGACCCCGAGGCGGGGATGCTGTACGTCGGCTCGCACACATCCGTCGCGAACATGGGCCTCGTGAAGGACGCGCAACGGTCCGACATGGACTGGGTCGGCGGCGGCGGTGCCGTGCGCGTGCGCGGCTTGCCACTCATCAAGCCGCCGTACAGCCGCATCACGGCCATCGATCTCAATACCGGCGATCACGCGTGGATGGTCCCGAGCGGTGATACGCCGCCTGCGATCAAGAACAACCCCGCGCTCGCTGGCCTGACGATTCCGCCGACGGGCGCGCAGTCGCGGCCCGTCGTGCTCGTCACCAAGTCACTGCTCTTCACGGCCGAGGGATCTGGCGGCCAGCCGATGCTGCGCGCGCTCGACAAAAAGACCGGCGAGAAAGTGTGGGAAACGACGCTGCCGGGCACGGTCGGCAGCGTGCCGATGACGTATGCGATCGGCAACCGGCAATTCATCGCGCTCTGGGTGTCGGATCGACAGGCCGATCTCCCCGCGACATTAGTCACGCTCGCATTTCCGGCACCGCAAGGCGGCCGCGGCGGCCTGCCTGGACCACCTCGGTAATGAGCGACGCCGGGGAACTCGAGTCCCTCCTCGCGCAAGCCATCGATCATCACGAGCGGCACGGCGAGCTGCCGCCGATCGACGCGCTCGCTGGCGGACGCGCGGACGTGGCGGCACGCCTGCGCGTGCTCATTCATCGGTACTTGGATCTGACGATGTCTCTCGACGAAGGCCCCGGCTCCGTGGCCTCCGCCTCCTCCGTGGCCTCGGAAACCGGAGCGCTTCCCACCATCGAAGGTTTCCGCACGATTGAGCGGCTCGGCCAGGGCGGCATGGGCGCCGTCTACAAGCTCGAAGACCTGAAGCTCAAGCGGCTCGTCGCCGGGAAAGTGATCCGGCACGACGGCGACGCTCGCGTCCGCGCCCGCCTCTCTGACTTCCTTCGAGAAGCCCAGTCGCTCGCCCTCTTCTCGGATCCGCGGGTCGTGCAGGTGTTCGAATTTCGGGCCGAGGCGAATCCGCCCGTCATCATCATGGAGCTGGTCGAGGGCTTCGAGCTCGGCCGGATGGGCCGGTCGCTCGAGTTCCGGCAGCGCGCGAGGATCGTGCGTGAGGTCGCGCTCGCGATCGGACGCGCGCACGGCCTCGGCATCCAGCACCGCGACCTGAAGCCGTCGAACATCATGCTGGACAGCCAGCTCAACCCGAAGATCCTCGACTTCGGGCTGAGCGGCGGCGATCCCGGTTCGGGTCACCTGCGAGGGACGCCGGCCTATATCGCGCCCGAACAGCTCGATCGCCACCAGCCGATCGACGCGCGGACGGACATCTACGCGCTCGGCGTCATCCTGTACGAGCTGCTCGCCGGCGTCACGCCGTACTCGGGCAAGTCCGACGAGGCGATCGTCGCGGCGATTCGTGAGGGCCAGCCGCGGCTGCCGATTGAGATCGATTCGGCGGCGCCCGAGGCGCTGCAGGCAATCGCGCTCAAGGCGATGGAGCGACGGCCGGCCGACCGGTATCAGTCGGCCGCCGAGATGGCGCTCGATCTCGACCGCTACCTCGACGGCCGGCCCGTGTCCGCGCGACCGACGCAGTATGCGGCGACGCTGGGCGCCAAGGTGCGGCCGCACGTCGAACAGGTCGGCGAGTGGCTGCGGCTGAATCTCATCTACCCGCACGAAGCGGCGCGGCTCCAAGCGGCGTACCGCCAGCTCGAGGCGCGCGAGGACGAGTGGATCGTCGCCAGCCGATCGCTCAGCTACTCGCAGATCGCGCTCTATCTCGGCGCCTTCTTTCTATTCGCCGGCAGCCTCTTCTACTTCTGGATGCACCGCGTCGAAGGCGCGGTGACCGGCGTCGCGCTGCCGTTCGTCGTGCTGGGCCTGCCCTTCATCGGCCTCAATGCGGCGGGCCGGTGGCTGTACCGGCGCGAGCAGCAGGCCGTTGCCGTTGCCTTTTACCTCGCGGGCGTGAGCCTGCTGCCGTTGCTGTTGCTCATCTGGTTTCACGAGACCGGAATCTGGACCGGCATCGAGGATGACCCAACCCAGCTCTTCGGCAGCACCGTCTCGAACCGGCAGCTTCAAGTGACGGCGCTCGTGGCGACGGCGTGGTCGAGCTGGCTCGCGCTCCGCACTCGCACCGCCGCCCTCAGCACCGTCACCACGATTCTCGGCTTCGTGCTGGCCGTAGCCGTTCTGGCGGAGTTCGATCTGCGGCGGCTGATCGAGGCGCAGGAGTTCCATCGCCTGGCGATTCGGATCGCGCCACTGGCCGTGCTCTATGCGCTGGCGGGACTCGCGCTCGAACGCGCCGGCCGGGCGTGGTTTGCGCGGCCGCTGTACGTCGCCGCGGGCATGGTCACCGTCGTCGCTCTGGACTTCGTCGCGCTCAACGGTAAGTTGTTCCAACACCTCGGGATATCGCTGCAGCGCCTGCAACCCGCCGACGTCTCGTCACCCGTGCTGATCGACACGCTCACGGCGCTCACGCTGAACGGCATCGTCTTCTACGCCATCGCCGTGCTGGTCGAACGGCGGGGGACGCCGATGATGTCCACCGCCGCGCACGTGCTGTTCACGATCGCCCCGTTTTCGATGCTCGAGCCGCTCGCCTGGTTGAGCCGCACTGCCGAGTATTCGACGCGCTTCGACTGGGCCTATCTCGGCCTGGCGATCGGCATCGCGCTCGTCAGCCACGCGCGGCAGCGCCGCAGCTTCTACTACGCGGGCCTCGTCAACTCCGGCGTCGCGCTGTATCTGATCGCCGTCCGCAACGAGTGGTTCGACCGGCCCGCCTGGGCGATTGCCATCGTCGTCGTGGGCCTCGCCGCGCTGAGCGTCGGGTTTCTGCTGGATAAGACGCGGAAGCGGGTTCAATGAAGGGCGTCATTGCAGGTGGATCGGGCTTTCTCGGCCGCGCGCTGTCCGAGCATCTCGTCGGACGGCAGCATGAGGTCGTGATCCTGACGCGCAGCGGATCGGTGCCGGCGCGGACGGGCGCGCGCGCCGCGAGCTGGCACCCGGACGGATCCCCGAACCCGGGCGCGTGGGCGAAGGAGATCGACGGCGCACACGTGATCGTGAATCTGGCGGGCGCCGGCATCGCGGACAAGCGTTGGACGCGGCGCCGAAAAGACGAGCTGCGGCAGAGCCGGGCGCAACCGACGCGCAGCCTCGTGGCCGCCATCCGCGCGGCATCCGTCAAGCCGGCGACGTTCGTGCAGGGATCGGCCGTGGGCTTCTACGGCGCCGCCGCCGACGAGATCATCGACGAGTCCTTCCCGCCCGGACAGGATTTCCTCGGGCAACTGTGCGTATCGTGGGAAGCCGAGGCGCATCCGGCCGCGGCGCTCGGCTGCCGGCTCGTCATTCTTCGCAGCGGCGTAGTACTCGCTCGGGAGGGCGGCGCGCTGAAGAAGATGATGCCGGCGTTTCAGTTCTTCGTCGGCGGCCCGATCGCATCGGGCCGGCAGTACCTTTCCTGGATTCATCTGGCGGACTGGGTCGCGCTCGTGACCTGGGCCATCGAGACGTCATCGGTGTCCGGCGTGGTCAACGCAACCGCGCCGGGGCCGGCCACCAATGCCGACTTCTCGCGCGCCCTGGGCCGCGCGCTCGGCCGGCCGAGCTGGCTGCGCGTGCCCGGCGGCGCCCTCCGGATCCTCGTCGGCGAGATGGCCAACGAGATGCTCATTGCCGGACAGCGCGTCGTGCCGAAACGGGCGCTCGACGCGGGATTTGCGTTCAAGTACCCAGACATCGATTCGGCGCTCAATACGCTCCAACTTCAGTAGCCGCAGGGCTTCAGCCCTGCGGGAACCGGAATCCGGAGGGCTAAAGCCCTCCGGCTACTGCTGGCCGACCCGCCGCGGCCAGATGGCAAGCGCCAGCATCACGGCAGGAATCCCCGCCGCCATGCACAAGCCGAACGCCGCCCATCGCTCCGGCCCCACGTGCCAGCCGAGACCCTCGCCGAAGGGAATGCCCTCGACAAGCGGTTCAATCACCTGACCGGCAATGATCCCGAGCGTCACATTGATGGCCGCGGCGCGCCAGCGATCGGCCGGCCAGCGCCACGCGATGTACGCACCCGCCAGCGCGAACACCACGAGGCACGACACCCAGTGCCACCACAGGCCAAAGCTCCAGTGATGAATCGCGGGCCGCGCGAGGTGAAAATCCGCGTGGATGACGGCGGCCAGAAGCAGGATGACAAGTAGCGATACCTTGTGGAGCTTCACGGCACACATTGTACGGATCCGCCGCCCCAAAGCCCGGGGCGGCCTACGTACCGCCCGATCCGCCGCCCCAAAAACCCGGGGCGGCCTACGTACCGCCCTACGACTGTAAGGCGCTGATCGGATTGACCTTGGCCGCGCGCCTCGCGGGCACGACCGTCGCGACGAGCGCGACCACGGAGAGGACCAGCGCGACGCCGCCAAGGACGCGAACGTCGGTCGCCGTGACGCCAAACAGGACGCGGTCCATGACGCCGCTGAGCGCGACGCCTCCGGCGAGGCCGAGCGCGAGGCCGGCGACCGTGATCTTCGCGCCGTCGCCGAGCACGAGGCCGAACACCTGGCGCGCCGAGCTGCCGAGCGCCATGCGGATGCCGATTTCGCGGCGGCGCTCCGCCACGCCGTAGGCCAGCACGCCGTAGATGCCGAGCGCCGCGAGCAAAAGCGCGACGACGCCGAATGCCGCGGCCACGAGCATCGGCACCCGGCGGCCGACGAAGCCCTGCTCCATCAGCTCGTCCATCGTCTCCGCGGAGTACAGCGGCAGCTCGGGATCGATCGCGGCGATCTGCTTGCGCGCCTGCGCGACGAACGCATCGCGATCCATCGTCGTCCGCGTCACGAGCATCATGCCGTTCGTGGCGTCCTGGGAGACGGGAATGTAATAGGCGCCGACCGCAATCCGGCTCGGTGACGGGTCATTCATCTGGACGTTCTTCACGACGCCCACCACCGTCATGAAGCGCGTCTCGGGCGTGATCGCCAGCACGTCCTTCGGACTGGTAGGGTTGTACATCCGCCGGCCAATTGGATCGCGTCCAGGCCAGAACTTCTGCGCCAGGCGCTCGTCCACGATGATGGCCGGTGTGGCGTCGGCGGTGTCGCGGCGGTCGAAGTAGCGGCCCTGCACCAGCGGAATCTTCATCGCCTCGAAGTAGCCGTCGCTCACCCAGGTCTGCCGCGGCGAGACCAGCGACTCGCCCGGCGCCATGGTGTAGCCCTCGGCCAGGATGACGCTGTCGCTGCTGTCGCTCCCGAACGGCAGCTGCGTCGTCACGCCCGCCGCCTCAACTCCCGGCAGAGACCGAATGGACACGAGCATGCGTTCCGTGAATGTCCGGGCGGCCGCGTCGTCCGCGTACGTCGCACGCGGCAGGGAAATGGCGGCGGTGACCACGTTCGAGGGATCGAACCCCGCATCGAGACTCAACACGGCGCGGAAACTCGCGAGGAGGAGACCGGCGCCGATCAGCAGGACGCAGGCGATGGCGACCTGCGCCGTCGCAAGCGCGCGACGCACGAGCGTCGCGCCGCGGCCGCTCGTGCCGCTGCGCCCTTCCTCGCGCAGTGTCGTGTTGAGATTGGTCCGCCGCAGGCGAATCACCGGCACGAGGCCGATCAAGACGCCGACGGCCAGGGACAGCGCGAAAATCAACGCGGCGCTCACCAGATCGAGCCGGATTTCATGGCCGCGCGGTATCTGATCCGTCAACAGCCCCGTGATGCCACGGAGCGCCCACCAGCCGACGCCGAGTCCGAGCAGGCCGCCCGCGCCCGCGAGCAGCACGCTCTCGGTGAAGAGCTGGCGTGACAGCCGGCCGAAGCCGGCGCCCATCGCGTGCCTCGTGGCCATCTCCCGGCCGCGCGCATGCGAGCGGACGATGACGAGGTTGGCGATGTTGACGCATCCGATGAGGAGCACGAACAGCACGCCCCCCCACAGGAGGTACAGGATCGCGCGCACGTCGCCGACGATGTGGTCCTGCAGCTTGACGGTGATGCTGACAAAGCCCGCGTCCTTGAGAATCTGGCGGAACTGCGGAAAGCGCTCGTCGTTCCGGGCGTTCAGCGCGTGGAGCTGTTCCTGCGCCTGCGCCAGCGTCGCGCCCGGCTTCAGCCTGGCGATCATCGTCCAGTTGTTGCTGTGGCGCGAGTCGTCGGACTTCTCACGGGCGGTGAACGCGGCGGGCACGTAGAGATCGATGTCGTCCCAGAGATAACGGAATCGGGCCGGCATCACCCCGACGACTTCGTACGGCTGGCCGCTCAGCCGAATCGTCCGGCCGACGATCTGCTCGTCGCCGCCGAAGCGCTCGCGCCACATCGTGTAGCCGAGCAGAACCTTTCGGTCCTGCCCTTCCTCGCCTTCGTCCTCGCGGAAGATTCTTCCGCGCAACGGCTGCGCTCCGGCGATGCGGTAAAAGGACGGGGTGGCGCGAACCGCCTGCACCCGATCGGCGGAACCCTCACCCGACAGCGTGTAGCCCTGACGCCGGTACAGCGCCTGCTCGTCGAACACCGTCATCTCGCGCAGCCGGTCGTAGTAGTCCGGGACGCCCGTGGACCCGAGGATGGCGCCGGCCTTCGGGTAGGAGTTGTACATGAGGACCAGCCGGCCCGATTCCGGCACCGGCAAAGGCGACAGCAGCACCGAGCGAACGACGCTGTAAATCGCCGCATTCGCCCCGATGCAGACGGCCAGAGTCAGGAGCGCCGCGGCCGCAAAGCTGCGGTCTTTGAGCAACAGGCGGACGCCGAAGCGGAGGTCGGTGAGGAGAGTTCGCATGACGTCAGTGTTAGACGAGGAACTGACGGGGGCAGGTTCAAACAACCGCGAATTGGTTAGTGGTCATTGGTTATTGGTTATTCGTCAGTGTGGATCGACCGTCATCGACGCACGACGTCCCGTCGTGACGGCCCAGTAGTCGATCCAGTGCCGTCGGATGCCGTTGGCTTGGTTGATGAGTTCAGCGCTTGGCGTTCGCCCGTGCTCCACGATCACCACGATCCCGGTGTTGAAATGTCGCTGGGAATGACTGACATCGGGTAAGCGCGGACCCTCCGCGGCGATGACGTCTTGAATCGTAATCCTCATTCGTTGGCCCTTGAAGGTCGGGCGTCCGTTTGCGTCGGTGCCGATCCGCACAAGTGGCCTCACGATGAAGAAGTCGGGCACCTCGGCAGCGGCGATCAATCCCATCAAGTAGAGATCGAGATGGGAGTAACCCGTGGCGGGTACGAAGTAGCCATCGCGCAACTGGGTGAACGTGCCGTCGAGATTGTCCTGCCACACGCTTCCACCTTGAGTCGAAGCCTCGAGAGGCAGCGAGTACGGATACGCTACGCGCGCCTCCAACCCGGAATCCCAATGGGGCCAGGCGCCGAGCGAGATCGTCTGGCCATTCACGCGGGCGGCAGCATACGCCGACCAGCGGTGTCCGATTTCGTGACCGAGATGCCCGATGGCGTAATTGTACGGACGTGGCTTCCCGTCGGGTGTCGCGTGCGCGAGCGGGCGTGTATAGGACGCGATGTTTCTCGGGTTTCCGACTGGCGCATTGTCGGGCGGGCTCTCCTGCATTTCGTTCGCACCGACAAAGATCGGCTGAAACAGGCCCAGCTGAAATCGCCCGCCCGTGCAGCGGCTTTCGAGGATTGGTTTCGTTTGAGCGTACCTGGTATCCCCGATCCCGGTGACGTTGCCTCCGATCGGCCCATCGCTCGGGCTGCTGGCCTCCTGGCCGTCGATGCGGAAATCCGAATAGTAGGCGAGAAAATCGAACTTGTCGCCCAGCGCTTGAATGACGGTGCAGGAAAGGTCCTGCGGTCGCGGCGGCTCCAGGTAATGAAACGACTCATACACAGCGGCGAACGGACCGCTGTCCGGGGTCAGACGGGACAGGTGTACGGATTGAACGCTCTCAGCCGTCGACAAGACTGGATAAATCCCGACGATGCCGTCCTTCGCCGCCATGGTCTGGTACGACATCTCGATTGAGCCATCGCGATGCAGGACCGCCTGAAACAGATTGGTCGTGGGGAACCAGGAGAAGTCCAACAGGCTTCCGAATGGCTCGGTGAGCTTCCACGTAAGGACGACGCGATCGGCTGACTCCCGCACGTAGTGCGGGCCGGTCATCCTGGGCTTCAGAAACACGCCGATGGCTGGCGCACGCGCACCCAGCCTGCCGCCCACGTCCGCGAGACGGTCGAATCGCCCAATGGCGGAAGCGATTCCGCCGTCAACGCGACCGTACGCATCGACATCACCATCTTTCGGCGACGGACCGAATCGAAGAGATCCCGTCGTCCCCACGGAAAACGAACTCCACCGTTGCCCTGAGAACGGAAACATGAAGCGCTGAAGGCTGACGTCAGAACCGGTGAGTTCAACACCGTAGTCAGACTCCCACTGTAACGTCTGATTCGTCACACGGTAGCGGGAACCGGCTGGACTGAATCGCAGCGTGCGGCCGACGAGATCAAACAGGTTCGGCTGCCCGAGTGCTGCGCGGTCCAATTCGATCACGATCAAATCGCCGTTTGTCGATACCTGACCGATGGAATGTCCCGGTGTCTTCTGCTGCCCGGCATATGAGGACCCGGGATTCAACGCCAATCCACACAACAGGACAATTCCACGCCACGAGACACGGTGCACGCTGTGCGTCACCGTCAGCGCTCGCTGAGTCCCTTGCCGGTGCCCGAATACCGGATCTGCGTGATTTCCGCCATCACCGACAGCGCGATTTCCGCCGGCGTGCGGCCGCCGAGGTCGAGGCCGACCGGCGCGCGGACGGCCCGGATGCGATCCTCCGGCACGCCGCGCTCGCGCAGCATTTCTTCGATCAGGATGGTCTTTCGGCGGCTGCCGAGCAGCCCGATGTAGCGCACGCCCGTCCGCGCGGCCGCGAGCACGCAGTCCCCGTCGAGCTTGTGGCCGCGCGTGGCGATGACGGCGTAGCTGGACCAGCCGTAGTCGATCGACGCGATGGAGTCGGCGATGTCGCCTGACAGCACATGGGCGCCGCCGAATCGAGCAGGGTCGGAAAACTCGGGACGGTCCTCGAGGACGGTGACGTCGAAATCCAGCAGGAGCGCCTGTCGTGCGATGGCCAGCGCCACGTGGCCGCCGCCGGCGATTACCAGCTTCGGCTGGCCTACCACCGGCTCGACCAGCGCGTCATGCGTGTCGTCGATCGCGATCAGACGGGCGGTGCCGTGCGGCATCTGCGCGATGGCGGCGTCCGTCAGGCGCGCATCGAATGACGCGTCGCCGGTCGAGCCCGTGCGGACGCCCGCGGCGTCGATCAGCACACGGCCGGCGAACGCCAGATCGCGGCCGGTTCGCGAGAGGAGCGTCGCCACCGCCACGGGCGCGCCGCCGTTCGCGGCGTGGCCCAGGCGATCGCGGACGTCCTCGCCGCCGAGCGTGAGTGCGTCGGCGGTGCGCTCGGCCAGGATCCACATCGTGCCGCCGCAGACCAAACCTGTATTCCACGCGAGATCTTCGGTCAGCTGGTAGGCACGCAACGTCCGGCCGCCGCGATCGAGCACCTCGCGTGCCGCGAGAATCGCGTCGGCCTCGACGCAGCCGCCGCCGAGCGTGCCGGCCACCTTGGCGCGCTCGCCGTCACCGGCCACGACGAGCTTCGCGCCGACGACCTGGGGCGTGCTGCCCTGCGTGCGCACGACGGTCGCCACCGCGCTGGGCGTGCTGCGCGCCTTCAGATCGACAAGGCGCTCATAAATGAGGCGAGCCACAGTTCGAGTCTATTGCATGGAGGCCGATGCATGGAGGCCGGACCGCCGTAGCCTTGGCGGAGGCGGTTAGACCCGGCATTCAGCCCAGCGCATCCGGCGTGTCCACGTCGCGAAGCACGCCGGCGTCGTCGACGTCGATCTCGATGCGGTTCTGCGCTTCCGGCAGCAGCACTTCCTGCAGCGTCCACGAGACGGGCGCCTTGACGATGGCGGCGCGCAGGCGGCCGGGAATCGCGATCGGGTGGCCGCGCTTGCCCTCATGACGCGGCGAGACGATGAGCCCCGTCTCCTGAGCGGCGTCGATGACGGCGCTGACGGTTTCGGCTTTGACGTACGGCATGTCCCCGGGCAGCACGACGAACATGTCGCCGACGGCGCCGGAAATGCCGGCCTGGATCGACGACAGCATGCCGCGCGCCGGATTTGGATTGACGGCCACGGCAATACGCCGGTCCGAGAGCAGTGGCACGGCCTGCATCAGCGCCGCGCCCGGATCGCGCGCGCCGTCCTTCGGCGGGAGGACGACGACCACGCGCGCCACGCCGGCGTCGAGCAGCGACCGCAGCGTGTGATTCAGCAGAGGTTCGCCCCGTAGACCGGCCAGAAGCTTGTCGCCCCCGAACCGCTCGCCCTTCCCCGCAGCCGGCACGATCCCGACAGCAAGCATGGATAGAGGATTCTAGTCAGGTTCCGAGGTTCCGACGTGCCGGGGTTCCGGGGTGCTGTTTGCCGGTTCCGAGGTGCCGCGTTCCTCCGTACTTCCCCAGTTCCTCAGTTCTCCGGTTCCCCAGTTACTCTGTTCAGCAATGTCATTTGGCCACGCGATGCTCGCCCACTGGGCTCTGGATCCCGGTGTTGTGTATCTAAACCATGGCACCGTCGGCGTGGCGCCACGCCGCGCTTTGGCCGCGCAGCAGGCGATTCGCGACGAAATGGAGCGGCAGCCGTCGCGGTTTCTCCTGCGTGAGGTGTCGGGGCTGGTCGGACAGCCCCGGGCGGAGCCGACCCGCATCCGCGTGGCGGCCGAGACGGTCGCGCGATTCGTCGGCGCGCGCGGCGACGACCTGGTCTTCGTGGACAACGCCACGACGGGCGTCAACGCGATCCTGCGGTCGTTCCCTTTTGAGCCCGGCGACGAGATCCTCGTCACCGATCACACCTACGGGGCCGTCGCCCGCACCGCTGTATTCGTCGCCCGCGATCGGCGCGCCTCGGTCCGCACCGTGACCGTGCCGTATCCGGCATTCAACCGCACGCGGTTCGTGGAAGCGATCGCGTCGGCGATCGGGCCGCGGACGCGCGTCGCCGTCATCGATCACATCTCGTCGGAGAGCGCGCTCGTGTTCCCGATCGCCGAGATTGCCGCCGTCTGCCACGCGCGCGGCGTCGCGCTCGTCGTGGACGGCGCGCACGCGCCCGGCGTGCTGCCGCTCGACGTGCCGGCGATAGGCGCCGACTGGTATGTCGCCAACCTGCACAAGTGGGCGCACGCGCCGCGCAGCTGCGGCTTCCTATGGGCGCATCCGTCGCGCCAGGCGTCGCTGCATCCGGCCGTGATTTCGTGGGGATACGAGCTGGGGTATTGCGCCGAGTTCGACTGGATCGGCACGCGCGATCCGTCGCCCTGGCTCGCCGCGCCTGAAGGCATCGCGTTCCTGCACGAGCTCGGCTTCGACGCCGTTTGGCGCTACAACCACGGCCTCGCGGTGCAAGCCGCGCGACTGCTGGCCGACCGCTGGCACACGCGATTCGAGATCGACGACGCCGACATCGGATTCATGGCGACAGTGCCGATGCCCGACCGCTGCGGGAGCACGGGCGACGCCGCCGCGCGTTTGCGCGACCGACTGCTGTTCGACCACGGGATCGAGGTCCAGGTGCACGCCGGCCACGGACGGCTCTGGGCGCGCATCTCGGCGCAGGTCTATAACGAGCTGTCGGACTACGAGCGGCTCGGCGAGGCAGTACTCAAGACCTAACCACGAAGGTCACGAAGGAGACGAAGGCGCGCGTCACGGGCGGGCAAAGCCCGCCGGGCGGCCGGAGGCCGCCCAATCAACGAGCGAGGCAAATCGGCCACGATCGCCGGCATCCCGTTGCCATCGCTCTGCGTGGCCGGCGTTCGTGGCCGGTTCGCCTCGCTCGTGACCCGTGACGCCGCTGTCTTAGAACCTTCGTACGTCCGTCTTCGTGATCTTCGTGACCTTCGTGGTGAGATCTATCGTGTCTTGATCCAGCGTTCGACTTTTGTCCGCAGCGCCGACAGCGGCAGCGCGCCGTCCTCGAGCAGCAGGTCGTGGAACGCGCGCAAATCGAACTTCGCGCCGAGCGCCTTCTCGGCTTCCGCGCGGAGCCGGCGGATCTCGAGGTTGCCGATCATGTAGGCGGTCGCCTGGCCCGGCACCGCGATGTAGCGATCGATCTCCGAGGCGGCGTGGGCCGGCGTCTCCGTCGTGTGCGCGAGCACGTAGTCGATGGCGCGCTGGCGCGTCCAGCCGAGCATGTGCATGCCGGAATCGACGACGAGCCGCGCGGCGCGAAGCGCCTCGTTGGACAGCAACCCGAGCCGATCGACGTCGGAGGTGAAGAGGCCCATCTCGTCCGAGAGACGCTCGGTGTACAACGCCCAGCCTTCGCCGAATCCCGACAGGAAGAAGTACCGCTGAATCGGATGCAGGCCCGTGCGCTCGAGCGCGGTCGCCACCTGCAGGTGATGGCCGGGATACGCCTCGTGAAAGGCCGTCGATTCGAGCCCGGCCTTGCTCTGCTCGGTCGCCTTGTAGGCGTTGATCATGTACTTGCCCGGCTTGCCGTCCGCCGAGGGCGGAACAGCCTGTCCGCCCGGCGCGGTCTTCTCCAGAAACGGCGGATACGGCTCGACGATGACCGGCGCCTTCGGCAGGCGCATGAAGAACTTCGGCACGGCCTGCTTCGCGCGCTCGACGGCCGACTCGGCGTACTTGATCAGCTCCTCGCGGCTCTTGAAGCGGTACTTCGGATCGGTCTTGACGAGCGCGATCAGCTTCTGCGGATCCTCGACGCCGAAGCTGCGCTTGCCGATCGCGCGCATCTCGGCCTGAATCTTCTCCATCTGGGCGAGGCCGGTGTCGTGGATCTGCTGCGGCGTCATGTCCACCGTCGCGTGATACCGCACCGCCGCGCCGTAGCACTGCGCGCCGTTCGGATTCGCGCCGACACCGATCGCCTCACGGGCCGCCGGGAGGTATTCCTTGCTCAGGAAGTCGCGATAGCGCGCGATGGCCGGCCGGATCTGGCTTTTCTCCAGCGCTTCGAGCTTCGCGCGGAAGTCCTTCATCTCCGGCGTCGCCATCTGCACGAACGGCGATTCGGTCACAGGCGCCTCGAGCATCGCCTCCATCTGGCCGATGACGGACCGCACGTTCCCCTTCGGCGCGGTGTAGCCCTGCTTCAATCCCTCCCGCAGGTTCGCGATCTCGTCGTCGAGATACTTCGGCAGCTCGGACCAGCGCGCGAGCGCGTGCTTCTGGTCGGCGTCGGTGGCATTCGCCTGCATCCCGGCGACGAGCGGCAGGTCGCCCTGCCAGCCGGTCCATGTCGGGCTCACGTTCCAGAGCTCCATCCTGCAGGTCCGGAAGTCGCGCGCGGCTTCGAGGAGGTACTGCAGGAACGTGTGCGTCACCGCTTCAGGCCGCCCCGCGATGGCCGCCGTGTCGATCTTCTTCACGTCCGCCAGCAGCGCGTCCTCGCGCGCCTGCCACTTCGCGAGCGCCGGCAGGCTGTGATCGACCAGGCGATCCGGATGCACCTCGGGCGCGCCGATGACGAGCGCCTGATACGGAAACGCCTCGAGGTAGTCACGGACGTAGGCGTCGGCCAGCGTCGTGACCTGCCTGGCGACGTCGTCGGGGTTCGCCGCCGGAGGACCACCTGCGCAAGCTGCTGCTGCCATCACAAATACCGCCAATCCAGTTCGAATCTGCATCAAAGCCCTCGTCGAATCGCCGGTCCAAAGTCCGGACCGGCCTACGTACGTCGCCAGTTATTGTCGATCGCCGCGTCGCGGTCCGTACCACATGTCGAGGCGGTCGCGTCGCTTCACGGACCACGGGCGAATCAGCAACCCGCCCCAGGTGCGGGCGATTTCGCGGCCCGTGTACGTGCGTGCTTTTCGGCCTGATGTGATCACCGGCTCGCGCAGCACCACAAATGGACCACGACGGAGGCGTTTCAACGCACGGCTGAGCGCGATCTCCTCGGCGGCGTACAGCGCGGAATCGAACCCGCCGACCGCCTCGAACGCGGACTTCGAGCAGAACAGGAAGCTGCCGGCCGCGAGCTTCGCCCATCGAAACAGCCTGACGGTCACGCCGAGCGTCTTCTGGGCCCACCAGGGCACGGGATCGTCGAAGACCGCGGCCGCGCCGCCGCCGACGGCCCCGCGGGCCATCGCGGCGACGACGCCATTCGCGTGGGCGGGAGTAATAAATGTGTCGGCGTCGACAAAGACGAGCGTGTCGCCCGTCGCGGCCAGGGCGCCGGCGTTTCGAGCGGCGCCAATCTGCCGCAGGTTCACGCGAACGACGGTCGCGCCGGCGGCTTCAGCGATGGCTGCCGTCCGATCCGTCGAGGCGTCGTCCACGACGATGACTTCGAAGGGCGCGCCGGCGGAGCGGGCCGAGAACTGAATCGCACCCACCGCGCGCGCGATCAGCGCTTCTTCGTTATAGGCGGGAACGACGAATGACAGCGATCCGGGTACGTCTCGTACGTCCCGTACGCCTGGTACCTGGAATGAACTGACGGGGGTCAACTGTCCTTAGAACAAGATGCAAACGGCGTCAGAAGGTTCCTCGTACGTGACGTACGAGGCGTACGTGGCGTACGCACAGCGTCACTTCACGATCACTGTCTTCTTGCCTGCGTCGTCGTTCTTCAGCGGCTCCTTCCCTTCCGGGAGCTTGTTCATCTGAAGAATGTAGGCGGTGAGGTTTTCGGCGTCCTCGACCGTCAGCGTCATCGAGCCGTCGTTCGGCATCGTGAGGCGGATCGTCGTCATCAGCTCGCCGAGTGTGCGGTCCTTCCAGTTGTCGAAGAACGCGTCGCCGACGAGCGGCGGCGCGGGCTTCTTGCCTTCCGCCACTTTCGCGGGATCGTGACAATTCGCGCAGACCTTGCCATAGGTCTCCGCGACCTTGTCGGCCTGCGCCTTGGTGTAGACGCCGTCCTTCGTCGTTTTTTGAGACGACGAAGCGACGGCGGCGGAACTCGCGAGAAGCAGGGCCAGCCCTGCGGCAGTCAGACTTCTTACGCCCATCGGTATCCGTGCTTCGAGAGCGGCAGCGAACGGACGCGCGCGCCCGTGGCCGTGAAAATGGCGTTGGTCACGGCGGGGAGGAACGGCGGCAACGCGGGCTCGCCGAGGCCTGTCGGGTTGTTGTCGCTGAGGACGAAGTGCGCCTCGACCAGCTTGGGTGTGGCGCGCAGCCGCGTCGGCGGGTACTCCCCGAGCGACGTCTGCTGCACCTTGCCGCCGGCGATCGTGATCTCCCACATCAGGTGGCTCATGCCGTCGATGATGGAGCTCTCGACCTGCGACTCCGCCTTGAGCGGGTTCAGGATCTGGCGGCCGATGTCGCCGGCCACCCAGACCTTGTTGATGCGGATGCGCTTCTGCGCGTCCACGCTCACCTCAGCGACCTCGGCGAAGTAGCCGTTGTGGCTGAAGTGGAACGCGACGCCCATCGCGGTTCCGGCTGGCAGCTTGGTCTTGCCCCAGCCTGACTTCTCGCGCACCAGCTCGAGCACGGCCTTCATCCGGTCTGGACTCCAGCCGGCGCCGCCGCCGCCCCCGCGTCCGCCGCCTTTGCCCGTCGGATCCGGCGGCGGAGGAGGCGGTACCACGAGCGGCTGGGACAACAGGTCGATCCGGAACTGCAGCGGATCCTTCTTCGCCGCGAGCGCCAGCTCGTCGATGAACGACTGGATGACGAATGCGACGGCGTTGCTGCCGGGCGCCCGCATCGCGCCGATCGGCACGCTGAACGGAATGGTGGACTGGTACGTCGCGTAGTTCTGGATGAACCGTGCCGGGAACTGTCCGGGGTCCATGCCGCTCGATCCGGCGGGCGATCCGTCCTGCGCGAAGTGGATGAAGTGATTGCGCCACGCCGTGATCTTGCCTGACGCGTCCACGCCGCCCTTCAGGAAGTGATAACCGGCCGGACGGAAGAGATCGTGTGCGAGGTCGTCTTCACGCGTCCAGCGCAGGTGCACCGGCGTCGGGCTGATTTCCTTCGCGATGCGCCCCGCTTCGGCGAGGTGGTCGTTGTACAACCGGCGGCCGAAGCCGCCGCCGATGCGGTACATGTGAATCGAGACGTTCTCCGGAGGAATCTCGCACGCCCGCGCAGCCACCATCCGGCCGCCCGCCGGCTGCTGCGTGCCCGCCCAGAACTCGAGCTTGCCGTCCTTGAACTGCGCCGTCGCGCTCATCGGCTCGAGGCCGCAGTGATTGAGGAACGGATACGCGTACGCGCCTTCCACCACACTGCTTGCGCTCTTGAATCCGGCTTCGACGTCGCCGTCCGTGCGTTGGGCCGTTCCCGGCAGGATCGTCGACAGCTCGGTGGCTTTCTTGTCGAACTCGACCGTGCTGTCCTGTGCCGCGATGCCCTCATCCCACTGAACCTTGAGCTGCTTACGCGCGCTTTCCGCCTGCCACCAGGATTCGGCGACGATGGCCACGCCCGCGACGAGGCCGTTGCCGATGCGGCCGTCGGGCACCGCTCCGGGCTTTCCGGACCGTTCCCCCGCGAGGATGAACGCGTGCTTCACGCCCGGCAGCGTCTTGATGTGATCGAGGTTCGCGCTGACGACCGTGCCGTAGAACGCCGGGCACTTCTGGTACACGGCGTAGAGCATGCCGGGCACCTTGGCGTCGATCCCGAACAACGGCTGGCCGGTGACGATCTTGAAGTTGTCGACGCCGCCGAGGCGCTGGCCGATGATCTTGAAGTTCTTCGGATCCTTCAGCGTGACCGTCCCGAGCTCGGGCGGGGCCATCGTCGCCGCCTTCGCCGCGAGCTCGCCGTAACCGAGCGAGCGCTTGGACGAGGCGTGAATCACGCGGCCCTCGGACGTCGTCAATTCGGCGGCGGGCACACTGAGCTGCGCGGCCGCGGCCGCGACAATCGTCTGCCTGGCCGCGGCGCCGATCTGTCGCATCGGCGTGTAATTGGTCGGGATGGCCGTACTGCCGCCGGCGCCCTGCGATCCGTACTTCACCGGATCGAAGTCGCCCTGCTCGACCGTCACGCTCTTCCACGGCACGTCGAGCTCTTCGGCGATGAGCATCGGCAGCGCGGTCTTCATGCCCTGGCCGATCTCCGGGTTCTTGCTAATGATGGTGACCTTGCCGTCAGCCGCGATCGTGATGAACGAGTTCGGCACGAGCGGGGGCGCGGGCGCGCCGCCCTGACGGCCCTGGCCGAAGAGGTCGCCCGGGTCGAGGTAGGCGGCGAACATCACGCCTCCGCCGGCGAGCGCGGAGACCTTCAGGAACGAGCGTCGATCCACAGTGAGGGTGCTCATCACAGACCTCCCTCGGCCGGGGCATCCGCCGTTCGAGTGCCTGCCGCCTGGTGTATTCCTTTACGGATTCGCATGTAGGTGCCGCACCGGCAGATGTTGCCGCTCATCGCGGCATCGATCTCGGCGTCGGTGGGTTTCGGCGTGGTGCGGAGCAATGCGGCCGCGGCCATGATCTGGCCGGCCTGGCAGTACCCGCATTCCGGCACGTCCAGCGCCTGCCATGCGACCTGCAACGGGTGCGTGCCGTTCGGCGACAGACCTTCGATGGTCGTGACCACCGAGCCGGCCGCAGCAGAGGCCTTCACCTGGCACGAGCGTGCCACCGCACCTTTAATGTGTACGGTGCAGGCGCCGCATGCCCCAGTCCCGCATCCAAACTTCGTCCCGGTCAGGTTGAGCACGTCGCGCAGCACCCAGAGGAGGGGCATGTCGGCGGGCACGTCCACTTTCACCGGTTTTCCATTGACCGTAAAGGCAACAACCATGTTTCGGGCTCCCCAAGGCGAATGATACAGGAAGGTGGGTTCATGGGTTCATGGGTTCATGGGTTCATAGGTTCATGGGTTCATGGGTTCATGGGTGCATGGGTTCATAGGTTCATAGGTTCATAGGTTCTGGGTATACTGCGCCCGCTCCCCATGCTCGGTCGGTCTACTCGTGCGGCGGCCGCTATCCTCACGGCGGTATTCCTCTTGATGTCATCCGGCGCGGCCGGAAAGTCCCAACCCAGCCCCGTCATGTCGCCGCTCGGCAACAGCGCCGGCCAGTATGCGTCGCTCTCGGGCGATGGGCGGTTCATGGCCTTCGGATCGCACGCGACCAATCTGGTCCCCGGCGACGCCAACGGGTTCGAGTTGTTCGTCTTCGACCGTGAGGATTCCTCCGTCGAGCGCGTGTCGGTCACGTCGGCCGGCGCCCAGAGCTTCACGGGAATTCCGAACGGCCCGTCGATCACCGACGACGGACGCTACGTCGCGTTCCACTCGGACGCCAACGACCTCGTGGCCGGCGACACGAACACCGTGATTGACGTGTTCCTCCGCGATCGGCAGGCCGGGACGACGACACGGATATCCTTTGATTCGAGCGGCGTCGAGGCGAATGGAGCAAGCTACGCCCCAGCCATTTCCGGCAACGGCCAGGTAGTCGCCTTCCAATCCGACGCGACGAACCTCGTCCCGAACGACACCAATGGAGTGGCGGACGTGTTCGTGCGCGACCTGGTGGCGGACACGACGACGCGGGTGTCGGTCGCGACGGGCGGCACGCAGGCGGGTGGCGGCGGAGAGGTGTTCGACGTCTGGACGCCGTCGCTCGCGCTCTCGAACGACGGCCGCTACGTCTTTTTTGCGTCGAACAAGACCGATCTGGTCGCCGGAGATACGAACAACCAGAGTGACGTGTTCCGGCACGACCGGCAGACGGGCGCCACGATCCGGGTGTCCGTGTCGTCGGGCGGCGGACAGGGCAACGGGCCGTCGTTCAGCCCCTCGGCATCGGGCGACGGACGCTACGTCGCCTTCGGCTCGAACGCCTCCTCGCTCGTTATCGGTGACACTACCGGCGGCGACGCGTTCGTGCGCGACATCACCCTGGGCGTGACGACGCGTGTGTCGGTCATCAATCATGGCGGCGAGCTGAGCCAGGATTCCGGCAGCCCGTCCATCAGTGCCGATGGCCGCTATGTGGCCTTTCATTCGTTCGACGATCTCATCGTGCCGGGCGATACGAATCAGAGCTTCGACGTCTTCATCCGCGATCGCGAGACCGCGACGACCTTGCGCGTGTCCGTCAAGGCGGATGGTCAACAGGGAGGTATGGGGAACGCCTTCTATCCGAGTCTCTCGGACGACGGCGCATTCGTCGCGTATCTCTCATTCGCGCCGAACCTGGTGGCGGGCGACACGAACAACACGCACGACGTCTTCGTCGCGGACTGGCAGGCGCTGCCGATTCCCTCTCCGCCCGAGCTCGTGGTGAACGGCACCTTCGGCGGCGGCGTGGACGGCAGCGGATTCCCACTGAGCTGGCTGCGCTTTGCCCTGCCCGCGCAGGCCGACACGTGGTGGAACATCGCGGGCGGCACGTTGAACTTCCAGCGGCCGCCGGGATCGGCGCAGAACGTCGTGTTCCACCAGACCGGCGCCGGGCTCCTGCCGCGGACGGCCGTCGCCGCCCAGTTCGATCTGGCCAATACCGCGCCCATACGCAAGCGCATCAGCATCCTGATCCACGAGGACAACTTCTTCGACCTGCACGTCTGCACGTTCTGGCTCGAGCCGAACGCGCCGCGGCGGACCTACCGGATGCGCACGCACACGACCATGCGGTGGTTCAACGCGACGATCTCCTTCTACGCCGCGACCGTCGACTCGACCGGCTTCTATCAGCTGGGCAACGTCTCGCTCGCGGTCAGCCCGGGCGGATCGGACTTCCAGACTGACTGTGAAGATCCCACGACGCCGGTGCCAGCGGGCGGCGCATCGAGCGCCAACCTGCTCGGCAACGGCGACTTCAGCGCACCAACGCTGCCGCCGTGGGGCACGTTCGGCTCGCTCACCTGGCAGGTCGCCGGCGGCGTCTTCGAGTTCATCCGGCCCGATCCCGCGCCGGCGCAGGCGGGTGTTGTGCTGCAGCCCACCGGTCAACCGATGAGCCAGGGCACGATCATGACCGCCAGCTTCGACCTCGGCAACAGCAGCATCGTCCGCAAGCGCGTGACACTGCTCCTGCACGAGGGCAACTTCAGCGACCTCGGCGCGTGCACGTTCTGGCTGCCGCCGGGCGCGCCGCTCGCGACGTACACGGTGAGGATGGTCACCACCAAGGCGTGGACGAATGCGACGCTGTCGATGTACTCCGCGAGTGTGGGCCTCCAGCAATGGACCCGGCTGGACAACGTCGTGTTTCAAACCACGCCTTCGGCCTTCACGTTCGGAACCGAGTGCTACGAACCTGAACCGCCGCTGGAATTGACAGGTCAGCCCTCGGCCCGCCGCTTGATGGCGCGCAACCAGGCGACGCGAATCAAGGCACTGCCGGGGAGAATCGTGCGCCAGTAGGCGGCGAAGGTGCGGACCGTGGCCGGATCCGTGGCATGGACGCGGGTTTCGGTGTCGAGGATGGTGACGCCGCTGCCGGCCGGTTGCAGCCGGAAGTTCATGACCGCCTTCGCGTAGCCAGGCTCCGCCACCGCCACAAAAGCCTCGAGCGTCCACTCGCGCCTGGCGGCGTCGGCGGGTGCGGCGACGAAGGTTCCGAAGACAAGCTCCTCGTTGGGCGTTTCGGCGAGTTTCCGGAAGCCCGAGCTGAGCGCGGCCGCCAGAAGGGGGCTGCGTGCGGACGGATTCATGAGGTTGCCCTCCGGACACCGGCCCAGGCATCGAATCCACGTGAGCACCCGGTATCCGGCGATTTCGTCGGCTGTGACCTCGAACACGGCCCTGTACACGCGATCGGCAGGCGCCGCGATCCGGATCGAATGGTGCTCGTTGAATTCGAACGCGGGAATCACGCGATCGAGCCGCGACGCGGGTGTCTCAATCCGGTGGGTCGAGGTCCCGACGAACAGGGTCGCTTGCGCCAGCACAAAGCCGGCAAGCGCCGTCAGCGCCGCGCGCTTGCGCGTCGGGAGCCGCAGCCAGCGGATGGGGCGGATGACACACAACGCGCCGATCGCAACCAGCGTGCCGCCGAGGTACCAGATGACGGAGAGGAACACGGGGCCCGATCGGTAGAATAGCGGCGATGTCCCTCATCGACCCCGGTAAGAAAGCGCCCGCCTTCTCGCTCAAGGACCAGGCCGGCAAGACGCACTCCCTCGCCGACTACGCCGGCAGGTCCGTCATCCTCTATTTCTATCCAAAGGACGACACCCCCGGCTGCACCGCCGAATCCTGCGCGTTCCAGGACAACCTGCCGAAGTTCAAGGCCGGCAAGGCCGCGGTACTCGGCGTGAGCATCCTGGACGAGGAGAGCAAGGCCCGGTTCGCCGCCAAGCACGGCCTCACCTTCCCGCTCCTCGCCGACGCGGATCACGCCGTCGCGGAAAAATACGGCGTGTGGCAAGAAAAGACGAACTACGGTCGTAAGTACATGGGCATCGCGCGGACGACGTATCTCATCGGCCCGGACGGCAAGGTCGTGCGGCGGTGGGACAAGGTGAAGGTGGACGGGCACGCCGAGGAAGTGCTGAAAGAGCTTTAACCATGGAGGGCATGGAGGGAGACATGGGGGACATGGACATTCTCAGGGGGACGGAAAGAGCCCTTCGAAAGACCAAGAAGTTCTCTATGTCCTCCAAGTTTTTCTCCATGACCTCCATGGTTATCGTGGCGGCCGTAGCAGTGCTTTCTGCGCAGGCACCGGCTGACAAGTACTGGCCCCAATGGCGCGGACCGCACATGACCGGCGTCTCGCGCACGGCGACACCGCCCACCGAGTGGAGCGAGACGAAGAACGTCCGCTGGAAGATCGAAATCCCCGGCCGCGGATCGGCGTCGCCGGTCGTCTGGGGCGATCGCGTCTATCTGCTCACGGCCGTGCCTGTCGGCGTGACGGGTGACGCGCAACACGCGCCGCGCGGCGCGCAGCCCCGCGTGCCGCACAAGTACACCCTGGTCGCGATCGATCGCAAGACCGGCAAGGTCGTCTGGGAGCGCGTGGCGAAGGAAGAAGCGCCGCACGAGGCGTCGCACGGCGAGAACGGCACGTGGGCGTCCGCCTCCGCCATCACCGACGGCCAGCACATCATCGCGTCGTTCGAGTCGCGCGGCTATTACGCCTACGACATGAACGGCAATCTCGTCTGGCAGAAAGACCTCGGCGACAAGGGCATGCGCAGCCAGTTCGGCGAAGGCAGCACGCCGGCCCTCTCCGGCAACCGCCTCGTCATCGTCTGGGACCACATCACGAAGCCGTCGTTCGTCGTCGCGCTCGACAAGAGCACCGGCAGGGAGATCTGGCGCAAGGAGCGCGACGAGATCGACACGTGGGCGACGCCGCTCATCGCCACCGTCAACGGCCGCGCGCAGGCGGTCGTCCCGGCGATGAACCGCATCATTTCTTATGATCTCGAGACGGGCGACGTCGTCTGGCAATCCGCGGGCCTGACGATGAACGTGATTCCGTCGCCGGTGGTGCAGGACGGGCTGGCGATCCTCATGAGCGGATTCCGCGGCAACTCGCTGAAGGCGATCAAGCTCGCGGAGGCGAAGGGCGACATCACGGGCACGCCCGCGATCGCGTGGTCGCTGGACCGCGACACACCGTACGTCCCGTCACCGCTGCTGTACGACAACATCCTGTACTTCCTGAAGACCAACAACGGGCTGCTCTCGGCGTTCGACGTAAAGGCGGGCACGCCGCATTACCAGGCGCAGCGCATCGACGCGATCCCGAACGTGTTTTCCTCGCCGGTCGGCGCCGCCGGCCGCGTCTATATTCCGGGCCGCGAAGGCGTTACAGTCGTCCTGCGCCACGGCCCGAAGCTCGAGATCCTCGCCACGAACCACCTCGACGACGGGTTCGATGCATCGCCCGCGCTCGTTGATGGTGAAATCTACCTTCGCGGTTACAAGTACCTTTACTGCATCAGTGAGAAATGACCATGACAAAACTCTCCGTGCTCTCCGTCTCCGTGGCCTCCGTCCTCTCCGTGGCCTCGGTGGTAGCTTTTCAAGGCCCGCAAAAGGAAACCATCGACGGGATCCGTAACTTCACCAAAGTCGACGCGACGACCGGCTGCGCGGGCGCGACCGATCCGAAGGCGCTGGCCGAAGTCGCGAAGCGCGGCTACAAGTCAGTCCTGAACCTGCGCGAAGCGACCGAAAAGGGCGCGGAGATCGACGCCTCGAAGGCGGCTGCCGAGACCGCTGGACTGAAGTACATCCACCTGCCGTTCAACTCGTCCAAGCCCGATCCGGCCGTCGCCGACACATTCATCAAGATCGTGACCGACAAGGCGAACCAGCCGATCTACATCCACTGCGGCGGCGCGGTCCGTGTCTCGGGCCTCTGGATGGCGAAGCGCATCCTGGTCGACAAGTGGACGGAGGAAAAGGCGCTGGCCGAAGCGAACGAGATCGGGCCGCCGAGCGAGACGATGAAGCAGTTCGCGCTGGACTACGTCAAGAGCAAGCGCTAGAAGATCTCACCACGAAGCTCACGAAGGTCTCGAAGGACACCATTGCGGGCGGCGTTACGGCGGGCGGAGCCCGCCGGCGGCCGAAGGCCGCCGGCGGACGCCGCCCGACTATCTGTTTTTTTGGGTTTGGCCCTTCGTGACCTTCGTGGCCTTCGTGGTGAGATCTATTTCATCACCACGACCGTCACGACCCTCGAAATCTGAGGACTGACGATGCGCGAGAGCGGCGTGACGCGGCGGCCGTTGGCGGGCCAGGTGGCTTCGATCTCGATCGGCTCGAGCGTCGGCAATCCGAAGTGCACCGGCGCCGCGTCCTGCGTGTTGTAACCGGAGCCTGAGTCGACGAGGCGGGTGCCGAGGAGCGTGCGGGCGCCCTGCGTCGTCGCATAGACGCGCACCTCGGCGCCCGGCATCGTCGCGCGGCCGTGGCCGTCGATGACGCGGACGAAGATGGATCGCTTCGACAGCTCCGGCGGGAGCAGGTTCCGGAACAGCAGCGGCATCACGTCCGTGCCGGTGCCCGTCAGCGCCAGGTCCAGATCGCCGTCGTCGTCGAAGTCGGCCCACGCGGCGCCGTGGTCCGCGTTGAGCGGCCGGAGCGCGTCTGGCGTGGCGTCCTCGAAGGCCTTGCCGGTGTTGCGCAACAGGTAATCCCGATAGCTCTGGCCGCCCGTGACGGTGCCGTTCACGTACAGATCAATGTTGCCGTCGTTGTCCACGTCGGCCGGCGCGCAGGTGTCGTAGCGGCCATCGATCGCGATCGTCCAGGCCTTGGAGACGTCCTCGAACTTGCCGCCTCGGTTGAGGAGGAGGCCGATGGGCCCGTAGTTCGCGCCGACGAGATCCAGGTGGCCATCTTTATTAACGTCCACTGCGCACGGGCGGACGGTGCCATTGGCGGCCACGCCCGGCTCCCGGCCGAGACCCGCGGCGCCGGCGTCGGCGGCCACATCCGTGAACTTGCCCTTGTCATTGCGAAACAGGCCGTTGGCGTCGCCGTCCATGTTGGCGACGTACAGATCGAGGTCGCCGTCCTCGTCGTAGTCGAACCAGACGGCGCCCACGGTCCGGCGCTTATCAGCGAGGCCGATCGACGGCGCGATGTCGGTGAGCTTGCCGTTCTCGCTCCTGAACAACGCGTTGGGCCGATCGCGGAAGGCGACAAACAGATCGAGATCGTTGTCGGAATCGAAGTCCACCCAGGCGAGCTGCCGCACGGCGCCGGCGTCGACCGCCAGGCCGGCGTCCGCGGTCACGTCCGCGAACGCACCTCGATCGTTGCGGTAGAGCTTGAGCACGGAACCGGCGCCCGGCGTGAATCCGACCAGAAGATCGGGATCGCCGTCGGCGTCCGCGTCGCCCCACGCAGCCGCCCGCGTCGCGCGCGCGTCCGCCACGCCCACCTTGCCCGCGACGTCGTTCAGGGTGCCCTTGTCGTTGCGGTACAGGCGATTCGGCGTGCCGTTGAGGCCGACGAAGAGGTCGAGGTCGCCGTCGCCATCGAAATCCGCCCACGCGTTGGCAAACGTCGCGGCGGCGGAGAGCCGGGCGGGATCGACGGCCTCGAAGCGGATAGGCGTCTGCGCAAAGAGCCACACCCCAAGGACTATGCAGAGCATTGCGGAGATGGAGGACATTGAGGATCTGAAACTGTTGGTGTCCGAATCCTAGCGTACGTGCCGCTCCAAAACCCGGACCGGCCTACATGCTGGCCGAGGCGTAAGATGGCGGCATGCGCGTCAAGATTCTTCTGTTTGCCATAGCCTCGGCGCTGCCACTTTCCGCCCAGCAGCAGGCGCCGGCCGCGCCGGACGTCAAAGCGCTGTACACCAAATCCGAGCACATGATTCCGATGCGCGACGGCGTGAAGCTCTTCACGATCGTCTACGCACCGAAGAATCAGTCGGAGCGCTACCCGTTCCTGCTGCATCGCACGCCGTACAGCTCGCCGCCGTACGGGCCGGAGGCGTACCGGGCGACACTCGGGCCATCGCCGGATTTCGTGCGCGAGGGCTTCATCTTCGTCTACCAGGACGTGCGCGGGAAGTTCCGATCCGAAGGCGAGTTCGTCGTGATGCGGCCGATTCACCCGGCGCCGAAAGCGCCGAAGGACACCGACGAGAGCACCGACACCTACGACACGATCGAGTGGCTCCTCAAGAACGTTCCCAACAACAACGGCCGGGCCGGCCAGTGGGGCATCTCGTATCCGGGGTCGCAGACGGTCTGGGGCATGGTCCGCGCGCATTCCGCGCTGAAGGCGTCATCGCCGCAGGCGCCGGCGATCGACATGTTCCTTGGCGACGACTTCCACCACAACGGCGCGTTCCGGCTGATGTACACGTTCAGCTGGCTCGCCGGCAACGCGCGGCCGCGGGCCGGGGCGACTGAAACGCGAGGCGCCGGGTTCGACTACGGCACGATCGATGGCTACCGCTTCTTCCTGGACGCGGGACCGGTCGCCAACATCAACGAGAAGTACTTCAACTACAGCGTGCCGACGTGGAACGAGTACATGGACAATCCCAACTACAACGAGTACTGGGAGCGCCAGAATCCGCTGAAGCACTTGAAAGGCGTGAGTCACGCGATCCTGAACGTCGCGGGCTGGTTCGACGCCGAGGATTTCTATGGGCCGCTCGAGACCTACCGCGCGGTGGAGCGTCTCAACCCCTCCAACCTGAACACCATCGTCATCGGCCCGTGGCTGCACGGCGGCTGGGCGCAGATGCCGGGCGACACACTCGGCGACATCAAGTTTGGAACGCCGACGGCCGAGCACTACCGGCGCGAGATCGAGTTCCCGTTCTTCCTGTATCACCTGAAGGACAAGGGCCCCAACCCGAGCGCCGAGGCGCGCGTGTTCGAGACCGGCGGCAACACCTGGCAGTCGTTCGACGCGTGGCCGCCGCGCACCACCACCGACCGCACGCTGTACTTTCAGGAAGGCGGCGCGCTGTCGTTCTCGCCACCCGGCAAGAGCGCGACGACGTTCGACGAGTACGTGTCGGATCCGGCGAAGCCGGTGCCGTGGAGCGCCGTGGTGCGCACGACGCAGGGCCACCTGTGGATGATCGAAGACCAGCGCTTCGCCGCGTCGCGGCCCGACGTGCTCGTCTATCGCACGGAGCCTCTGCCGGAGGATGTCGTGATCGCGGGCCCGATCTTCGCGTCGCTGCACGCCTCCACGAGCGGCACGGACTCCGATTGGATTGTGAAGCTGATTGACGTCTATCCGGGCAACACGCGCGACACGGCTCCCGCCGGCTTCCCCATGGGCGATTACCAGATGCTGCTGGCCGGTGAGGTGTTCCGCGGCAAGTACCGCACGTCCTTCAGCAAGCCGGAAGCGCTCGTGCCCAACAAGCCCGAGAAGTACGAGTTCGACCTGCGCGACAGGTTCCACCGGTTCCTGAAGGGGCACCGCATCATGGTGCAGGTGCAAAGCACCTGGTTCCCGGTGATCGATCGCAATCCGCAGACGTTCGTCGATGTCTACAAGGCGAAGGACGCCGACTTCAAAAAGGCGACGCAGCGGATCTATCGCACGCCGGCGATGCCGTCGGGCGTGCGCGTCAAGACACTGTCCGGGCGCTAGACACGGGGTACTCCCCCTGTGCTAGAGTCCAGCCACCGAAACACGCACGAGACACCAACCACCCGGAGGGCGCCGATGTCTGCGGTCAACACGGGCAAGGTTCTGGTCGGAGGTCTGCTGGCCGGACTCGTCTACAACGGGTTCGACATCGCGACCGGAATGGTCCTCATGGGCGATGAATTCCGCGCGAACGCGAAGCGGCTCGGTCTCGATCCGGCCGCGATGGAGTCCGGCGCCTCGATGGCCGTTTGGATCGCCATCGACTTTCTCCTCGGCCTTCTCGTGGTCTGGACGTACGCGGCCATACGCCCGCGGTTCGGACCGGGGCCCAGGACCGCGATCTTCGCTGCCCTGGTGCCCTATGTCGCCATCTCGCTGATGATGTTTGGCATGACCCACGGCGGGATGATCACGATGTCAATCTGGATGAAGATGACGGCCATTTCGCTGATCTCGATGAGCGTTGGCGCCATCCTTGGCGCGTGGGCGTATCACGAATAGACGGGCCACTCGCCGGTCACGCTTCCTCCAGCGACTTGCTCATCAGGACGAAGTGACACGGCTGCGTCGCGCGCTGGTCGGTGAACGGCGCCGTACCGGTTTCGACGTACCCCAGCCGGTGATAGAACGGCGGCAGCTCGGCGCGAAGATTCACGACTGAGAGGTCCATCACCACGCAGCCGGCCGCACGGGCGTGCTGCTCCGCGGCCTCGACCATCACGCGGCCCCAACCGCGTCCCTGCCGGCCCGGCTCCACCGCGAGCAGCCCGAAGTAGCCGCGGTTGCCGGTGATCTCGACGTAGACACAGGCGACGGGCGCCCCGCCGTCCTCGCCCAGCAGGAAGACGCCCCGCGACAAGAGCTCCGAAACCTGCGCCGGCGAAATGCGGTCGCCGTCGACGAAGAACTTCTCGACCTCGTAGGCGCGGTTGATCAGCGCGACGAGCGTCGCGAGGTCGGCCTCGGCCGCGCGTCGAAGGTCAGCGGACAACCACGACTCCGCCCTTCATGACCCACTTCACGCGGGTGATGACCACGTTGATGTCACGGAGCGGATCGCCGTCCACCGCGACGAGATCGGCGTAGAAGCCGGGCGCGAGGGCGCCGAGCTCCTTCTCACGGCCGAGCATCCTCGCGGGAATCGTCGTGGCGGACGCGAGCGCCTGGGCCGGCGTCATCCCGGCCTTCACGAACCAGGCGAGCTCACGTGTGTTCTGGCCGAACATCGAATACACGGCGTCCGACCCCATCGCGACGCGCACGCCGGCCTTCACCGCGCGCCGGACCGAGTCAAGATTCCTGGAGATGTAGTCCTGGAGCGGCGGCACGACGTCGGCGGCCCAGCCGTACTCGTCCTTCGCGTCCACGTAGTAGCGATTGTGATCCACAGTCGGCACCCACACCGTGCCTTGCTTCTTCATCATCGCCAGCGTCTCGTCATCCAGCTCGATGCCGTGCTCGATTGAATCGGCGCGCGCGCGCACGGCGTCCTTCACGCCGGACGCGCCGTAGGAATGGATGGCGACGCGCACCTGTTGCGCGTGAGCCGCGTCGACGATGGCCTTCATCTGATCGAACGTCAGTGTCTGCGTCGTGTCCACGCTCTGGTAGCTGCCGCGCGAGGCGTAGACCTTGATCCAGTCGGACCCCGCCTTGATGCGTGTGTCGACGAGGCCCGCCATGGCGTCCGGCCCGGGTCCGCCGCCGCGAGCGGCCGAAATGCCCTGGCCTGACACGAACATGCGCGGCCCGGTCATGGCCCCGGTGGCAATCCGGTCGCGTATCGCATAGTCGGTGCCGCCGGACGCGCCAAGGTCGCGCACCGAGGTCACGCCCGTTTCGAGGGTCCGGCGCGCGTTCGCCGCCGCCAGCTCGATCGTCACCGCCGGCTCGCGACGCGGCTGCCGCAATGGCGAGGTACCGGACGCCGGGTCCCAGACGTAGGTCATGTGGGTGTGGGCGTCGATCAGGCCGGGGATCGCGGTCAGCGGGCGAAGATCTATCACCGTCGCGCCCTTCGGCACCGCGCGATCGCCCGAACCGACGCTGACGATGCGGTCGCCCGCGACGACGACAACGGCGTCGCGGGTCGTGTGGCCGAGCCCGTCGATGAGCGTGCCGAAGCGAAGGGCGGTCGGCGGCTGCTGCGAAAACGCCGCGCCGGCCAGGAGGAGTGTGGCGAAGAGAAGCCTGCGAATCACGGCCACAGGATACGGCCAACATACAATGTTCGGGATGTCGTCCCCAGCGCCGACCCCGACCGAACGCCGCGATTTCATCCGGGAGATCGTGGCCGCCGACAACGCCTCCGGCAAGCACGGCGGCCGCGTCGCCACCCGCTTTCCGCCCGAGCCGAACGGCTACCTGCACATCGGCCACGCCAAGTCGATCTGCCTGAACTTCGGGATCGCGCAGGAATTCGGCGGCGCGTGCAACCTGCGCTTCGACGACACCAACCCGGTGACCGAGGACGTCGAGTACGTGGACGCCATCGAGGAGGACGTCCGGTGGCTCGGCTTCTCCTGGGATGACCGCCTGTACTACGCGTCGGACTACTTCGAGCGGCTGTACGAGTGCGCGGAGACACTGATCAATGATGGCCACGCCTACGTCGACAGCCAGTCGGCCGACGAGATCCGCGAGCGCCGGGGCACGCTGAAGGCGCCGGGCATCGACAGCCCGCACCGCTCCCGGACGCCCGCCGAGAACCTCGACCTGTTCCGGCGCATGCGCGCGGGCGAGTTCCCCGACGGCGCGCACGTCCTGCGCGCGAAGATCGACATGACATCGCCCAACATCACCATGCGCGACCCCGTCCTCTACCGGATTCGCCGCGCGCACCACCACCGGACGGGCGACGCCTGGTGCATCTATCCGATGTACGACTACGCGCACCCGCTGTCGGACGCGATCGAGCGCATCACGCACTCGATCTGCACGCTCGAGTTCGAAGACCATCGGCCCCTGTACGACTGGCTGATCGCGAACCTGCCGTCGCTGCCGGGCATGCCGCAGCAGATCGAGTTCGCGCGCCTGAATCTCACTTACACCGTGATGAGCAAGCGCAAGCTCCTGCAGCTCGTCAACGAGAAGCGCGTGAGCGGCTGGGACGACCCGCGCATGCCGACCCTCACCGCGATGCGCCGGCGCGGCTTCACCCCGGCGGCAATCCGGCGGTTCGCCGAGGCCGTCGGCGTCGCCAAGCGGGAGAACATCGTGGACGTCGGCCTCCTCGAGTTCTACGTGCGCGAGGACCTGAACCTCACGGCGCCGCGCGCGATGGCCGTCCTCCGCCCGCTCAAGGTCGTCATCGAGAACTACCCCGACGGCCACTCAGAGGACATGGACGTCGTCAACAACCCGGAAGATCCGGCGGCCGGCACGCGCAAGGTCCCCTTCTCGAGAGTCCTCCATATCGAGCGCGACGACTTCATGGAGGATCCGCCGAAGAAGTTCTTCCGGCTCGCGCCCGGCCGCGAAGTCCGGCTGCGCAACGCGTACTTCGTCACCTGCCAAAGCGTCGTGAAGGACGCCTCGGGCGAGATCGTCGAGCTGCGATGCACCTACGACCCGGCCACGCGCGGCGGCGACGCGCCGGACGGCCGCAAGGTCAAAGCGACGCTGCACTGGGTGTCGGCCGCGCACGCCGTGGACGCCGAGGTGCGCCTGTACGATCGGCTCTTCCTGTCGGAGAATCCCGGCGCCGGCGATCGGGACTTCGTCGCGGATCTGAATCCCAGGGCGCTCGAGGTCGTGCGCGGCGCGAAGCTCGAGCCGTCACTCGCAGCGGCGCCTGTCGGCGCCCGCTTCCAGTTCGAACGTCTCGGCTACTTCGTCGTCGATCCCGACTCGAAGCCCGGCGCGCCGGTGTTCAATCGAACCGTGACGCTGAAGGATAGCTGGGCGAGAGTCCAGAGTGCGACGACCTAACCGATCCGCCGAATCAGCTCCGCGAGCGCCTCGTCCCGTGATCCTGCGATAGATCGGCGCGACACGTTCGAACTCGGCCCGGACATCCGCCGGCAGCGTGGCGGGCAGCGCAGCCGACTCACCCAGGCGGGCGAGCGCGCCGGCGACGACCGCGCGCGTGCGATCGGGCACATGCCCCTTAGACGCCGCCGTCCGGTCCAGGGTTGAAGACCGGCACACCTGGACGCCGCTCCAAAGCCCGGAGCGGCCTACGTACAGTCAGTCAGCCTTCTTTTTGAGCGACTTGAAGTGTATTTCCGCGTACGCGACGCCGCCCGTTTCGTCGAAGTTGATCTCGAAGTCGTACCCCTCGCGGGCGAGCTCCTGCTTGACGTGGCTGATGACGCGCATCGCGAGCGCGCTGAGCTGGTCGCGCGTCTTGTCGGGTTCAGCCAGCAGGGTCACCCACGCGTCGCGCTGATCGCGCGACGGCTTCTTCGCCATCTGAAACCCGTTCCGGCACTTGCGGAGGATGTACGTCTTGAGCTCGTCCTCGGGCATGCTCTTGACGCGGTTCCAGGATTCAACCCAGGTCTTTGATCTCGGTGGCATGTCGGCGTCCCGTGTCCCGATCGACATTGTAGCCGCGTCTCAGAACACGCGCTTCACGCGAATGTCGACGATATGGTCGGTGGACGTGAAGCTGTCTTCGAGCGTATTCCGCGATCGATTGATGATGTAGAGCGCCTCGAGCCGCCAGTCGCGGGTGTGCCGGTAGCCGATCCCGGCACGGACGCGCTGCCGGCTGGCGAATCGCTCCTCCGGATCGTCGAGCGGGATGAACCACTCCCAGTCGATCAGGAAGTACCGGGCGCCGTCGTCGCTGATCTTCGGGCGGTTCAGGGGCACCTGGAACTCCAGGCGATTCCTGAGGCGCACCACGGAGTCCTCCGTGCCGTCGTTGTAGAAGAGGTTGCGTCCCTCGATGCGGGTCAAGTTGCGCAGGACGATGCGATGCCGCGGCAGCCGCTCGTGCCGCAGCGGTCCCGTCGGCAGTTCCCGCGAGAGAAAGTGAAGCCGCAGACCAGCGCGCGGCGTGAGCTCCGTCGACGTCACATCGTCGTCCTGCCACGTGTGGGCGGTGGCCAGCTCTCCGACGAGATCCAGCCAGCCACGCATCGCGTACTCGATGCCGGGCGTGGCATCCAGGGTGGCCCACTTGGCGTCGCCGTCGGGCACCCAGACGGTCACTTTGGGCTCGAACTCGAGCTCGAACCCGAGACGATCCGATTTCAACCAGTTCAGCGTGAGGGTGCCCCACAGCTGGCCCGATGTCTGAGCCGCCGCGACGCGAGGACTCGCGAGCGCGCACACCGCGAATACGGCGACGATGCGAAGGCACTGCCGCACCTGCACACCTCTCAACATAGAAAAAGGCCGGGGCTGAAAGCCCCGGCCTGTGAGTAATGTTGACCAGCGCCAGCGCGTTCGACGTACCTGGCGTACGCGGCGTACCTGGCGTACCTGTTTTCTTTAGCTCCCGCCGAAGCGGAACACGATGCCGCCGGCAAACTCGAACTGGTTCGAGTACTTCGAGTCACCGACGAGGTAGCAGCCCCACCAGGGATCGCACCACCAGCCTTCGGCTTCGGACGTGATGTACGTCGGCGTCCAGCGGACGCCGCCGCGGAATCCGACCTTGCCGTTGGCCGCGAAGGCCTTCACGCCCGCGCCCCACGTGGTGCTGAACCGCACCGGACCGCTGACCGTGCCCGTGCGGTTGGGCGTGCTGAAGTCCACGGAGCCGTAGTCAGTCGCCCCGAAGCCGATCATCAGGTACGGGTGGAAGTTGGAATCTGGCAGGAAGTTGTACGCGAAGTACCCGTGGTAGTGATCGATGTTCATGTCGCCGATGTCCACCGAGGTGGTGCCTTCCGCGGCAAGCTTGGACATCTGCCGGCCCCACAGGAACCCGACTTCGCCGCCGCTCTCGAGCACGTAGCCGAACGAGAGCCCGAACGATCCTCCGCTCTTGACGGCGATCTCGTTGAAGCTTCCCGAACCCGGGACCACGATGGTGTCCCCGGTGATACCTTCGCTGGTGGAGTATCCACCAGTGAAGCTGATCTCAAATTTCTGCGCCTGCGCTGGCGCCGCGACTGCGGCCATCATTCCGGCCGCGATAAGGACTCTCCGAATCATTCGACACGCTCCTTCTCCACCATTATTAACACGGGATCTCAGGTGAAAACCCTGCCAAGATGTTGACACTCCTACTTGCCTGAGGCGTACGGGTTGCCGCCGAGTGCGTTCGAGATGTCCGCAATCGCCCGCTGCGCCTTGATGCTGTTGCCCGCGTCGTCGAGGGGCGGCGAGATGACGGCGATGCCGAACTTGCCGGGTGACACGGCGATGATGCCGCCGCCCACCCCGCTCTTCGCGGGCAGGCCGGTCTTGTAGAGCCACTTGCCCGAGTCGTCATACAAACCGGCCGTGGCCATCACCGCGAGTACGCCGGGGACCTTCGCCGCGTCCATGACCTGCGTGCCGGTGGCCGGGTTCTTGCCGCCCGCCGCCAACGTCGCCGCCATCGAGGCCAGGTCCTTCGCATTGACGCCGATCGAGCACTGGCGCGTGTACAGATCGACCGCCTGCTTCCAGTCGGTCTTGATGTAACCGTAGGCGAACATCAGCGCGCCGATCGCCTGATTCCGCTGGTTGGAGTCCGACTCGGACTTGTACACGTCCTGCAGCACGGTCAGCTGCCGGCCCGCCGCGCCGTTGTGGAAGTCCATGATCTTCTTCCACACCGCGTCGGCGCTGCCGCCGGTGACCATGCTGGTCGCCGAGATCGCGCCGGGGTTGACGAGCGCGTTCATTTCCGGCGCGCCCGCGCCCGACACCACCTTCGCGCCTTCGATCGCGATGATCGAGTTGAACCGCGCGCCGGTGGCGTCCACGCCGATCCGGTTGGCGATCGAGTCGAGGCCCTGTTCCTGGATCACCTGCGCCATCGTGAAGACCTTCGAGATCGACTGGATCGACACTTCGGTCTTGATGTCGCCGGCCGTGTAGACCTTGCCGTCGGTCGTGACGACGACGATCCCGAAGAGGTTGGGATCGACTTTCGCGAGCGCCGGAATGTAGTCGGCGTTCTTGCCTTCCTTCAGCGTGCGGTATTTCGCGAAGGCGGCGTCCACCGCCTGCTGCACGCCCATCGGGCCCTGCGCCGGTTGTGCCGGCACGGTGCCGGGCGCCGGCGCCGCATCCGGGCTCGTCCCGGAGCAGGCGTAGGCGACGAGGCCGATGAGCGCGGCCCCGGCCAGGTATCGAGTCCTGCGTAACGTCATCGCTATCCTCCGATTTTCACCGAGAAGTTGTACTTGAACGAGACCTGCACTTTGAGGCCGTCGCTCGTGAAGCCGTCCGAGAAGTTCTCGCGCCGGCCCCACTGGAGCTCGCCGCCGACCATCACGTTCGGCGCCGGGTAGTGGAGGATGTTGCCGAGCAGGTAGTGGCCTGTCCGGAACGCGCTCGGCGCCTGCGCCTCGAGGTTGTCGTTCTCCTGCCACGAGTAGCCGAAGGTGCTGCTGAACTCGCTGTTCCAGTTGACATCGACGAACCCGACGAAGCCCTGGATCGGAATCGCCTTGCCGAGGATCGGCGTGACGGGATCGGAGAAGTTGTTCACGATGCCAATGTCCACCGGCGAGTCGTTCATGTAGTTCTGGATGCCCTCGCCGAACACGTACTGCAGCCGAACCACGGATTTCTTGCCTACCTTGAGGTTCGAGCTGAGGTTGATGCCCCAGCCGGTCTCGTTGCCGGAGAGCTCAATGCCGTCGTCGTTGAGGTCGTCCCACGCGATGTCGCGCAGGATGCCGGCGGCGCGGAGGTAGCCCCAGTCCTGCTGCCACTTGAACGCCCCTGACAAGTCCGGCAGGCGGCTGCGATTCTGGATGTCCTGCAGCTCGATGCGGTTGGCATAGATGCCGCCGTCGCCGCTGGCGCCCGGCCGCTCGAGTGCGATCATCGCCGTCTTGCCATCCTGGGAGTACGGCGTCCAGCGCACCTGCACGTTGCGGAAGAACACCATCCCCGTCGGGCCCCAGTACTCGAGCGAATTCGGAAACACGTCCGGATCCATGAACGGGCTCCACGTCTGGCCCGCCAGCCACTGCCCGAGCTCGCCGTAGGCGTGGCGCAGGCGGAACGTCGTCTGGCCCTCGTCCACGCCGACGCCGAAGAGCTCGAACTCGAACGTCGTCTTCAGCTCGCCCAGGTCGGTGGGGGTCGAGGAGCGCACGCCGAAACGGGTCTGCCGCACGCCGGCGAACGTGCTGTTGTCCTCGCCGAATTCCTTCTCGAACGACGGCAGGCGCGTCACGCGCATCGTGTCGAACCAGTTCGGGTGGATTGACTTGAAGTTCTGGCCGATGTCGAGCATCGCGAATCCGTAGATCTCGAAGCTCGGTCTCGCCGCCTGAGCGGGCGCGGCGGCGGTGGGGGTGGCTGGCTTCACGGAATCAGTGGTCCGGTCCTGCGCCTGGGCAGCGGTCAGTCCCGCAGGTACCAGGGTTGCCGTGAGCACTGCGATCTGCAGAGCTCTCGCGGCCTTCCGTTCACGTCGCATGTAGCCTCCTTGGCTGGTGAGTCTCGTCATTGCGGGTTGGCTTTTTCCCAGGCCCGCACTCGTCGACGTCCTTCGTCGAAGATCCGTTCGTAGTTGCCGCGCCGAACTTTCTGGCTGGCGTCGGGCGTCAGCAGCTTCCACACCGGCGCCCACATGTCGAACACCGCGTAGTACGGCGCCGGGCCTGCCGGCGCCACCGTGTCGGTGCCGAACAGGAACCGGTCCGGGTACTTGTTGAACATCGCCGCGGCGCGCGCGGTCGCCTCGGGCGAGGCCACGGCGTACTTGGCGACCTCGTCCCACGAGATGTCGAAGCTGACGTGCTTCAGCGCCGGATCCTGGATCATGCCCTCGACGATGCCGATGTGTCCGGGGGCGCGTTCGGCCGCGGCCGCCGACACCTGGACCGGATGCACGATCCGCCCGAGGCCCATGTGCGCCCAGATGATCGACGTCTTCGGATGCCGCTTGAGGAGCGCCTTCATCTGCGACAGATACACCGGCTCGGCGTCCACCTTCGCAAACGGCATGTCGATGTCGCTGTGCAGGATGACGACGAGGCCGGACTCGGCGGCGAAGGCGAGGATGCGATCGAGGGCCGGATTCGTGAGGCTCGCCGTTTCGCCGGCGACCTTCGAGGACACGAACTCCTTGTGAATGCTGAACTCGCCGATCCCCGTAAAGACGCCGGGGAATGTCTTGAGCACGCGGCGGATGTGATCGACGCCGTACATGTCGGCGGGATTGAAACCCGTGATCATCGGATCGAGCCGCGCCTGATCGCCGGCGGCAAGGCCCCGGTAAACGCTGGCGATGTAGGCATCGGTGAACGAGTAGTAATAGAGCGGCGCGTCCGTCTGCAGGTAGTAGGTCGGCGCGAAGTCGCCGGAGTTGGCGTACGACCACTGCTGCTGCAACGGGATCCCGAAGAGCGTCGAACGGCTGACGCGCGTGCCCATGATCTTGAGGAACGCGCGGACGTCGATGCCCTGCTGGATGTAGTTCGTCAGATGGAAGTGCGAGTCGGTGAAGGTGTTGTCGGACGCCTGCGGCGTCCGGCCGGCCGATCGCGCCGTCGCGCCGACGATGACGGCCACCCCCGCCAGCAGCAGCAACGCGCGTCGTGACATCGCTCGAGCAGTCATGGACGTCTCACTTGCCTGGATCAGAAGTTCATCTCGAAGTTGAGATGAAACACCGGCCCCTTCGCGCCGACGGGGTAGGGATAGGCGGTGTAGCCGACGGGTGACCTGTTCACGTACATCAGCTCGCCGTTGACCCGCAGGCCGCGCTCCTTCATGACGTACCAGTTGGTGCCGCCGCGCACCTCCCACTGGTCGCCGTGCGTGCCGAAGATTTGCGAGGCGCCGAAGTACGCCTGAAGGGACCTGGGCACCGGCATCGCCGACGCCTGCACCTGATAGCCGTGATCGAAGATGTTCGGAATCCCGCCGGTATTGGCGCCGTCGTACTTGCCCAGCCAGCGCCAGTAGTACTCGCCTTCGACGGCGAAGCCCTTGTACTTCACGCCGGCGTCGAGGCTCATCATCCGGTAGTCCACCTCGTTGACGGTGATGCCGGGGCCGAACAGGTCGGGCGTGAAGATCACGCTGCCATCGCTCAGCCGGATCTGACTGTTCTCGATCCCTTCGGTGCCGGGCTGGCTCTGCTTGTCCTCGAGGCTGTGCGAGACGTGCACGCCGATTCGCGTCGCGACCTTCTGGTGGTCGTCGTAGTCGCCGAACGTGTTCCAGAGGCCGAACTCACCGGTGGTGGGCAGCCACTGCACGCTGAACGACTGCGTGTTCAGCCGGTTGTCGAGCTGCGCGGCGCTCACGCCGAGCGTGCTCAGGTTGTTGGCGAACATCGCCATGTACTTGACCTTCGTCTGGAACTCGCCCTTGAGCCAGACGCCCGAGGTGTACGAGCCTCTGAAGAACTCGTCGGCAATCAAACGGGCGTCAACGCCGAGCCAGTACGGAAACTGGCCCTCGGTGCTGCGAACGGTCGGCAGCGAGGTGATGCCCATGCCGACCGAGACGAACCGGTTGAACGACCACGTCAGGTTGCCGGCGCCGACGACCTGCGCGGGATCGCCCTGCGACGTGTTCGCCGACCAGACGTACAGGTAGTAGCGCATCTTCGGCGAGAGGAACCACCCCGAGAACGGCGCGAAGAACTTCTGGAGCTGGATGTCCTGGCGAAGAGGGACCGTCTTGGTGTTGCCGAAGAAGTCGACGTAGCTCGACTCCAGATTCCGCTGGTTCAGGTACCGCGCGTAGCTGAACAGGCGGAAGTAGACCTGCCCCTTGTCGCCGTCGAAGAGCAGGAAGCCGGCGTTCGGCACGTACTGCGGCGCGCGCTCTTTCGTCTGGGCACCCGCGATCACGCCGGCCACGAACGCGCCGCTGCAGCCGTCCGACACCCAAATCCCCTTGTCATCGTAGCCCCAGGTCCTGCCCAGCAGGCAGGGCGCTTCGCCGGTGGATTTGACCAGCACGACGCCCTGTGACGTGTCGGCCGGGCAGTGCGATCGCTGACCGGGCTTCGACTCGCACAACACCAGCGGCACTTGAGGCGGCGGTTGAGAGGCGGGAGCAGGCGGCTGTGCCACCGCCTGCTCCGATGAACCCGACTGCCCGACTGCCATAAGGCCAGTTGTGAGGAGGAGCGACAGGAGGGTCATCCGGGCACCGCATAGAGCACACCGGATGCCACACCGTCGCGGGCGACCGATCCCCGTAAGTCATTGAAATACATGGGCCCACTGGAAGACAGGAGATTCTTGATCCAGATCAAGCCTCCGCCATGACGGAGTCCCTCCGCAAACGTGGGGGATCGCGTTCCGATCCACCTGACCGAATCCGGACATCCACGAAAACTCCGGGATTTCGGAGACTTCGAGATTTCCGTATCAGGGAGTCCCCTGAAGTCTAGAATGGGCGGCGGATCATACTTGGTGCCTGGGTTTACATCCGTCATCGCCCAACAACCTCGCACGGCGGTCACGCTCGACGCCCTGGAACCGCTGGCGGATGCGCTTCCGCACGGCGTCCTCGTCATCGGACCAGACGGCACGATTCGCCTGACCAACCGGCTGGTCGAGGCCCAATTCGGTTACGAGCACGGCGAGCTCATCGGGCAGAACGTCGAACGCCTGCTCCCGGATGCCTCGAACGAGCTGCTCGGACAGCACGGACGCACGCTCCTCGCGCTCGTGGGCGCGCCGGCCAAGGACTCTTCCGAACCCGACTTTCTCGGACGCCGCCGGGATGGCTCGACGTTCCCCGTCGAGATCGGTGTCAACCAGGTTGACACGCCCGAGGGCCTGCTGGTCCTGGCCGTCCTCGTGGACATCACCGCTCGCCGTGAGGTCGAGATCGCCACGCGCAAGTCGAGCGAGGAGCGTCTGGACTTCGAACGGCGGCTGGCCGACGTGTCGCTGCAGTTCGTCAACGTGCCCGGAGACCAGGTCAGCGAGGCCATCCGCCTGGCACTCGAGCAGATTGGCGAATCGCTCGACCTCGATCGATGCACGTTCTATCGCGTGCAGCCGGACGGCATGCTGGTGGATCCGCTGAGCTGGCACCGGGCCGGTGTGCCGATGCTGCCCCCGCCCAGCGCCCCGGCGGAGCAGTTCCCGTGGGCGCTCTCGCAGCTTCGGAGCGGCCGCCTGTTTTGTTTTCGATCCGTGGACGAGGTCCCCGAGCACGTCGACCGGGAGGGATTCCTGGAGCGCGGCATCAAGTCGGCGCTCGTCGTGCCGCTGTCGGTGGCGGGCCAGGTGGTGGGCGCGATCGGATTCAACGTCGTCGGCGAAGAGCGGGACTGGCCCGACGAGACGGTGCACCGGCTCAGGACGATCAGCGCGGCGTTTGCGGGCGTGCTGGCCCGGCGGCAGAACGAGGCCGCGTTGAACGGCGCACTCGCCGAAGTGAAGCGCCTGAGCGATCAGCTCCACGCCGAGAACGTCTACCTCCGCCGGGAAGTGCAGGAGCGGTCCGGCACGGGCATGCTGGTCGGCCAGAGCCCGGCCGTCCGGCACGTGACGGAGCTCGTGCAGCAGGTCGCCGTGACGGACTCGACCGTGCTCCTCATCGGCGAGACCGGCACCGGCAAGGAGTTGTTTGCGACGCAAATCCACGAGCTGAGCGGACGCCGGGGCCGCGCCATGGTCCGGGTGAACTGCTCCGCGATTCCCGCGACGCTCATGGAAAGCGAGCTGTTCGGCCGCGAGAAAGGCGCCTACACGGGCGCCCTGGCACGCCAGATCGGGCGCTTCGAGCTGGCCGATCGCTCGAGCATCTTCCTCGACGAAATCGGCGAGCTCCCGCCCGAGGTGCAGGTCAAGCTGCTCCGCGTCATCGAAGAGCGCCAGATCGAGCGGCTCGGCAGTCCCACGCCGATCCGCGTGGACACGCGGATCATCGCGGCCACGCACCGGGACCTCGAGAGGCGGATCGCCGAGGGCGCGTTCCGGGACGATCTCTTCTACCGGCTGAACGTCTTTCCGATTCAGGTCCCGCCGCTGCGCGATCGCGTGGAGGACATCCCGCTGCTCGTGTGGCGCTTCATCGAGGAGTTCTCGAAGGCGTTCGGCAAGCGCATCGAGGCGATTCCGCGCGAGAACATGGCCGATCTGCAGCGCTACGGCTGGCCCGGCAACATCCGCGAGCTGCGCAACGTCGTCGAGCGCGCGATGATCGTCGCCACCGGTCCGCGGCTCACGATCGCCCTGCCGCAGTCCACGTCGGCCGCCGGCCGCCGCACCACGCGGCTCTCCGACGTCGAGCGCGATCACATCCGGGCCGTCGTCGAAAGCGCCGGCTGGCGCATCCGCGGCGCCGGCGGCGCCGCCGACCGCCTCGGCCTGAAGCCGACGACGCTCGAAACGCGCATGGCGAAGCTGGGAATCGTGCGACCGAAAACTTAGACGGCGTACGCCGCGTACGCCTCGTACGCCACGTACGCCTCGTACGTCTCGTACGAGGAAGGCGCTGTCGCTGGTCAATCATCCTTTAGAGCGCCGGGTCTGAAGACCCTGCCTCCTCGAAATTCCTAGAACAGTTGGCCAGCGCTAGCGCATTCCTCGTACGAGGCGTACGAGGCGTACGAGGCGTACCTGAACTCTCTGGTCTACGTTTTCTTCGCCGGCGCCGGATACCAATCGGTCTTGGGCACGACCTTTGGCTCTGCGGGATCGCCCTCGTACGCCGGCGTCATGATCTGGACGCCGTACTCGTTGAAGACGTCGAGGATGTTGCGGTGCATCTCGGCGTACAGCGCAAGCATGACGTCGGGTGTGCGGCAGTACGCGTTCAGCTCGTAGGTCACCGCGAAGTCGCCGAGCGCCCGCTGGAGCACGAATGGCGCCGGCTCGCGCAAGAGGCCGGGCGTGCGCGAGGCGGCCTCGAGCAGCATGGCCTCCACCTGCCGCCAGGGCGTCGAATAGTTGATGCTGACCCGCGTATGCAGAATGAGCCCGCGGTCCTGGGCCAGCGAGCTGTAATTGACGATCTCCGACCCGAGGATCGTGGAATTCGGCACCACCACCACTTCGTTCTTCGGCGTCCTGAGGTGCGTCACGAGCAGGCGCGTGCTGAGCACCTCGCCCACGTGGTCGCCGACCTTGATGCGGTCGCCGGTCTTGAACGCGCGGCGGTAGATCATGCTGTAGCCCGCAATGACATTCCCGATGAGGGACGACGACCCCAGCGAGAAGATCAGCCCGATGAAGAGCGAGACGCCCTTGAACGCCTCGGACTCCGAGCCGGGCACGTACGGATACGCCACGATCACGGCCAGCGCGATGAGCAGCGTCCGAATGAGCCGGTACGTGTGAGGGGCCCACTCCGCGTCGAAGTTCTGCAGCTTGACGGCGCCCTGCGAGATGCTCTGGAAGAAGAACCGGACGAACTTCAGGATGAAGCGCATCACGAAGACGAGGACCAGCAGAAACGCCAGATTCGGCACTTCGCGGATGAACCCGGTCGCGAGCGTCTCGAGCGGGCCGACCGTGATCTCGAGCAGGCCGATGCTCAGCCCGCGCGTCCACGGAAACAGGCCGAAGACGTACCGCAGATACACGAACACGCTGACGAGGATCGTCACCACCCACGCGAGGTTGAGGACTCCGCCGAGCACCGCCCAGATCTGCTTCGCGCGAACGATCTGAAAGGCCTGGATCTGCACGTCGTGGACGCGTGACTCGTACCGGCGCTCAATCGCGCGGCGCAGCCAGCCGATGACCGTGCGGCCGGCCAACACCGCGATGACCAGCGCCAGCGTGGCGAGGACGGCGTAGCCGGCGTGGCGCCACAGCCGATCCGGCGCGCGGGCGGCGCGATACCCGTCGATCGCGCTGCGAATCCGAAGGACGTACGTCAGCGCCAGCGTCTGCCGCGCGAGTTGCTCCTGCGCGCCGTCTTCGTCGATCACGCCCAGGATGCGCTGGCGGCCGGCCTGGATCGAGGACACGCGGTCCTGTTCCTCCACCGTGATCGACGCCGACGAGATGCCGGGATCCGCCGCAATCGCCTTGATGCGCTGCTCGATTTCGTGCGCACGGCGCTCGGCCGGGTACGCCGACACCCCGCGCACCCGAAACAGCGTCTCGCCGTCGATCACGACCGGCGCCATCAGGGTGTCGGCCGCAATCGGAGGGCTCGCGGAAGCCGGCGCCGTTTCCTGCGCCAGCACGGCCCCGGTGACCAGGCAGATCATCGCCGCCACGGCGAACACGCGCACACGCAATCTGGAACCCATGAAGAATCAGAATGTAATCACGAATCCGGCCGTAAATTCCGCCTGCCACACCACCGCGACATTCAGCCCGATGATGCAGCCCCCGGTCCCGCAGATGCCGCTCGTCGCATTGGCATCGGTGAAGATCGCGTACACGCGGGCGTCGAACCGGGCGCCGTAGTGCGGCGTGGCCAGCAGCTTGACGCCGCCAGCCGCCGCCATCGAAAAGCGCATCTCGGTGTCGCCGGCCCCGCCGAACCGGGTGAGGCCGAGGCTGCCGGTGAGAAACGGCCGGACGCGCGGCGTGCCGCCCAGTTCGTCGGTGGCGCCCGCGTGC
>Ga0137313_1000015_pt1 | contig 56805 bp, 93 predicted proteins | sample EasRivERMZT166_2_FD_102287 | JGI IMG/M metagenome (GOLD analysis project Ga0137313, IMG submission 102287) | Soil microbial communities from meander-bound floodplain in the East River, Colorado, USA - East River MetaG ERMZT166_2 | ecosystem: Environmental > Terrestrial > Soil > Floodplain ...
CGACGTACGCGGTGATCTGCTCGGCCGTCATCGCTCGATCGCTCCGCTGCCGATCGCGCCGACACCGGCCGGCGTGCCGCTCGCCTGCCGCGCTTCCTCGACCCATTGCTCGACCGTGAAGGCGCCGAGCTGCGCGACGTACACGGCCGTCCGCGGCCAGCGTCCGACGTCGCCGGTAAAATACCAATAGTCCCGGCCGTGTACGATCTCGACACCGACGAAGCCGGCACGGGCAAGCGCCGCATTGACGAGAGAGCGAGTGACGCGAGCCATCGTGAGAACCTCGAGCGTGAGAGTGTATGGAGAAGCTAACCGTCCTTGCGCGATCGCACAAGGGGCCGCGGGAACGCCGGCGCGAGCTCCATTTTCAGCGGGCATTTTGCCGGAGCGTCCTCGAGGCAATGGGCCGGGCCGCCGTCGCCGGCGATCAGGCCGCGCGCGACTTCCTGACGGATTGCGCCGTGCTCGAGCAGCTCGAGGGCACCGCGACACGGCCGGCCGGGCGCATCGTCGCCGGGATGGATCCGGACGCCGTCGAGTATCATCTCGAGCACGTCGACGTCCGCCGGCGGACTGGCCGAAAACGCCGCGGACGCTAATCTTCCGCTCGATCCCTCGACCTAACTCCATGCAGCACACGAGCACACTCGCACGAGCACGGCAGCCGCGGACGACGCGCGCGAGCCGGAATGTCCGTCCCGTTCGCCGGCAATCCTGCTCGATCCCGTCCTGACGCCGCGGCCGCGACGCTATGCCTCGACCGGCGCACCGGCCGTCCAAGATCACCGCGGATCTCGTCGAACGGATCGCCGCCTCGATCCGCGGGGGAGCCTACAAAGAGACGGCGAGCGCACTCGTCGACGTGCACCGGGACACGTTGAACGAATGGCTCCGCCGCGGGGCGAAGGAAAAAGAGCGAGTTAAGTCCTTATGGGCCAAGGGAGAACGCCGCGCGCGCGTCCATGCCGGCGAATCCTTGTACGTCCGGTTATCCGACGCAGTCGAAAAGGCTCTTGCGGAAGCCGACGAGCGAGATCTCGGGCACGTCGACGCCGGCGCGCGCGGCGGGCAGCCGGTCGTCGTCCGCACGACGCGCACGCGATCGCAGCCGGTGATCGACGACAAGGGGAAGCCGGTCACGAAGCGGAACGGGAAGCCGATCCTCATCGTCGAGACGATCGTCGAGGAACGCACGACGGCGACGGCGCCGAGCTGGCAGGCGGCCGCATGGAAGCTCGAGCGGCGGAACCCGCGGCTCTACGGCCGCCGGACGTATGCCGAAGTCACGGGCCGGGACGGGCAGGATCTCATCCCGCTAACCGCGATCCGGGCCGCGCTCGCGGCGAATGACGAGATCGAAGACGCCGAATGGGAAGAGCTCGAGGAACCGGCCGGCCTGCTCGGTCCCGGTGCCGGCGAAGGTGATCCCGGCACGCCGGCGCCGGACTTCCCGGAGTGACGGCGACAAACGGCGCGCCGCGGCCGCCGACGAACGCCGAGATAAAGCGATGGCTCGCGGATCCCGTCGAGTATTCCCGCCGGTTCCTGCGTCACCGCTCATGGTCCATGCAGCGCGACGTTATGCGCTCGGTGCAGACGCAGCGGCGGACGGCCGTTAAGGGGTGTCACGCCTCGAGTAAGACGTTCACCGCGGCCGACGTCGTGCTCTGGTGGATCACGCACGATCCGCGCGCGGTCGTCGTCACGACGGCGCCGACGTGGAAGCAGGTACTTCTCACGATGTGGGGCGAGATCGGGAAGGCGATCGCGAGCTCGATCGTCGCCTATCCGGCACCGGGCCGCGCGCAGCTCTGGCTCGCACGCGCCGGCGTCCGCGGGGCCGCCTTCGATAACTTCGCGATCGGCCTCTCGACGAATGAGGCGGATCGGTTCCAAGGCCTGCCGCGACTGAAGACGCTAATCGTCATCGACGAGGCGCCGGGCGTGAAGCCGCCGATCTGGACAGCGATCGAGGGCATCCGGGCCGGCGGCGACGTGCGCGTGCTCGCGCTCGGGAATCCGACGTACGCCGGCGGCCCGTTCTATGAGGCCTTCACGTCTAACCGGATGGGCTGGTCGACGTTCACGGTCGACGCGCTCGATACGCCGAACACGCGGCCGCTCGGCCGGACGGTCGAGGAACGCCTCGACGTGATCGTGCGCGCGTACGATGAAGGCGACGGCGCGCTGCTCGATGGGGACGTCGTCCCGTATCTCGTCGGCCGCCGGTGGATCGGCGAGAAGTTCAAAGAGTGGGGGCCGGACTCGCCGCAATGGGAAGCGCGCGTGCGCGGGACGTTTCCCACATACAGCGAGGTATCCGTCTATCCGCTCGCGTGGCTCGAGCGCGCCGAGCAGCTCGAGCTCGAGGATCTCGAGGCGGACGATCTCGCCGCGACGCTCTCGGCCGATTTCGACGTCGGGATCGATCCGGCGGGACCGGGCCGGGCCGAGTGCGCCGTCACGATCGCGCAGCGCTCACACGTCGTCGCACAAAAGTTTTTCGCACAAGCGGATCCGCGCGGCCCGGTCGCGGAATTCCTCGCGCACTTTCGCTCGAGGATTCGCCGGCTCAAGATCGATACGAGCGGGATCGGGTACTTTTTCGCGACGCACTTCCGGGATATGGGATACGAAGTGCACATGATTAACGCCGAAGGGAATCCCGTTTTCGACTTCCCGGATCGGAGCGGCCGCCGGAAGTTTGCGAACCGGAAGGCGGAGACGTATTGGCACACGCGGCAGCTCTTCGAAGCCGATCAGATCACCGGCCTTAAGGATCCGAAGACGATTACGCAGCTCTCGCTCATACACTGGCAACCCGACTCGGCCGGCCGTATCATGATTGAGCCAAAAGAGAAGGCGCAGGCCGAGCGGGGCATGCCGTCTCCCGATCGCGCCGAGTCTTTGATTCTGGCGCTCGCGCCGGTCCGGGATCTCCCGGCGGACGACGAGCTGCCGCCGTCGACAGTGTACCGGAGTTTCTGAGTCGTGACGCTTCCCGCTGCCGCGACGCCGTCGCCGACGTCGGCCATGAATGCAAGCCGCGGATCCGTGCACCGGCCGCCGGCGGATCCGGCCGAGTGGACTTTGAACGACGCGCAGGGAGTCGTCGCCGCGCAGACGCCGCAATGGATCCCGACGGCGCGCCTCTTCGTCGTCGACGGCGATCACTGGCAGAACGGAACCGGATGGATCGGGCCGATGCCGCTTCCCGGATCCGAAGGCTACGCCGAGACGGCGCTACTCATCCGGAACGGCTTCACCTTCCGGAACGCGCTCGCCGAAGTGTCGAAGCGGTATACGAACGGCGTCGTCGGGACGGAAGCCGATTGGAGCCTGACGCCGGCGCGCGCGATGGAAGCGGACGATGACGAGCCGAATCCGGCCGAGCAGGCGCTCATCGATGAAGCAGAGGCCGCGCTTACGGGCTGGTGGGACCGGGACAAGATCGGCGCGCTCTTTTGGGCCTTCGCCTATCAAATGGCGTGGGGCCAGCGCTCGGCGATGCGGCTCTTCCTCTCGCGCTCGGCCTTCGTCGACGTCGGGACGGATCCGCCGACGGATACGACGGCGCCGGCGAGCGACGATGCGAACGGCGCCGAGCCGGCACCGAAGCAGCGCGCCGTCCCGAAGCAGGCGACGCTCGAGGATGCGCTGCGTCTAATCCTGCTCGACGTGCCGAAGGTCGAGAACGCGGCCGTTTACATGGATCCGGACACGCATCGCGAGGTCGGGGTCTATCTCTTCAAGACGGCCGACGGGAACGACGCCGCGGAGATCTCATACGTCGACGCCGCAAAGGTCGTGATCCGGACGCTCGGCGGCGCGACGCCGACGACGGTCGAGGTCGATCTCGGCGGCCACTTGCCGCATTATCAGGTGATCCGGCAGACGCGGCTCTTAACCGATGCCGCTTTCTCGCTGCAGCGGGCGCTCAACCTCGCGCTTTCGGTCGTGCCGCGGACGATCACGACGGCCGGCTTTCTCGAGCGCGTCCTGCTCAATGCGAAGCTGCCCGGAAAGTGGATCGAGCAAGGCGGCAAAAAGACGTGGCAGCCGGAGCCGAATCTCGGCTTTGGGCCGGGCGCGACGGCGTCGCTCCAAGGCGTCGAGTTTACCGATGAGCAGGGGAAAAAGGTCGTCAAGGATCCCGGCGTACAGTATCGGCCGCCGGTCGACGCCGGCCCGTCCGTCGACGCCGCCGAGAAGATTTACGGCGCGCTGCTCGCCGAAGTCGGGCAGGCGCATATCATGCTCTCGAGCGAGGCCTCGCCGAGCGGCCGCTCGAGACGGGAAGCGCGCGCGGATTACGAGAGCTCGCTCGAGGAAGCGGTGCATCCGATCGAGAACGCCGGCCGCTGGCTGCTCGGCGCCGTGCTCTCGCTCGCCGAGTACCTCATGCAGACGCCGGGCCGGTATACGGAGCCGCTGCGCGTCGTCTTCAACATCATACCGGACGCCGGGCCGCTCGCGTCAGAGGATCGGCAGCAGAACCTCGCCGAATGGGAGAAAGGCGCACGGTCGCTCGAGTCGGTTATGCTCGGCGCCGGCCTCAAGGATCCGGACGCCGAGCAGACGCGCATCTCGCAAGAGCGCGGCGCGCGGCTCGATCTGCTCCGGCGTCAGGCGGAAGTCGCGCAGTTATGGATCGATCTCGGCGCGTCCGTCGCACTCGTCGGCGAGCTCGTCGGCCTCGATGATGACGTCGTCGAGCAGCTCGAGAAGGATCGTAAATTGCAAGAGCCCAAGGGGACCGAAGAGAACACGGATCCCGCAGGGGGGAGCAATGGCGATCCGCAAGCAGGCGATCCGGCCGGTGGCGATCCCGCCGACGAAGGCGCCGCCTCGTGAGCAACTCCGATCGTGGAGCGCCGCAGAGATCGCGCGTCGATCACTCGTGACGGATAGCGATCTCGCACGCGCGCGCGGCGCATGGCAGCGTCACGCGGACGGCGTCTTTCGGACACTACTCGACGCCGACGAACGGCGGCCGTGAACGTCAATCTCGAGAAGGCACTCGTCGAGAACGTCGACGCCGAGATTCTCGACGCCGAGCGCCGCGCAGCGTCGGCGCTCGCGTCGTACGTGTCGGCGAGGCAGGAGAAAACACGGCTCGAGGCGATCCGGGACGTACAGCAGGCAATGAGCAAGGCGTAAACGCGTGCCGATCGCACGCCGGCCGTTTCTCTCCGCCTTCGAATGGGACGCGAAGAGCTCGCAATACCGCTCCAAAGTGTCGGGCCGTTTCGTCTCGAGGGACGTCATCCGCGGATCCCTCGAGCGCGCGCTTAACCGGGCGAAGCGGGAGATCGATCTCACGGGCGCGAACCTGCAGAACGGGCTAATTAGTGTCGACCAATGGCGGGAGCAGATGGCGACGCACGTCAAGTCGACGCACCTTTACTCGGCCGCGATTCCGCGCGGCGGATGGGCGCAACTCACGTCGGCGGACTTCGGGCGCGTCGGGCGGCTCGTGCGCTTTCAGTACGAGCGGCTCAATAAGTTTGCGCTCGAGCTGGCCGCCGGAAAGAAAACGGACGGATCTTTTCGGATGCGCGCGCGGATGTATGCCGGCGCGAGCATGCAGATGTATCACGAGAGCGAGCGCGTCGAGATGAAGGACGTCCAAGGGATGACACACGAGCGGAACGTGCGGACGCGCGGCGATAGCTGCGACGGCTGCGTGCACGAGTCATCTCGAGGATGGGTGCCGATCGGGAAGCTCCGGCCGATCGGGACGCGGACGTGCCTCACAAATTGCCGGTGTCACATACGCTATCGATCGGGAGACTCGAGATGAGACTGCGCGAGATTGTCGTCGACGTTCTCGAGGACGGGCCGCGGCTCATTCTCAATGCGACCGGGGACGGCGGGCACGTGTGGCTCGAGTGTCCGCATTGCATCCTCGCCGGCGTGCCGGACGTCGAGCGTCCGCGCGTCCGGCTGCCGTTCGAACGGGGCAAGGGCAAAAGCTCGCCGGTCGTGTGGGGATGGAACGGCGAGGCGGATCTCGAGAAGGTGACATTCACGCCGAGCGTACATATTCTCGGCGGACACTGGCACGGGCACGTCATCAACGGCGAAGTCACGCAGCCGTCGAATACCAACTAACGGGGGAGTCGACCAATGTTGAACGCCTTCCGGGAATCTCTCGCTCGCATCGTCGAGCTCATGATCGGCGTCGCCGCCGGCGTCTTCCTCGTCGGGCAGCTCGCCGATCCGCCGCGGACGGAATTCTCGAGTCTCGGTGTCGTCGTCGTGATCGCCGGCGTGACGGTCGTCGGCGCCGTGCTCGCCGCCGCGATCCATACGAGCCGGATCGGCCGGCCGCCGGCGGCGTGATCCTCGTCACTGGCGAGCGGCGCGTCCGCGACTGGCGAGAGCTCGAGCGGCAGATCGTGATCGGCCGGCAGCCGCCGCGGCGCTTCGCCGCGCTCCCGATCGCCGAGCAGGCGCACGTCGTCGCCTTCCTCGCCGGGCAGGCCTTCCGGAAGGCGGAAGAGGACCGGCGCGCGGAGCGGCTGCTCGAGACGCCTCGAGGCCGGCGCGTCGTCGCGGATCTCGCGCTCGAGGCGCTCGAGCGATGACGCCGCGGCCGTTCACGTGGTATACGATCCCGGCCGGCACGAAGCCTCGACCATGCCGCGGCAGCTCGTGCGAGGCGATGATCTTCGACATTCCGAGCGAGAAAACGCCGGGCGCGAAGATCCCGATCTCGATCGAGCCCGAAGGCGCATACGCGCCGACGTCGACGGATACCGGATCCGGCGTGAATCACTTCCAAGATTGCCCGGACGCCGACGAATTCACGGCCGCACGCCGGAAGCGGTAAGTCCTTCCCGTCTGGCCGATTCGGCTCTAATTGCTTAGGTTGTCGGCCGTGAGCCGGCGCCGGCACTCACGGCCGATGCCTCGACCGATCCGTATCGACCGAGCCATTCCGTCATGACATTTCTCCGCCGCGGCCGCCGCTTTCTCGATCCGAACACGCAACCGGGCACGGGCTCGGGTACTCCGGATCCGTCACCGGGGCCGCGGCCGGCGCCGGTTCCCGGCACGACGACGCGACTCCCGGCGAACGTGGAGCCGGAATTTCAAACGCTCGTCACGCGCGCCGGGAACGCCGAAGCGGCCGCGCGAAGTCTCTTCGACGAGAATTACCGGCTCCGCCGGCGCGTCCGCGATCAGAAAAAGGCGCTCGAGGCGTACGAGACGCGCAACCCGCAGGGCTCCATCGTGCTACACGGTGAGCAGCTCGCCGAGTACAACGCACTAAAGACGCTCGGGAAGCCGGCCGAGCTGAAGGCGAAGCTCGACGAGGCGACGAAGACGGCGACGGAGCTCGCCGCGGCGAAGGTGAAGGACGCGCGCGCGAAGGCGGCCGGCCTTATGAAGTGGGGCGCCGCGACGCTGGCCGATCGTCTCGTCGCGGATCCGCGCGATCTCGAGATTCGGAATGAGACGGGCAGCGACGGGAAGCCGCGCGAGGTCGTGTACGCGCGGAAGCCGGGCGATCCTAACGCGACGTGGGAGACGCTCGAGACGGTCGCTAACCGCGATTGGACAAAGGAACATCTCGCCGCACTAAAGGCGGGCGCCGCGGGTACGAATGGCGCCGGCGCTGCAGCGGGTAACGGTCAACCGGCGTCGTACGTTACATTCCCGGATAACGGCGGGGGCAACGGCAGCAGCGGCTCCGGCTCGATCCTCGAGAGCTTCACGAAGTCTCGCGCCGAAGCGGCGCGCGCAGTGACAAACCCGTTGCAGCCGCAAGGCGCGCGCACCGGAACGAAGTAGGCTCACCCTACCAGTAACACGGGGTTACGCATGCCGCGGACAGAATACACGAACATGCTCCCGAATTTCATCGCGGATCCGGGCTTTATGCGCCGGCATCCTTCGGGGCGTCAAGTCAAGTGGGCCGCCGTCTCTGAAGATTTCATAGACGAGGCGACGGGGAAAAAGCGGCTCAAGGCCGGGCAAGTGGTGAGCGAGCTCGCCGACGGATCCGTGATCGAGTACGGCGGAACCGATGCGAGCGCGTCACCGGACGAAACGCCGACGACGGCCGTCGGCCTGCTCGCCAGCGAAGCGAACGAAGACGCACCGGCGGAAGCGCTTTCCGGGTACGGCATTATCACCGGCGGCGTCGTGTGGGAGAACCTGCTTCCGAATGCGGAAGCCGGAGAGCTGCCGGCGGGCACGAAGACGGCGCTCACGAACGGCGGCGCCGCTTTCCAGTATCACACGTACGAGGACGATCGCGCCGTATAGGCGCTCGCGCGGCCGCGTCCCAAGGGGCGCGCGGCTCACTGTGGGACGGCGCCGGCATCCTCTGACGATGCCGGCGATCGGAAGGTGAGACGAACGGCTGCCCAAGGGCGCAGCGCAACCCAAGCACAACGGGATCCGCCTCAATGTTCATCAATTTTGCGGCACTCATCGCCGCGCTCGGGCCGGGCGCCGCGGCCGTCATCGCGAATCGCGCGCGCGCGCCGGGGAGTTACCTCTTCAACACGTTGCTGCCCGAAGAAACGCGTTTCGGGTACAGCGTGCAGTCCGGGAATATCACGATCCGGGCCACGATGGCCGGCCTCGTCGGTATGGATTCGCCGTATCCGCCGGGCGGCGCGATCGGCTCAACGTCCCTGCAGGAGCAGACGGCGAAGATCGCGAATGAGATTCCGATCAATGAGCAGACGATGCGCACACTTCAGGAGATGATGCTGCGTCTCCAAGTGTCGCAGGCGCCGACGAACGACGTCGTCCTTCGGCAGCTCTTGAATTTCGTCGCGAAAGTCATCGTGCAGCCGCATCTCGATACGGCCGAGTGGATGCGCGGCCGCGCGCTGCAGACGGGCCGCCTCGACTGGGTAATGAACGGGATCACGCTCGCCGTCGATTACGGCGTGCCGACGGGGAATATCCTCACGGTGCGCTCGGGGAACGACGCGTACGGCGGCTCGGCGTCCAAGTTCCACACGGACGTACGCGAGGCACGCCGGATCCTGAAGCGGATCCGCGCGATCATCGCGCATCCGACGACGATCGACGAGATCCGATACAACACGGTGAACAACCTCGTGACGATCGGCGAGTCGGAAGGCACCGTGACGCTCCGCCGGGTCACGTCGGACGGGATCTTTACGAATGACTCGCAGGACGTAATTACGATGATTCCGTATGATCTCGAGGCCGAAGTTCTCGATCCGGCCGCTCCGGCGACGCCGCAGAAACTCCCGTTCATGGATCCGGGGAAGCTGCTTTTCGTGGCGCCGAACACGGTCGACGGCTTCGCCGTCAACGTGGACGAAGGGAGCACGGAAGATCCGAATCGGGCGAACCGGCTCGGGTATACGCACGTCGCACCGACGGTCGAAGGCGGCGGGATTCCGGGCCGATGGGCCGATCTCTTCACGCCGCAGCACGAGCCGTATAAGGTGATCGGTCGAGGCGTCACGAACCTGCTCCCGGTCCTCGAGGCCGCGGATAAGATCGTCGTCGCCGAGACAGATCTCGCGTAAGGCAGGACGCACACGGATAGGGTGAGCCGGCTCGTCGGAATCCGCCGGGCCGGCTCGCTTCACTTTCTCACCGTCGGGAGCTGCGGTGCCTCTCTCAAGTTCGGACTTGCTGCAGCCGGTCGGAGAGCTCGAGACGCAGCTCTTCCCGCATCTCGACGCGGCGTTAAGTCCGCCGCCGCCGGTCACGCTCGAGGAACGTCTCGAGCAGTATCTCGACGAGGGATACACACGGGCCGCGGACTTCTCCCTCGACGACGAAGATCACGACACGTACGCGCGCGCGTGGGCCTATTACCGCGCGTATTTCGCCGTATATCAGCGCATGATCGCGACGGCGGCAGAGGCACGGATCGACGGGCAGGGCTCGCGCCGATACGATCCGAAGCAGGCGCTCGCCTTCCTCGAGCTGGCGAACGCAAAGAAAGGGGAAGCGGACGCGCTCGTGCCGGTCGACGAAGACGAGACGGCGCCGGACGTGCCGCCGTCCTCGAGCTTCCGGCATCGGATCGAGTGGTAACGGGATGCCGGGCTTCCCGCTGCTTGACGGCTTCACGAAGGCCGAGCTCACGAGCCTACACCGGGCGAACCTGCCGCACTGGTGCACCGTCGAGACGATCGACGCAGACGACGTATGGAGCGCCGCCGCGACGAGCGTCCCGTGCCGGCTCATGCACGTATCGGCCGCGGCGAAAGTCGGCGCCGATCAGGCCTTACGGCCGGAGACGGAGTGGCTGCTCGGCTTCGCCGCGAGCTCACCGCACGCCGGGCCGCGGCGCCGGTACACCGTGAACGGGAAGCGGCCGGACGGGACGCCGTTTGTCTCGAGGTTGCTCTACGCGCTCGGCGCGCACGTGCCGCACGTCGAGGAATCCGTCGCGCTCGTCGAATGCGCCGAGACGGCGCCGGCGGGAGTGTAGCGCGATGGCGAATGCCGCCTTCCGCCTCGATATGCGCGTGACGGAGAAGACGCAGCGCGCAACGGTCGCAAACCTGCGGCAATACGGCCGCGGCGTCTCGCGCGATCTCGAGCGGATCACCGTCCGGAGCGGCGAGCGCGCGCAGGCGATGGCCGAGCACTTCGCGCCGGTCGACGAGGGATACATGCGATCGAAGATCCGCCTCGTGATCTCGGCGAAGCGCCTCGCGTGGCAGCTCGGGTACAATCAGGCCGATTTCTCCGGGCAGGGGCTCGCGGATTACTACCTTTTCCAAGAGCTCGGTTTTCGGCATTGGATCACCGGGCAATTCATACAGAACGCGCACCTTCGGCCGGCGTTTGAGCTCGAGCGGCCGCGGTATCTGCGCGAAGTCGCGCAGGCGTTACGCGTGAACGCGGCGCGATTGGCGAGGGCGCAGTAATGCAGGCGTCTCTCGAGGCGATCGGGCCGCTCACGGATGCCGTGGTAACGGCGCTCCGCGCGAATACGTCACTCAATAGCCTGCTCGATGCCGGCACGGAGAAAGGCGTACACGACGGCGGCGCACCGAATCCGACGGACGGCGCGCAGCCGCTCCGGTACATCGTCGTCCGCTCGCCGTCGACGTCACCGACGGGCGTCTTCTCGAGCGTCGGCGGGCTCTGTGTCCTCGAGCTGCACGTATGGTATCCGACGCGGCAAGAGGGGCCGATACGCGCGATCGCCGCGCAATGCGGGATCACGCTCGAGGGGACGCGCCTCACGCTCTCCGGCAGCTTTCGCCATTGGGGCGGCTCGTGCTTCCTGATTGGTATTCTCGACGATAACGCGGCACGTCCGCCGCTGAAGCACGGGATCATCCGATATGAGGCGAGGGTGCAATGAACGCGAGCGATCTCCGGGCCGTGCGGCAGATCGCGCTTACGATCGCGAGTGCGACGTCGGCGCTTCTCGAGATCCTCGAGGATGCGACGCCGGCGGAAGTCGGCGCCGGCGATGCCGGCGTGCCGAAGGAACCGATCCCGGAGAAGCTCCGGAACGCAGGCGTCCCAATGTTCGGCCGGAAGCCGGTCGACGAGATTCAAGCGGCTGCCGCGGCCGCGAGTAGTGTCGGAAGTGGCGCCGCGGACTCGCCGGCGACAGATTGACGCAGGACAAAACAACGGGCCGCGCTCCAAGGGCGCGCCGGCCGTAACGCCGCAGTGGAACAACGGAGCGCGCTCTTATGCCGGATCCGGTCCTTGGGAAAGATTTCGAGCTCTACGTGCTCGATACGGCGCAGTCGCCGGACGCGTATGTGCTCGTCGACGGTATCAATCAGTGGGACGATCAGATTAACCGTGAGCGTCAGAGCTGGCCGATGTTCGGCCGGGCGACGGACTACCAGACGGTAGGCTCGCGCGAGATCACGTACTCGATGGGCGGCTTCCTCATCCTCACGGATCCGGGGCAAGTCATCATCCGGACGGCGGAGCTGGCCGATTCCACGGTCGGAATCAAAGTCTTATGGGAAGGCGGTTCCGACGGGTACACGCAGAACGTCCGTATCGGCACGCGCTCCGGCAGCCGCACGCCGGAAGGCCTGCAGACGCTCACGTACGAAGTCGCCGCGATCGACGACGCCGTGATCGTCGGCTCGGGTCCGCTGCCGTAGTCGCTGCACGATCGAAGCGGCCGGCGTCACTTCCGATGCCGGCCGCCTGCCCGTTCCTCACGCCTTGGAGTACGCTCGAGCAATGTCCGACACGCCAGACACCGACGGCACGGCCGCCGGCACGCCAGACGCCGGCGAGACGCCGGCCAGCACGCCGAAGGCACCGCTTCGACTGCTCCGGAAAGATTCCTTCCTGAAGCGGGCGGACGTCCGGTATGAGTGGATCCCGGTCCCGGAGTGGGAAGAGGACGGGCAGATTCCCGAAGTCCGCATTCGGAGCCTGACGGGCGCCGAGTGGGAAGAGTTCGAGATGGCCGTCAGCAAGACGGGCGCCGACGGTGTCACGAAAACGGATATGCGGAACGCGCGCGCAAAGTTGCTCGTGAAGGTCGTCGTCGACGAGAACGGCGGGCTCGTCTTCGATGCGAGCGACGTCGGCCAGCTCGCACAGAAAAACGCCGGCGCCTTGTCGCGGCTCTTCGATGCCGCTTCGAAGCTCTCCGGCGTCATGAAGCGCGAGGACGCGGTAAAAAACTAGAAGGTCGGCCGCTCCGGGAGCTCATGCTCGCGCTCGCGGTCGACGTCTTCAAGAAACGAATTTCGAAGGTCGAAAAGTGGCCGCGGGAAGAGATCGCCGAGTACGAAACGTATTTCGCGCTCAAGGATAAACGCGAGAAAGAGCGCGAAGCCAATACGACGGGGAGCGGGCAAGGCCGACGGACTCCCGGACGGGCTACACGAGGACGCCGCCGATGACGACAGTCGCAGGGCTGCAAGTCGGCATCGGTGGTGATCCTACCGGCCTGATAAACGCGCTCAACGCCTCGACGCGCGCCGTCACGCAGTTTTCGACGAACGTCACGCAGATGAACGCGCGCGTAAACTCGAGCGCGCTCTCGATCGGCCGCCTGCTCGCGGCACTCGGCGTCGGGATCTCATTCCGTGAGGTCGTGAATTACGCCGACGCGTGGAAGCAAGTCGAGGCACGGCTCGGGATCGTCACGCGATCGACCGAAGAGTTACGCCGAGTGCAGCGGGAGCTCTTCGCGATCGCGCAGGAATCGCGCGCGGAGTTTGAATCGACGGCGACGCTCTACACGCGCCTTGCGCAATCGCAGAAGCAGCTCGGGCTCTCGAGCCGGGATCTTGTCAAGATCACGCGCACCGTCACGCAGGCACTCGCGATCGAGGGGCGCAGCGCGTCGGAAGTGTCCTCGACGATCCGGCAGCTCGCGCAGGCCTTTGGCTCTGGCAAGTTCGCCGGCGATGAGCTGCGGAGCGTCTCGGAAAACGCATCCCTACTCTTCGGCAAAATGGCCGAGTCGCTCGGCCTGACGATCGGCGAGTTTCGGAAGCTCTCGAGCGAGGGAAAGATCTCGGTCGAGCAAGTCGCGCGCGCGATCCTCGAGTCGGGCGACGCGATCGCCGCGCAGGCCGGCCGGCTCCCGACAACCGTCGGCGGCGCCTTGACGCAGCTCCGGAATAGCGTGCAGCGCTTTATCGGGGAGACGGACGCGGCGACGGGCGCGACGAAAAAGCTCGTCGAGATGATAAACGCGCTCGGGAACGCCTTCGATAATCACCGGGCGGCCGTTGAGACGTTTGCCTTCGTGATCGGCGCCGGCGTGCTCGTGAAGGCGATCAATCTCGCGATCGGAGCGCTCGGCCGGCTCGCCGCCGGGACGGCGCTCGCCGGCCTGCTCTCGCTCATCCCGGCGATCCGGTCGCTGCGGGATGCGTTCGCCTTTCTGCAGCTTGCGATCGCGGGCGCATGGCGGACGCTACTCGGGCCGATCGGCATCATCGCAACGGCGATCGGGATCGCGGCCGCCGTCTTTTTCAAGTGGCGGAAGGGAGTCGAAGAGACACGGAAGGAAGCGGAGAAGCTCCGGACCGGCCTCGAGAAGATGGATCCGAAAGAGCTCACGACACGGATCGAGGACTCGCTCCGGGATCTTACGCGCATGAACGCCGAAGCGCGTCGACTGCGCGCGAATATCGAAGCGGCCGCGCGCGGCGGCGGCGTCGCGCCGGGCGATTCCGACGAGCTCGTGACGCTCGAGCGGCGGATCACGAGCGTTCAGAAAGCGCTTAACGCGATGATCGAAGTCCGGAACGCCGCCGGCGCCGATGCGACGCCGATCATTAAGCCGTCGGCAGAGGATGAGCTAAAGAAATTCGCCGACGGCGTATCTCGTGTGATCGAGACGTTTCGGATCATGCAGAAGCAGGGAGAACACGTGCACCGGGTCGTCGATCGGCTGCGCGTCCTCTTCGACGAGACGCAGCGGAAGCTCCGCGGCCTGAAGGATCCTTTCGGCGAGGAAGCGCTCCGGCTCCGGAAGATCCTCGCCGATCTGCTCGAGCTGCCGGAGATAAAGCTGCGCGTCCGGATCGATACGTCGACGCGCGAGATCCGGCAGCTCGCCGAAGCGGAAGTAAAAAAGCTCACCGAAGCGCTCACGGCGAAGGATTCCGGGCTCATTCCTAAGATCACCGTGCAGCCGATCATCGATACGTCGCTCGCGTCGTCCTCGATGCAGCGGCTCGCGCAACGGCTGCCGGCGGAGATGGCTGCAGCAATCGGGAAGGTCCGTTTCGACACGCTCCGCGATCGCCTCGCGCAGCAACTCGGGAGCCTGCCGATTAAGATCGAGCCGGCCGGCCTCGACATATTCAACCGGGCCGTAGATCAGGCCGTCGCCGCGCAGAACCGGCTCAACCTCGCGCGGCTCGGCGGCGATCGGCACGAGATCATCAGTGCGGAGCAGCAGTACGCGGCCGCGATCGATACCGTGCGGAACGCGCTCGGCGGCCTCGCGCGCTCGCTTGACTCGACGAATATCAAAGCGGACGATCAGGCGCTCGCGATCGCGGCGATCAACGAAGCCGCCGGCAAGCTGCAGGCGACGCTCTCGAGCACGACGTCGCGGCTCGACAAGCTCATGAATTTTGCGCGCGCGGCGACGGGCATCGGCCGGGCGATCTTGGGCCTCGCGGACGCGATGCGGAGCGTCGACGAGAACATTCGCCGCACGCTGCAGAGCGCCGTCAATCTCACCGATGCACTCGTCGATCTGGCGCAGGCGCAGAAGGATCTCCGCGCGGGCACGGGCTCCGCGGTGACGGTCGCAGCGTCCGCGCTCGGCGCCGCCGGCGCCGGCCTTTCTATCGTGAATTCCATCGTCACCGCGATACAGTCGGACAATGAAAAGCTGCGTCAGGTAGTGCGCGAGCAGACGGAGATCCAGCGCGAAAACAATCGGAACCTCGAGAGGCTCCGCATCGAGGTAGGGGGATTTACCGGCGCGATCGGCGACTTCCGGACGGCGCTTACAGCGCTCCGCGGCCCATTGGATCCGAGCCGCGGGGGCACGATCGGCGCCGGCTTTACGAGCGTGCAGCAGCTCATCGAGCGGCTCGCAGATATTCAGCGAGAAACGGACGGCCGATCTTTCACGCAGAACATTCTCGGCGGCGTCCTGCGGGAGTTCGGGACGTCGCTTGCGGAAGTGTCGGCGATCGCCGACGAGCTTAACGTCACGCTCTTTGACTCGGCCGGCCGGATCATCCCGGAAGCCTTTGGGCTGCTCGCGGACAAGATCGAGCTAAATATCCGGCGGCTCACGGAATGGAGTAACACGCTAGACGATACGCGGCAGCGGATGGAGCTCGAGGCGAACGTCTTCGACTTCGAAGCAACGGCACAGCGGACCATTCAGCAGGGGATCGCGCAACTGCAGACACTCGCGCCGGCGATCTTCGATAAGTTTTTCGGGAGCATCGATCCGAACAATGCCGGGCAAGTCGAGGCCGCGCTGCGGTTACTCACGCGGACGCTACTCGACAACGTCGCGAGCCTCTCCGGCGACTTCGATGCACTTTTCGGCCGCGACGAGCTCATACAGATAATCGAGCTCGTCGAGTCGGGCCTCGACGGACTCGCGAAAGCGGCGAACGAAGTCACGGCGTCACTCTTGAACGTGCCGCAGGGATTCAAGCTCGAGCGGGCGCGCTTCGAGGCGACACTCGCACGCACCGTCGACTCGATCGCCGGCACCTTCGACTCGATCGAGATCGACAAGATCAAGCCGGGCGCACTCACGCTCACCGGGCGGCAGTCGCTCGACACCGTGCAGGATCAGAACATCTCCGCCGGCGGCGACGTCTTCATCATCGAGCAGCTCAACGTCGACGCTCGAGAGCGGCCGGCCGCGGAGCTCGTCGACGCGATTAAGTATGAGCTGAAGACGAAAGCACGGAATCACGGCCTCACGGCGCGTCCGTCATCCATGCTCGATATATAGGGATCAGCGATGCCTTTTCTCGTGGTCGCAGGAATCACGCTCGAGATCCTCGTCGCCGGCGCGACGCAGGAAGAGGGCGAATACATCGGCGAGGCGAAGCGCTCATTCTCGGGCCTCATGCGCTCGAGCCGTCAGGCGAATAAAGAGCGCTACCGCTTCACCGTCGGGCCGATCACGCAGTCGGCGGCCGCGACGCTGCGCACGGCCGCCGCGGCGACGGGCGGGATCGTGAGCTGCTCCGGCGACGCGATCACGTCCGGGAATTACCTCGTCACGCTCAATAGCTCCGACTTCATCAAAGACGCGAGCGAGACGGCCGACTTCCGCCGCACGGTGCAGCTCACGCTCGAGCGAGCTTAGTCCCGCATGCGGACGATCACGGCGCCGGAACGGGCGACGATCGGCGGCCAGTCGATCGAGTATCATCTCCGGGTCGAGATTCAAAACGAATCCGGGACGTGGGTCAATTACTCCGATGATCCCGTCGGCGGCCTCGATTGGGTCGACGAGGTCACGCTCACGGACTCGATCGATCAACCCGTCGCCGGCGGGACGCTCCGGCTCAAGCGGGAAGCGCACGACGGCTCGCAATTGCTCTCGCTCGCGCCGTTCATGGCGACGTCGCCGCTCAACGTCGACGATCTGCTCGCGTATTCGCCGGTCATCCATCCGGGCCGCGGCGTCCGGATCTGGCTCGCGCCGATCGCGAACGGGACCGGCCGGCCGGCCGACGTGTCGGCGCTCTGGCGGAAGATCTTCGACGGCATTCTCGGGAAGCCGCAATGGGGGCCAGAGCATACGATCGAGGTCGGGCTCCGGGATCTCGGCGCGCGCCTCGCCGACGCGATCATCGAAGAGCTGCGGGAATACGGCTCGACGGCCGGCGTCCGGCTCGATCTCGTCATTCAGCAGATCCTCGACGACAACGGGCTCGGCGCGATCACGCTCTCGGTTCCCGTCATCCCGAATTGGTTCCTCGAGCCGTACGAGCAGGCACGCGTCCCGGTCTTCGAAGCGATCCGCGCGCTCGCGCTGCAGATCGGATGGGATCTCCGGTATCGGTACGCCGGCGCCGGCGTGCTTCCGGTGCTCACGCTCTTTGCGCCGGAGCGGAATCCCGTCTTCGTGAACCTCACAAACGGGATACAGATCACCGCGGATGAGTATTCGAAAGTCACCGACTTACAGATCGGCGACGACGAGGTACGCAACTTCGGCCGCCTGAAGTACGTCACATCGGCCGGCACGACGGCCGAAGTCACGGCGTCGGATCCCGCCTCGATCGGCACCTTCGGGCGCCGGTATATCGAGATCGGCGAAGCGCATACGAGCAACATCAATACAGCCGTCGAAGCGCAGGCGATGATCGATTATGTGATCGAGGATCTCGCGACGCCGTTCGCCGATCACGCGATCGAGACGTTTCATCTCTGGCCGCTGCAGCTCGGCGATCTGCTCGAGTTTGCAGCGAACGACGTGCACTATTCCGACGATCAGACGTACGCGATCGTCGCGATGACGCACCGCTTCGCCAAAGGGCACGGCGACTCGACGATACAGACACGCGGGAAGCCGGCCGGCGCGTACCGGACGTGGATCAACATGCACGGCAGCGGGCCGGGGAACGCCGCCGGCGTGCCGGCGCCGATCTTCACCTTCCTGCTCGGCGAGGAATCGCACGGCGGCGGCGTCACCGGAGACGGCATGGTATGGATCGGCGTCGTCTTCGAAAAGAATACGGAGTATGTCGAGTTTTGGGCCGAAGAGGGCGACAGCGCCGCGACGCCGGCGCCGGATATTGCGAATAACTCGAGCGCGCTTCGGCTCTTCCGGCAGGAAGGGATCCACACGGCCGGCGTCATCTTTTCGGACGTCGTGAAAACGAAGACGCCGAAAACGAAGTTCCCGGACTGGCAGACGGTCGTCGGGATCGCGACGCGTCCGTTCCGCTGGCGCAAGATCCGCGCGTGCGGCTTCGGCCGGACGGGCATCAAAGGGCCGGATTGGACGCCGCCGGCCGTGCAGGCGATCGATCCGACGCCGACGCCGATCGACGGCGTGATCGCATCCTTCGCCGTGTCCTCAGTCCTCGACGTGAATATTCTCGACGTCACGCCGGGCGCGATCGATCCCGGCGGCGGGAATTTTATCTTCATCCGGCGGGACGGCGTCGACATTTTTCAGCTCTTCATCGATGCGGACACGTCGCCGCGGGCGTTTAGTGACACGTTCATAAACCCGCAGACGCCGTACAATTACGAGGTTTTCATCTGGAATAACGGCGTCAGCGGGAAGCATCGCCGGCACGCCGGCGGGATTGCGATCCCGTCTACGTTCACGTGGGACGGGCAGGCGCCTAAACTCGTGTGGGACTCCGGGCTCGGGCTCTACAAGGTTGCGCTAATGTGGCTCGTCACCGGGCATCCGACGGCCGATCATATCGTTTTCGAGTACGCGCCGGACGGGATTCACTTCGTCGAGTTTGCGACGACGTCGATCGTCTCGACGGTGATTTCCGACTTCAACATTCTGCCGAAGTGGTATCGGATGCGCCTCGAGGATGCGGCGGACGCCGTCCTCGCGTACTCGACGCCGGCGTACTTCGCCGGGCAGGGATTGCCGCCGTCGCAGGGAGCGCTCGAGCCGCCGACGTGGAATCCGGAGCCCGGTGTCGAGTATCTGCGCGCGCCGACGCTCTCGATCGGGATCGCGTCGCTCGTCATGGGCTTTATCTGCGTGACGTCGGGCGCGCGCACGTGCGCGATTCAGCGATCGGACGACGACGGCATTATCGATCCGTGGGTCGATCAATACGAATCCGGCCAGCTCGCCGGCGATCAGTGGCACGCCGGGCCGGGCATCGGGCCGGGCTACTATCGCCTTGCGGCGAAGGACGCCGCGGGTAGCGTTCTGGTCGTGTCGAATTCGATCCTCTGGCCGGGCTTCGTATGACGTCGCCGCGACTCCCGCCGCCGCTCGATTATTACAACCGGCCGCCGAAAGAGCTCGCCGGGTATCAGAATTCGACCGTCGACGATGGCGACGAGACGCCGGCGCCGACGCGCTCGATCGTCGCCGGCGAAGCTATTTCCCTGCTCGCCGGCTTCGGGCCGGTGACACTGTATCAGCAAGGCGCCGCGCTCGATCCGTACACGCTGGCGTTCAAGCGGACGAAGTACAACGCAGCGGCGTACAACTACGTCCGCCTCACGGTCGACGTCCTCGAGGCCGGCGCCTCGAGCTCGAGGATGCAAGTCTTCTATTCCCTGACGGGCGCACCGGGAACCTTCGTAAGCGCCGGGCTCACCGGGCCGGCGCAGGTATCGATCGGCACCGTCGGGATTCAAGTCGGCGGCGGATTCTTTGTCGCGGCCGCCGGCGCGGACGTGTATTGGGCCGTGCAGGCGTACGGCGGCGACGGATCCGCCTCGCCGCGGCTCGATCTCGTGACGCTGCAATTCGAATTGCAGCAGAACGTCACGCTCCCGCCGGAGACGTTGTACGTCCGGCACGCGGCGCCGTCGGCGCACTCGTGCCTCGCGAAGTATGACGGCGGATGGATCGACCGCTTCGGCGTGAATAGCCTCGAGACGCTCGGCGTCGTGCGCGAGGATCTGCAATACGCCAATGTCCTGCAGCAATTCGTCCTCACGAGTGATCCGGCGTCGGCGGGATGGACGCCGGGCGTCGGCGGGAGCGGGCTCGGGGGATGGACTGGAATCACGGACGACGAATCAAACGGCGCGATCGCACGCGCCGGGATCATCCTCTTGAATTGCTTCAACGCCTCGCAGGGGTTTAGCCGGTCCTTCACGCTCCCGGCGGCGACGGATCCGTGCGGCGTCGGCGCAGAGGTCCGGATGAAGTTCCGCAAGCAAGGCGGGACGTGGACCGTCGTCGGCTTTCCGGGGCAGTGCTCGGGCACGTGGGGGCCGACGCAATGCGGCCCGTCGGATCTTTGCGCCTGCCCGGTATGGGCGATGATTACGATCTCGGGATCCTTCGGCACGCGGTGTATGTCGGCGAGGGTCGCAGAGTACGGAATGGGATGGGACGGCTCGGCGCCTTGGGCGACGATGCGCTTCCGGCTGCCGGCCGGCGCGAGCGGATCGGTGACGATCGGTTTCGAGCTCGGCAGCGATTGCTCCGGCGCGAGCTGCTACGGCGTCGGGTACGGCTCATGGACGGCCGCGCTCTCGGCGATTGTTATCACGGATCCGGCGCCGCCGATGCTCATCTTCTCGTCGACGAAGGGCTCGAGCGCACGGATCGCGAAGCCGGAGACGGATTACGATTCGAAGCGCGCGAGCGGTGGCTTCGCTCGAGTGTACGGGGCGCCGCTGGCCGCGCAGACGGTGCCGGCGTGGACGTATCAGCTCCGGATCGCGGCCGCGATGGCTGCGTCGACGCGGTACGCCGAAGGGCACGTGACCGGGCGCTTATGGGTCTGGCGCTCGACGGGCGATGTTGACGTCGGGACGATCGGCACGTTTGTGTCCGCGGCGATCGCCGGGACGTCGCTCGTCGAGCAAGATATTTCTTTCGCCGGCGCCTCGATCGACGTGCAGGCCGGCGATCAGCTCGTGCTCGATCTCGCGGGATCCGCGGACGCACCGGCGGGGCAAAAGCTCGAGAGCTCGGCGCCTTGGTTCCAATTCGACGGGACCGATGACGCTTTCTCTACGGGCTCGGCGCCGGCCGTCGGCGGCGCCGCGACGCACCTTACCGTACCGGGCCTGCAGTACACGGGAGCGGCACCGTGACGCCGCCGATCACGATCCGGAGCAAGGTTGCATACGTCCGGGACGATTCCGTTCCCGGTACGGCGCAGCAGCTCGAGATCGATATTCGCCTTATCGGTGTCCGGATCCCGGCCGATTGGGCATCGAAGCAGTACGTCCCGCTCGTCATTCCCGATCCGGACGATCCGACGAAGCCGGTCCTCGAGTTTGTCGATCTCGCCTCTTTGATCGCGCTCGGCGGCACCGGATGGGGTTACTATGGGACTTATATCATGGGGACTCTCTAAAAAATGCCGCCGATTCAGCTTCCGATTAACGGGATATACGCCGACGCGACGCTCGGCGAGAATGTCGCGGCGGAAGCGAGCGCGCAGGCGCGCACGCTCGACGCGTCCCTAAGTCCGCACTGGCGGATCGATCTCTCGGGATGGCCGGCCAGCGCGGCGACGTGGCCGACGCTCAACGTCTCCGGCTTCGGCGGCCCGATCGTCGACGAGAACGGCGTCACGACGCCGGGCTCGGACTGGGGGCCGATCGCACTCACGGACGACGACACGAATTATCTCGAGCGTACGCACGCCGGCGTCGTGAGCGTCGACGTCGGCGGCTTCACGCCGGACGCGCTCGCGATGTACGAGATAACAACCGTCGGCGGCGAGATCACGGCGATCGTCGATCGACGCGTGCAGGCGGCCGCGGCGAACCTCGCGGCCGCGATCCTCGCCTTGCGCGCACTCACGCCGGCGGCGGATAAACTCGCGTATTACACGAGCTCGAGCGCGGCCGCCTTAACGGATCTCTCGGCCTTCGCGCGGACGCTGCTCGACGACGCCGACGCCGCCGCGATGCGGACGACGCTCGGGATTCAGGCGCTACTCGATGCCGCGATCGCCGGGCTCGATCAGAAGGCGAGCGTCCGTGTCGCGACGACGGCGCCGATCGCGATCGCGACGGATCTCGAGAACGGCGATACGATCGACGGCGTGACACTCGTCACCGGCGATCGCGTGCTCGTCAAAGATCAGGCGTCCGCGCTCGAGAACGGGATATACGTCGTCCCGGTGAGCGGCGCCGCCTCGAGGTCGACGGACGCCGACGCATGGACGGAGCTCGTCGCCGCCTTCGTGGTCGTCGAGATCGGGACGGCGAATGCGGATACGTTCTGGCTCTCGACGGTGAATGCCGGCGGGACGCTCGGCGTGACGGCCGTCAATTGGGCGCAGTTCGGCGGCGGGACCGTGCTCTCGACCGGGATCACCGACTCGACGACGGCCGGCCGGGATATGCTCACGGCCGCCGACGCCGACGCGCAGCGCGCGCTCTTGAACGTCGAGCACTATACGATCCCGATCGGGATCGGCGACGGCGTCAACGACATTACGGCCGGCTTTTGGGTCGATCTGCCGCCGTGTGACATACCGGGGACGATCGTTTACGCCTCGATGCTGGCGAACGAAGACGGCGATCTCGAGGTCGATCTCTATCGGTGCACGTTCGCCGAATTCGACGCCGGCGCGACGCATCCCGTCTCCGGAGATTCGATCGTCGCATCGGCGCCGCTCGAGATTGTCGCGGACAACAAATCCGAAGACGCGACGCTCACCGGATGGGATCCGGATCTTGCCGTCGGCGATATACTCCGCGCGTGGGTCAATAGCGCGACGGATATTAAGCAGTGCACGATCGGGCTCCGGGTACTCCGGACGTAGGACACCACAACGGAAGAGGGTTCTCTCATGGCACGGTATCAAATCAGCTTCACGCAAAAGCATCCGAGCGGCGGCGAGTCGACGAACACGGTCGAGCACGACGGGCCGAAAGGGCTCGGCGCCGCGCTCGCGGCGAAGCTGCTCGAGGGTGAGAGCGAAGGGATCGTGACGACGTCAGTCACCGCAACACGGATCGAAGACACGCCGGCACCGACGGCGGAAACGCCGTAATCACTCGAGGGTCGACCTATGGGAAAGTGGCTCGCGGATCGCGCCGGGAATCCGGTCACGATCCTTTCGACGGAGCTCAATTCGTTGACGACGACGGGCTCGGCGCTCTCGTCGGCGCTCGACAACGACGCCGATCTCGACGTGCTCGCGCGCGCGCAGCTCGATATTACCTATGCGAGCGCGCCGACGGCCGGCACGGTGATAGATCTCTACGTCGTGACGCAGATCGGCGGCACGTATGAAGACGCGTCGACGACGGGACCGATCATCCCTAAAAACGGATGGGTCGCGAGTTTCGAGCTTCGCGCCGTAACGGGGCAGCAGCTCATCGCGAGCACGCCGTTCCTCGTGCCGCTCGGCGATCACAAGTACCTCGCCGTCGCACGGACAACCGGGCAGACGGCCGCCTCGAGCGGGAATACGATAAAGCTCATGCTTTACAAAACGGGACCGTCGGCGTGACGGGGATTCTCTCGCCGCATCGCGGGCATATCTGCTCGCCACATCCGTTTTTCGCCAATTGCGCGACGGCGAGGGAGAAGCGATGGTGGCGCGGCTTACGCGCCGCGATTATTCCGCGCGTGGGAAGTAATCCAATCACCGGCGGCAGCGCGTGGGCGTCGCACGGTTATAATCTCGTGACACAGCGATTCTCGACGCACGACGGCGGCGTCGTGCATCGCGGCGAGACGCGCGGCCCGGCGATGCGTTTCGACGGCGGACCGGGAATGATCTTTTCCATTCAATCCGGCGGCGGCTCCGGCGGCGGCGGCTTGCCGCTCGTGCCGCCGATGACGCTCTTCGGACAAGTGTATATGCGTGCCGGCTTCTCGGGGAAACTCTTCTCGACGGGATACCTCTTTAGCGGCGGCGGTTACACGTTTCAGATGAATTACGGGAGCGCGAACCTTGGCCTAACGCGATGGGGGATCGCCGATCATCCGACGTCGCTCATCGTGCCGACGAGTCAAGAGTCTTCCGTGGCGCTCGCGTGGGATGGCACAACGGCGCGCTTTATGCTCAATCGCACCTTTGAGAATCAATCGATCGCGAGTAATACGTCGCTCGCCGGCTTCGGTTTCGGCTGCGATGCGAATTTCGCGAGCGGGAGCACCGGGATCGCGGTCTTCGTCGGGTATGCGTGGGATCGCGTCCTCAACGACGACGAGCTCGGGGAGCTGCGAGAAGATCCGTGGCGCGTCGTGCGTTCTGGCCTCGTCTTCGATAGTGACGAGGACGACGAGGCCGGCGTCGCGCCGCCGGCGAATGTCGCACGGCGCGATCGTGTCGCCGGGATTATCGGCGGATGACGCCGCCGGCGGGAGCTCGGCCGCTCGAGACGCTCGATCAGATCATCGTCGAGCTGCAGCGCATTGCAACCGACGTCGCGCTGCTCGACGACACGGGCGCCGGCGATTGCGCAAAGGATCTCGAGCGCGTCGGCGGTGCACTCCTGCAGGCCTTCGCCGCGAGTCTCGCGCGGCCGCCGATGTTCGGATCGCCGGCGCCGTCCCTCGAGACACCGATCGCACCGAAGCCGCGGCCGTGAGTATGAGCTCGAGGATCCGGTCGGATCCCGGACGCATTTGGTATCACTAACGGGGGACTGGCACGCTCGAGGCTGCGCGCGTAACGTACGACGCATCAGGCCAAGGGCCGACGGGGCAGAATTCCGTTACCTCGAGCGAATGAGCGACACGACGCCAAGGCCTGACGACGTAACCGGCGAGCATGCTCGCCGAGAATCCTACGGCCGCCGGGACGAAGATCTCACGCTGCGGCAGATCTGGCAGATGATCCGCCGCGCACGATGGATCGGCGCCTTCGCGATCTTTCTCGGGACCGGAACCGGATGGATCGGCGGCCAATTACTCGGGCCGGTCGCGCAGCGCGTCGCGACCGTCGACGGACGCGTGACGGTCGTCGACTCGCTGCATCAGCTCAATTTCTCCGCGCTGCGTGCCGAAGACGCGCGGATTCTGGCCTTAGTCGACGAGCTCGCGGATGCGACGAAGCTCGGGAATTATTTGATCTGCACGATGACGCGCCGGAATGATCCCGTCGCGGTGCCGGCCGAGTGTAACCGTGTGATCCTCGATTGGCGCCGCACGCGATGAGCGATCCGACGCAGGCACCGATCGAGCGGCGCGTCTCGGCGACGTCGCGCTCGGCGGCCTTCGTCGCCGGCTTCCGCGCGGCGGCATCGGTGATCGGGCGGATCCTGCTCGGCGTGACGCTGCTCGTCGGCGCGCTCGCGCTGCTCGGCGTCGAGATGCGGATCGCGCTCGACGTGAAGACGTCGCCGCATTGGGCACATATCGCGATGTATGTCGGGCTCATCATCGCCGCGGCGTCGATCCTGCTTCCCGATTGGGCGAAGATGTTTTTCGGATGGCTCACGGCCTTAGCTCGAGGCGTCCGCAGTGGCAAAGAATAGCGCGATCCGGAAGCCGTTCGAATGGCTCGAGGACTTTCCGACGACGGCGGCGACGTGCCTCGTCGCGCTCTCGATCATCATCGCAACGGCGATCCGATACCTCTTCATGCAGCCGGAGCTCCCGGATCTCGGCGCGTGGCTCACGTTCTTAGGCTCGCTCGTGACGATCGTCGGCGGGACGGTCGTCGGGAAGCGCTTTAGCGCGGATCCGGCCGTGATTACCGCGGAAGCATCCGCGCGCCAGACGCCGCCGCCGTCGACGTTTGTCGATTCGGCCGGCGGGATCGAAGTCATCCCGCATTCGGACGCGACGCAGGATCCGCCGGCGCCGGCGCCGTGAGCACGGCCGCACGCCTCGCGCAGCTCCGCCTCGAGGCCGAGCCGCTGCTTGCGGCGTTCGAGCGATTCGATCCGCGGCAGCTCGAGGCGTGGCTCGGCCTCTCGCACGGTCGCGGCTTCCTGCCGCGCGGGATAAAGGTCTACACGCGGGCGCGATACTGGCACGTGAAGATCCGGATCGGTGTCGGCTCGCCGGCGGATCTCGTCTTTGAAGCCTCTTTCGGTCTGCCGTGGAAGCCGGGCGGCGTGCGCCTGACGACGGCGGCCGCGCACGCGCCGGCCGGTACGGACTGGTTTCCGATCGTCGGGATCACGTCGCTGCAGTGTCACGCGCTCGCGATGCGATGCCTCGAGGCACTCGGGGCGCCGTACGCGTGGCTCTCCGGGCTCCGCTTCGTGCCGATCGTGCGCGTCGTGCTCGGCGATCGCGAGAGCCGGCGCGATCGGCCGCGCTTCAATTGCTCTAAGTTTGCACTCGTCATGCTCCGGGCCGTCGGCCTCGAGCCGATCCCGCGGATGCCGGCCTTCCGGTGCGCGCCGGGACACTTCCTAAACTCGGCGATCCTCGCCGATCCCGTCACGCTCGATGCGTCCGGGCCGGAGCTCGTACCGGGATGACGGACTTCCGAATATGGCAGCGGCTCCGCTTCGTCGTGTCGGACGAAGATCCCGGCGCGATCATCTCGAGGACCGTTACCGGATGGTGGTCGCCGCTCGCGCGGACGTTCCGCTTACGCGGGGATGACGCATGGAGCCCGGATTTATTGGCCGCCGGCGCCGGCGGCGTCGGGCCGCAGGGGCCGCAAGGCGAGCCCGGAGAGCAGGGACCGGCCGGTGCACAAGGTCCGCAAGGGATCCAAGGCGTAGCGGGCGCGCAGGGGCCGGCAGGGGCAGCCGGAGCAGCAGGCGCACAAGGTCCGGCCGGCGCAGACGGGGCGGACGGTGCAGACGGCGCCGACGGTGCCGCCGGTGCGCAGGGGCCGCAGGGGATCCAAGGTCCGGCCGGGAATGACGGCGCGCCGGGCGCCGATGGAGCGGACGGCGCACCGGGCGCACCGGGCGCAGACGGCGCCGACGGAGCGGCGGGAGCGGAAGGACCGGCAGGCGAGCAGGGGCCGCAGGGAATCCAAGGTCCGCAGGGGATCCAAGGGCCGGCCGGCGCCGATGGCTCGATCGCCGCCTGCTATCCGATCGGCGCGATCTTCCTCGCCGTCGTCTCGACGAATCCGGCGACGCTCTTCGGCTTCGGGACGTGGGCCGCCTTCGGCGCCGGGCGCGTGCTCGTCGGGCTCAATGCCGGCGATCCGGATTTCGACACGGTCGAAGAGACGGGCGGCGCGAAGACGCACACGCTCTCGGCGGCCGAGATGCCGGCACATACGCACGTTCAGGACGCGCACACGCATTTACAGAATGCGCACACGCATGTTCAAAACGTCAATTCCGCGGCGACGGGCGGGAACGTCGGCGCGGCGCCGGACGCCTCGACGAATACATCCGTCGCGTCCGGATACTCGACGGCGGCGACAACGGCCGTCAATCAGAACGCAACGGCCGTCAATCAGAGCACCGGCGGAGACGGCGCGCATAACAACTTGCAGCCGTATATCGTCGTCTATATGTGGAAGCGCACCGCATGACACCAATCCTCAAGCCGGCACCGGCGATCGAGATCCCGCTCGGCGGATGGATGGACGCGCCGGCGTACACCGAAGAGCAGCGGCGCCTCGTACGCCGCGCGCTCCGGGACGGGAATCATCACGAGTCGCCGCTCGGCTCCAATCGTTCACCGTACCTCGACGCCTTGTGCAGTTGGGCCGGTTCGCCGATCGGCTCGTACTGGTGCGCGATCTGGCTCGGCGCCGTCTTCGCCTCGAGCGGCTGCCGGCTGCCGTACCTCTTCCCGGCGTGCGACTATTGGCTGCCGTACCTCGTCGATCCGAAGACGCTCGAGCCGGCGGCGCGCGTCGGCTGCGCGATCGTGTACGGGAAGCGGGGCACGATCCCGATCGTCGCCTCGCATCGGCAGCGCGCGGACGCCTCGCACGCCGGCGCCGGCGGCGTCGTCGCAGAGCTCAAGGCCGGCGGATGGGACGCGCAGCATATCGGGCTCGTGACGAATTGGCTCCGGGATCCGTACGATCTTGTCCTGACGACGGAAGGGAATCGCGGGTATCAGGGGCTCGCCGTCGGGACGCCGAATAACGGGATCGCGATTGACACGGCGCCACTAACGCGAAAGGATGTACTCGGCCTCGTCCCGTGGCGTACCCTCTTGCCGTGAGCTGCTCGCTATGATCCCGCTCCCGAAGTGGATCCTCGTAATCGGTTTCGTGCTCGTCGCCGGCCTCGCCGCGGCGATCGTCGTCGGCGTCCGCAGCTCGGGCGCATGGAAGCAGGACGCCGCCGACTGGCAGACGAAGTACGCCGCGCTCGAGGCGAGCCGGGCGCAGGACTCGCTCGCGCTCGAGGCGCTCGTCGCACGGGCCGCCGGGATCCGGGTCGATCTCGACGCCGCACTCGTCACGAACGGCCGCCTCTCGAGCGAAGCCGCACGGCTCCGGCGGGAGCGCCTCGAGCTCATCGTCACGTCGAGCGTACCGGGATTGCCGCCGAGCGTCGGCGATACGCTCGCGAGCTGCCGGCACGGCCTGACGCTCTGCGCACGCGAGGCCGCGGTCGAGAAGCTGCGCGCCGACTCCCTCGCCGACGCCGCGCAGGGAGCGGCGATGCACGCCGCCTCGCTCGAGGACTCGGCGATTCACTTCCGCGAGGCGTACGATCGGCTCCGCCTGCTCACGGATGCCGCGCGTCCGATCATCGCGGCCGCGGATCCGCCGTGCTATCTGGCGAAGGCCGGCCCGATCCGGATCCATTGTCTCGGCCGGAAGGACGGCGCCGCACTCGCGGCCGCCGGGACGCTGCTCGTGACGTCGCAATTCGCCTCGAGCGCGCAGGCGAAACGGATGCAGCTCGGCGCCGCCGGCGTCCTGATTCTCGGCTCGGTCGTGCTCTGGTGAGGCCTCTTGCGTGGATCACTCGAGCCGCCGAGTGTATACGCACACTAACTCGCTCCGCGCTCATGCCTCGATCACGCACGCCTCGCACCGTCGATCCGTACAACGAAGTCGCCTCACGCGTGCTCTTTGAGCTCGTACAGGTGCACGCGCGGCTCGTCGAAGTGAGCTCTCGAGTGACCACTCTCTTTCACGAGGTACGACGTATGCCAATTCATCCCGATACGCAGGCTGCACTCGATCGCGTCAAGGCGGCGATCGCGAAGGAAGGCGACGAGATCAAGGCGAAGGTTCAGGCCACGATCGACGCCGTGAACGCCGGCGCCGATCCGACGGAGATCGTCGCGCAGCTCAACGACATTACGGCCGCAGTCGACGCAATGTCCGAAGCGCTGCCGTCGACGCCGACGGCGCCGACGCCGCCGACACCGTAACACGGTGAAGGCTCTCGCAATACTCGTCGCTCTCTGTGTCGCTGCGGGGCATGCAGCGGCGCAGAGGGTGCCGACGGCCTTCGACTCGAGCACGGCCGCCGCGATCAAAGTCGCTCGAGACTCGACGCGCTGCACGACAAGTCCGCGCGCGTCGGCGGATCAGTGCAGCCGGGCACGCGTGCGCATGGACTCGATCCGGGCCGGGCTCACGTGTCCTCGAGCGCTCGCGCCGACGATTCCCGCGGGCTCGTGGTTCTGCCCGGCCGCTCCGGTGACGCCGCCGCCGGGACCGGGACCGATCGCGACGATCGAGGTCGTCGACGTCGGGCCGGTCACAGAGCCGCATTACGCCTCGAGGGCGCTCGACGCGTCAGGCGCGCCGATCCCGGCCGCCGGTGTCGATACTGTCACCGTGTGCGCCGTCGTGACGTGGTCGACGGGCGCGCGCAAAATCGGATGGCCGCCGGTCCGGATCCGACAAGTCGGCGATTCCGCGACGATGGGCGCGCGCGGCGGCAATCCGCTGCGGCAGATGTGCGCCGTCGTCGATAGCCTCGTGCCGGCGCCGGACTCGATCCCGGTCACGTGGTCGCTCGCATGGCTCACGTACAACGGCGCGCGGAAGCTGCGGCCGCTCGCCTTCGTCACGCCGCCGCCGGAATGAGTCGGCGGAACGTCGTCGCCTTCGCGATCGCCTTCGTCGTCGTGACGGTCGTCATGATGCTGGCCGGGATCGGGCTCGGCGTGACGCTCGAGCAGCTCGCGCTCGCGGACGGCGGGCCGGATAGCGTCGAGGTCGTGCTCGGCGATTCCGTCGGCGAGGGGCCGGATGCGATCGCATCCGTCGCCGTGCTCTCAACCTCGAGGACGGTCGAGGATTCGACGATCGCGTGCGCCGTGTACGTCACGGCCGATAAACGCGTCGGGCTCATGGCGCCGGCCTTCGTCGTGCGCCGAGTCGATCGATCGACCGTGCAGCCGTCATACGATCGCGACGTCGTGACGCGCTGCGCACCGCTGCTCAAGGCGAACGGGCTCACGATCACGAGCCGCACGGTGCATCCGGTCGTCGCGTGGCGCCTGCGGACGAAGGCGCGCCGGGCGCAGACGATACGCGTCTAGCGCCTCGTGTGCGCGCTCTCGCCGGAGATCCTCGCGGCCGCGCGCGCCGAGCTCGATCGCCAGACGGGCCGGCACGAGCGCTCGAGTCGATCGACGAAGCGGCCGGACTCGAGTCGCCGCTGCCGGGCGCGCGATCGTAAAGGCGGGAAGTGGTGCAACCGGCCGGCGATCGCCGGCTTCCGGTGCGTACGTCACTATCACCGCGATCGTCGCCGGCAGCTCGAGAGGCGGAAGCCGGGCGGCCCGGCACCGCTCGCGGACGTGTGCAAGTGCGGCCGCGGGATCGTCGTCGCGCTCGAGCGGTGTAATCCGTGCCTGCAGCGCTTTTATCGGACGCATCCGTGCACGTGCGAGGACTGCGGTGCACGCTGCCGGGATCCGGGCCGCCGGTTCAAGCCGCGGTGTCCCTCGTGCCGCGCAGCTCGAGCGCCGCGGTATGGGCGCTGCACGGGCGCAGGATGCCGCCGGACGGCCGTCTCGCCGAGTGGCGAGTGCCGGCCTTGTCGGGCATGGCGAGAGGTCCGCGAGGGCTCACGGGCGCTCTGTGACTGCGGTCACGCGCCGGCCGTGTGGGATGGCCGGTGTACGCGCTGCGGCCTGAAGGACTACGCGCGGACGCCGCGAGGGAAGTCGGTTCGCCGGCGATCGCAGCGCGCCGGGCGGCGTCGCGGGAAACTCATCCGTGACACGGCGGACCGGGCCGCATAGGTTGGTCGGTGAGCTGGCCGGCGTCTTGTCGGGCTCTTCACAATAAGGGCCGTCTCGACTGGCGTAGTTGCGCGTTGCGATGAAGGAACCGAGCCGTAAGTCCCGCGACGGCAGGCCGCCGGCAGCTCAACCTCGAGTGATAAGATCGGCCTTGCGCGATCGCACAAGGCCTTTTAGTTTCCGATCGTACGCTCTCACACTCTCACTCGAGGACTCACGATGAAGCGGCTCACGAGCAAGGCCTGCCCGAAGTGCGACGGCACGGGTCACGGCGCTTTCGACTCATCCAATCGCGCCGGCGATTGCAAGCGGTGCGACGGTACGGGCCGGATCCCGGATAGCGTGAAGCGCGTCGCGCACGTCGAGGATCCGCAGATCGGCGACGTCGTGATCGAGCTGCGCGAGAATGGCGTCTTCATCCGCCGGAAGGGCAAGCGGACGGTATACGGGCCGCTTTCGTTCCTTGGGCTCTTCATGGCCGGCGCGCGCCAGTACGCCGAGCTCCGACGCCTCGAGGCGAAGGGACGCAAGGCCGGCCGGGCAACCGCTCGCCGGAAGCGCATCCGCCGCGGGGGGATCTGACGATGCACCTTCTCTCCGGGCTCCATCCCGTACACGTGACGCCGGCCGGCGCGCCGGTGCACGTCTCCGCCGAGCGGCTGCTCGAGCTGGCTCGCTCGTGTCACAAGACGGCGCAGGCCTTCCGCCGGCTCGGGCAACCCGTCTCGGCCGCGCTCTTCGATATGCGCCGGGCGATCCTGCTCGACGACGCGCGGCAGGCACGGCTCCGGCGGCCGCATGCGGCCCGGTGCGACGAGCGCGCCGGGTACGGCTTCCATGCCTGCGCGAAGGATCGCGGGCACCGCGGCGATTGCCGGTGCCGCTGCGGCGAGGCCTTCGGCGAGCCATTTTGAAGCAGGCGACACCTTAGCGAGCTCGCTCAACCTTCCCGGTGAGAAGCCGCTCCGGCCGCCGACTATCGGCCTTGCGCGATCGCGCAAGGCCGTTTAGTTTCCGGTCACACTCTCACACACTCGAGGTACTCACGATGCCCGCAACGACGACGAAGACGAAGACGACGATCCGCGACCGGCACTACCCGCCGGCAGAGATCCGCGAGAACACGAAGGCGCGCCGCGCGTGGGTCGAGGCGAAGATCGTCGAGCTGAAGGCGCAGCCGGACACGGATGCAAAGTCGGTGCAGTCGGGCAGCTATCAGCACGTCGTCGAGTACGCGCTCACGAAGGTTGCGGCCCGTGTGCAGATCCGCGGGACGTGCCAGTTCTGCGCGAATGAGCAGGCGCTCGAGAACGGCCTGCTCGTCCTGCACGGGTACACGCGGCCCGGCGACGGATACATCGAAGGCCGTTGCGCCGGCATGCACGGGCAGCCGGCCGAGATCTCGATCGACGACGCGAAGCGGTACGTCGGCTCGCTCCGGACGCAGGCGACGCAGGAAGAGCAGAAGCTCGCCGAGCTCGAGGCCGAGATGATTACGCTCGGCGAGTGGGCATACGACGTCTCCCGCGGCCGCAAGGCGCCGACGGTGAACATCTACCGGCTGCGCTCCGCGCTCCGCGGCGGCTTCAAGCGCCGGAGCGAGCTCACGGCCGCCGAGACGCGGGCGATCGAATTCGACCGGATCGAGAACCTGATTCCGGCGCTCCGCGGGCAGGCGAAGACGATCGAGACGCACGTCTTCCCGAAGCTCGGCGGGAAGCTCCGCGAGGTTCTAATCTGACGGCTCCGGATCCCGATCCTCTCGAGGCCTTGCGCGATCGCGCAAGGCCTTTTAGTTTCCGGTCACACTCTCACACACTCGAGGTACTCACGATGTACGCCTGCGCGACGCTCCCGAACGGCTTCCTCGTCGGCTCCCGCTTCACGTCCGCGGCGACGCTCACCGATGCGCAGGACGCGATCCGGAAAGTCCTCGCCGCCGCCTTCCCGCATTGCCGCATCTTGTCGCCGCGCGATGCGTGGACGTCCGACGTCGTCCTCGTCGAGTGCTTCCGCTCCCGCTCGACGTGGGGCGTGAGTCGCGCCGGCGGCGAGTTTGAGACGTGGGCCGTCGAGCTGCGGCCGCAAGGCGGCGTGATCCCGGTCCGCACGAGCAGCGACAACACGCTCGGGGGATTCTGACGATGACGACGATCACCGCAGAGAAGAGATGGACGGAGCGCCTCGAGCGATGGGTCACGCCGCGCGACGTCTTCCGGCCTGACGGCTTCGCCGTCGACGTCCTGCGCGATCGGGACGCGAAGGCCTTCGTCACGCGCGAGCACTATTCCGGGACGTATCCGGCCGCGCGCTGCGCGATCGGCCTCTTCCTCGAGAAGTCCCTCGTCGGCGTCGCCGTCTTCTCGGTGCCGGCGAACGCGCGCGTCCTGCCGCACTACTTCGGCGAGGACGTCAACGCCGCGGAGCTCGGGCGCTTCGTGTGCGCGCCGTGCGTCGGGTACAATGGGGAATCATGGTTTCTCGCGCGCGCCTTCCGCGCGCTGCGGGAAGTGAAGCAGATCGTCGGCGTCCTCTCGTATGCGGATCCGCTCGAGCGCACGACGGCCGACGGTGAGATCGCGAAGCGGGCGCATTGGGGGACGATCTATCAGGCGAGTAATGCACGGTACGTCGGCCGCGCGGAGCCGCGGACGCTGCTCGTCACCGCGGACGGCCGAGTGATCTCGCCGCGCGCCTTGTCGAAGATCCGCAATGATGAACGCGGCGCACGGTACGCGGCCGCGCAGCTCGAGGCCTTCGGAGCGCCGGCCCGTGCCTTCGGTGAAGAGCCGGCGGCGTGGGTAACGCGCGTCTCGAGCGGCTTCCGTAAGATCCGGCATCCGGGGAATCTCGCGTACGTTTTCGGCCTCACGCCGGCGATCCGCACGTCGATTGACGTGCAATGGGGCGCCGGGCAACCCTACCCAAAAGCGAAGGCAGCATGACACAAGACAACGACACGGCGCCGCCGTCCCGGCGCGCCGCCGCGCAGCTCGAGCGCGCGGAACGCATGAAGCGGATCGAGCAGGCGTATCTCGCGGCGCAAGTCGACGCGGGCATTCCGTCCGGGAAGCTCTTTCCGTTCCGGATCCTGCCGCCGCACGAGCGGAAGCTGCTCGAGCGCTTCGCCGTCCGCATCGAGGAATCACTCGAGGGCGCCGGCGAATGATCTTCCTCATCAATGAATGGCCGGCGCATTGTCCGAAGTGCGGCGAAGAGCGCGGCACGCCGCGAGACGTGCACGCGCGCTCGGACTTTTTCGCCGGCTGCTCGCACTCGTGCAAGTGTGGGGCGAAGTGGCAATTCGTCGAGACGGCGACGCTCGTCGAGACGACGAAGGCGACGGGCGGCGATCTGCATCAGTACGTCGACCGATGAGCGGCGGCCGTGCGTGCGCCTGCGCGAAGGATCGGCGCGATTGGGTCGTGCTCACGCGCGAGGGGAATCATTCAAAATTCAACGGGCGCCGGTTCCAGAGCTCCGCATACTCGGCGATCCGGTGCCTCACGTGTGCGGCCGTCTGGCGCACGCGCGCGGACTACGTCGCCGGGCTCCGGGATGCCTCGACCGACGAGCGCCGGCTGCCGGTATCCGATCTCTTCCGCGGAGCATGGACGTGTCCCGTGTGCGGCGCCGAGCGTCGCGGCCGCGGGCAGGCGTACGCGATCGACGTCGGCCGCGGCGTGACGTATCTCGGCCGCGAGGGAATGATCGTCCTCGAGGCCGGCGACTTCGTTTGCTGGTATCACGAGTCGATCGAGCGGGAGATCCGCCGGCTCGAGCTCATCGTCGACGCCGGCGACGCCGCGGATCCTGACGAGCTGCAGCGGGAGCTCGCACGGCTGCGGGCAGGCCTTGCGCAATCGCACAAGGCCGACTAGCTTCCGGGTACACTCTCACACTGAGGCTCACGTTATGGACTCTGCTACGCTCTCCGCCTTCGACGCCGCGCGCGAGAAGGCAAACCTCGTCGGCCGCCGGTATGCGATCGTCGCCGTCGACTTCCGACTCGGCCGGATCGGCGTCGACGAGTACCTCGTCGCACGCGCCGAGCGCGACGCCGTCGAGCTCGAGTACGATCTCGCAGAGGCGGCCGTCTGCCGCGAGCAGGCGGAGATCGAGGCGCACGAGACGCCGGCAGAGGCGCCGGCGCCGTCGATCGCGCAGCGGCTCCGGTCCGTCGTCGCCTTCGCGATCGAAGAGCGCTCGACGCATATCCGCAACGGTGCGGATGCGTACGACGACGTCGCCGCCGTTCTGTATGACGTGTACCTCGATTGCACGCGCCTTGCCGGCCGTCTCGAGCGCGTCGACGAGCAGCGCGCACAGATCCTCGCACGCGCGCGCCGCGCGGCGGAACGGAAGACGAAGGCGGCCGCGCGATGAAGTTTGTCGTCGACGACGGCGGCCGGGCCGCCGCGGGATTCAAGGGCTCGACGCGGGACTGCGTCGCACGCGCGATCGCGATCGCGTCGGGCCGGCCGTACCTCGAGATATACGACGCGCTTAACGCGCGCTCGAGCGGCGAGCGGCAGACAGTGCGCACGCGCCGCGACGGCCGCCGGCAGTTTGTGCGCGGCTCGTCAGCGCGTGACGGCGTGCTCACGTCGCGGAAGTGGTTCCGGGAATACATGCAGACGCTCGGCTTCCGATGGGTCGCGACGATGCGCATCGGCTCCGGCTGCACGGTGCATCTTCACGACGGCGAGCTGCCGGCCGGCCGGCTCGTCGTGAGCGTCTCGAGGCACCTTACGGCCGTGATCGACGGCGTCGTGCACGATACGCACGATCCGCAGCGCGCGACGCTGCACTATCACGGCGCCGAGCTGCTCCGGATCTCGCGCCGTTGTGTGTACGGGTATTGGATCCTCGAGGCGTCGGCGTGAGCGCGCTCTTCCGCCGCGGCCTCGAGCGGCTCGCGCTCGTCGAGTCGAAGCACGGCGAGCTCACGGTGATTTCGTGCGCGCTCTGCGCAACGCAATGGGAGCGCACGAAGGATCTCGGGCCGACGGCGACGCGCAACGCACGGCAACTCGCCGGATGGCACGCACTCGAGCACGAGCGCGCCGGCGAGAAGTCTCCGGCGTTCCTCGAGGCCGAGCGCGCGGCGATCGTCGCGGAGCTCGAGCAGGCGCGCACGAATTACGAGGACGTTATCCGGGATCCGGAGTCGGCCGACAAGCGGGATCTCGCATGGAGTCGCCTCGAGCGCGCGCAGGCGGCCGCACGCGAGGCCGTATGAGCGACGACACGCGGCCGCGGATCCTCGAGGTATACACCGGCGAGGATCTCGGGCCGGCCGATCCCTCGAGGATCCGCGACGTCCCGATCGACGACGGGTATCTCGGCGACAAACCGAATCCCGTCTATCGCGGCCTTCCGCACGTGTGGCTCTTCATCGACGAGCACGGCGAGATCCGGCACGTCGGCGGAAAGGGCGCGTCCGAAGTCGACGCCGACGATAAAGACGCGGTGCACCGGGCGATCTATGAACGCACGCGCCGGCGGAGCCCGGACGGGATCGGCTCGGGCGGCGTCACCTTGCGCGCGGCGACAAGGGAGCCCATAATGCCGAAGCCGGCCGCGGATTGCTCCGGGCCGGCTTTCGGGGCGGCGCTCTCACACGCCGACTCACGAGAGGACGCTCACGACGCCGCTCGCTCTCACGAAGGTAATCACTCACGCTCACCGGACAACCGAATGACAACCGCAGCGAAGCCGAAGGCCGACGTCGTCGACGCCGGCAGTATTACGACGATCGGGCCGGAGTCATCGCGGCCGGTCCTCACCTTGTACGATCTCTCCGATCGGCTGCTCGCGATCGAGGCCTTTATCGACGAGAACGCCGACGCGATCATCGCGGCGAAGGGAGATCTCGACGCGATTCCCGGCCTCGTCGAGCAGCTCGAGCAGCTCGAGGGCGCTTTTTCGGCGAAGGTCGAGCGCGTCGCGCTCTTCATCGAGAACCGGAGCGCGATCGAGCAGACGCGCCGCGCGCAGGCGCAGCGCTTCGCGCATCTCGCCGACACGGATAAGAACGTCGTCGCGAGCCTGAAGGCGTACCTCGTGCGGTGCCAGCGACGCGCCGGGCAGATCAAAGTCGAGACGGCCGCGATCATCTCGCGCGTGCAACGCAACTCGCAGCAATCGATCGACCGGAAGGCGGACGCCGAGCCGCTCGAGATCATCCGCGACTCGGCGAGCTGCGGCTTCCTGAGTCTCCCGGAGATGAGCGACGACGCCGACGAATTCCGGGCCGCGGTCGTCGCGTGCATCGAGAAGGAAGTCCCGCCGCCGCTCTATTCGCTCAACCGGGAGAAGATCCTCGAGATCTGGCACGCAGCGTACGCGCGATCGAAGGCGGCACCGAAGCCGGGGAAGCTCTCCGATTACGACGCCGACGTATTCGATCAGGCCGCGGCGAATGGCGATCCCGTCCTGCGCGCGCTCGGCGTTACGGTGACGCAAGGCTATCACGTCCGCTTGAAGTAGGACGATGGGAGAGCACGCCGAGCAGCAGAGTGACGACGGCCTCGAGGCGCTCGCCGCGCATGCCGCCGGCGAGTGTGAGGGACCGTGTCCATATTGTGACGAGGAAGATCGGGCCGAACGGGCAGCGGAACGCAAAACTAGACACGCTCCAAGGGGGCGCAGCATGACACAAGAGACGCACACGACGACGGCCGTCGAGACGCCGCTCGATCCCGCACTCGAGATCTCGAGCGTGCCGAATGAGTCGGCGATGCCGGTCCCGGTGAAGCCGCCGGCGCCGAACGGCGATGCACTCCCGCCGGAGCTCCCGCCGCACGAAGCGGCCGAGCAGGCGGATCTCAACCGATGGACGCCGGCGCAGATCCAACTCCTGAAGGACACCGTTTGCCGCGGCGCGACGGATGACGAGCTGCGGCTCTTTCTCTACGTGTGCCAGCGGCGCCGCTTGGATCCGTTCACGAAGCAGATACACGCGATCAAGCGCCGGGTAAAAGAGGGCTCACGCTGGCGCGACTCGATCACGTTTCAAACCGGGATCGATGCCTTCCGGCTCGTCGCCGATCGGACCGGGAAGTATCTCGGGCAAGCGCCGTTTGAGTGGTGCGGTGAGGATGGCGTATGGCGTGACGTGTGGCTTTCGAAGGACGCACCGAAGGCCGCGCGCTGCACGATCTATCGCGAGGGATTCCGGGAGCCGATCCGGGCCGTCGCGCTCTTCGACGAGTACGTGCAGACGGTCGACGAGTACAAGCGACAAGAGCAGGCGCCGGGCGAATTCGCCGACGTCAAGACGGGCCGCGAGGTTCCTAACGCGATGTGGACGCAGCGGCCGGCCGGGCAGCTCGCGAAGTGCGCGGAAGCGCTCGGCTTTCGAATGGCCTTCCCGGAAGAGCTCTCCGGGCTCTACACAAATGACGAGATGGGACAAGCGGATAATCCGTCGAAAGGCGCGCAGCGCGTCGGCGTCGATAGCGGGCAAGGCGATAGCATGAATGGGCGCGCCGGCGGCGAGACGCCGAGCTGCCCGAAGTGCGGCGGCGAGATGTGGGACAACCGCGAGAAAAAGCGCAGTCAAAAGGGATGGGCGACGGCGCCGGACTTCCGGTGCAAGAATAAGAACGGCTGCACCGGCGAGATCGCCGACATAGCAAACCCTCAACGGCCGGCGGAGCAGACAGCGAACGGGCCGAGCTCCGCCGGCTCGGCCGCTCCGCGATCCGACGCGCCGACAAGCGGCAGCGCGAGCAGCTCGAGCTCGGGCCGCGCGGCGTCGACGCCGGACACGAGGCCGACGTCGGAGAAGTCTCCCGGCTCTTCGACGAATTCCGCGAGCAGCGGCTCCGGATCCTCGAGCGCGACGGATACGATCCCGACGTCGACGATCACGCGTGACGCGGTGATCGATTGGGGGCTCGGGAAGTTTTCCGTCGTGCAGGGGAAGCGGATCAAAGATCTCCGATGGGAGCAGCTCGACTACTTCATCCGCAATCGGCCGAGCGTGCTCCCGGCGGGATGGCTCGAGGCGATCGCGAAAGAGAAGGCGCTGCGCGAAGAGACGGGCGGCGATGAGCGCGACGAGGACGACGGCGGCAGCATGCAAGGCGGCGATCCGTACACCGGCGCCGGCGCATGACGAAGACGCTCAAGATCTCGGCCGACTTCGCGCTGCCGTACGATGCGCAGACGCGCACCTTCGTTGTCTACGGCGGCAAGGGCAAAGGGAAGAGCAATCTCGGCGCCGTTATGTGCGAGGAATTCGCCGACGCCGGCCTGAAGTTCTGCGTCATCGATCCATTAGACGTCTTTTGGGGACTCCGGCACGGGAAGACGAAAGACGAGCAGGGGATCGACGTCGTCCTGCTCGGCGGCACGCACGGCGACTTAGCGATCGAGCCCGGCGCCGGCGCGACGGCGGCCGATTTCGTCGTCGACGAGACGGCGAGCGTGATAATCGTCATGCGCCGCGGAAACGGGGAGATGTGGACGAATGGCGAGCGGATCCGCTTTATGCGCGACTTCGCGACGCGCGTCTTTCAGCGGCAGGGGGAAGCGCGGCAGCCGTTGCACTTGGTCGTCGACGAGGCCGGGCGCTTCGTGCCGCAGATGCCGGCAAAGAATGATCTCGCGATCGCCGAGTGCATCGGGGCGATCGAGCAGCTCGTCGAGTGGGGCCGGAATTTCGGGATCGGCGTCACGCTCATTACGCAGCGCTCCGCGCGGATGAATAAGAGCGTTAGTGAGCTGGCCGAGTGCATGGTCGCTTTCCAGACGGCCGGGCCGCGCTCGATCGGCGCCGTCGTCGACTGGTTCGGTGAGCACGTGCCGAAGGAACGGCAGCACGAGCTCGTCGGGATCCTGCGGAAGCTGCCCGTCGGCCGGGCGCTCATCGTGTCGCCGGAGTTTCTCGACTTCGAAGGCGAGGCGCAGATCCGGCACCGGCGCACCTTCGACTCGAGCGCGACACCGAAGGCCGGCGCGAAGCCGGCGAAGCCGGGCGGCCGGCGCGCGATCGATCTCGAGGCGTATCGCGTGAAGCTCGGCGAGACGATCGCGAAGGCCGAAGCGCAGGATCCGCGGGCGCTCATGAAGCGGATCCGGGATCTCGAGCAGCAACTCACGAAGCGGCTCGAGACGGCGAAGGCCGTCGCGGATCCGAAGGCGATCGAGCGAGCGGTCGCGGCGCTCGAGAAGACGCACGCGATCGCGCTCGGCCAGCTCCGGAAGCGCGTCGACGACGTGATCCGGAAGGCGACGCACGGCTTCGCGAGCCTGCAGGCGGCCGTCGAGAAGGCGAACGAAGCGGCGAAGCTCTTCGGCGAGGCCTTCCGGCATCAGCTCGAGAGCGTCCTCGAGGATCCGATATGGACCGGGACGCCACGGCCGAGCGTGGACGATCACGCCGGCGACGGGTACGCCGCGCATGCGAGGATCGCGCAGGCCGTGCCATTCGCGCGGAAGGTAGCGCAGGCCTCACCGCTCACCGATGCGGCCGCACGCGCCGTCGTGGCTCGAGCGCGTCCCGATTCCGCGGTCGCAGAGAACGGGAACGGCAAAGGCCTGCCGATCGGGATCCGGCACGTCGCGATCTTGAACGCCTTACTCGAGCTCGAGCAGCTCGGCGTCGGCGAGCCGTCCCGGATACAGCTCGGCGCCTTCGCCGGGCGCAACCTGACGGGCGGCACGGGCGGGATGGACGTCGCGGCGCTCGTCGAGGCCGGCCTCGCGCGGATCCCGTCGGCCGGGAAGGTCGCGATCACACGGGCCGGCGAGGCGCAGGCGTCACGGATCGAGGATCCGCTCACCCTCGAGGACGTGCACGCACGGGCTCGGGCACGCGTCCCGGAGCGCCTGCGGCCGATCCTCGAGCGGCTGCTCGAGATCTGGCCGGAGTCGGTTACACGGACGCAGCTCGGCGAGGTCGTCGGCCGGAACCTCACCGGCGGGACCGGCGGGATGGACGTCGCGGCCTTAGTGGCGCTCGGCTTCGCCGAGATCCCGCGGAGCGGGCACGTCGCCGCCGGCGGGATCCTCTTCCCGGAAAGTCTGCGGTCGTGAGGCCTTGCGCAACCGCACAAGGCCTTTAGATTCCGGGTACACTCTCACGCTCGAGGTTCTCACGATGACGCAGCCGACGACCGAAAAAGCTCCCGCGATCCATCCCTTCGAAGAGTCAGGGCTCGGCGTCGGGCCGTTCCGCTGCGTCGGCGTCGAGACGCGCGTCGGACCGATCACGCTCGCCGACGGGACGCAAGTCGGCTCGCCGGGGCAGCCGATGGGCTCGTGCGCGCATTGCGGGACCGGGATTAAGGATTGCTATCTCATCCGCAGCGCAGACGGGAAGCGCTTTGTCGTCGGCTCGTCGTGCGTCCTCAAGACGAATCGGAAGAGCCTCGACACGCGCGGAATGTCGGAGCTCGAGCGCGACGTCCTGCGCGAGAAGCGGGCACTCGATCGCGAGAAGGCCGCGGCGAAGCGCGACGCGAAGTACCTCGCCGATCTGGCGAAGTTCAAGCCGTCATGGGACGCCGCGCGCGCCGCGCTCGAGGCCGATCCGACGCTCTGCGCCGGCGAGCCGCATCCGCAGATCTCGGGCCTGACGCTCCGGAATAAATACGAGTGGATGCTGCAGCATGCCGGCTTCGCCGGTCGGAACGCGACGGCGGCGTGCATCCTGCGCGCGGCCGCGGCGAAGGCCGGAGTCGCCGAGTGAAGCCGCTCCCGCAATGGGCGCGCGTGCAGCAGCGCGCGCTCGAGACGGCGACGCTCTGCGCGACGTGCGGGAAAAAGACGCTCGTCGCGAACGTGTCGCCGCTGCGCGTGCGGCCGACGCTCGAGCCGGTGACGGCGGCGACGCACTGCACGTGTCCCGGCGGCCCGGCCGCGGAGATCTCGCATGTTCGGTGAGCCCGGCGGGATCCGCGCGATCATGGTCGCACTCGTGCTCGAGGATGGCCGGCAGGTATGGATCGCCGGCCGGTGCTCGCCGGAGTATTCCGACTGCACGATCGGTTTCGAGCGCGACGTCGTTCCCATATGGGACAAGCCATTCGGGCCGCCGATCGGGCACTTCGTCCGCGATCTGACTTTCAAGATCGAAGGCCGTTTTCCCGGCTTCGTCGGCGGCGAGACGTGGAAGGAAGGCACGCCGGATCCGGACGCGCTGCGCACCGTCGCCGGCGATCTCCCGGAGCCGCCGAAGCAGATCGCGGCCGGGCCGATCGCCGTCATCGAGGCGCCGAAAGAATGACGACGCTCGCCGCGGTGTCTCTGTATCTCGCGATCGTCGCCGGCGTCGGGACGGGTCGTGCGCGCGTGCATTCGCCGGCATGGTGGATCGCGATCGTCTTGTGCGTCGGCTTCTGCCGGATCTTCGTCGAGCTCTTACTCCGGATCCCTCGATGAGCCGGCATCCGCACGCCGGCGAGAAACGGAAGCCGACGCTCGAGCGGCAACTCGAGGGGACGGGGCTCTTCGGCGGATTGCCAGAGCCGGGCAGCGACGCCGAGCTGCGGGAAGCCGCGCGCGCTCTCGCGCTCCCGATCGAGGACGTGCGCGTACTCCGGGACGGCGTCGACATAGCACCGGGGCCGCAGCGGCTCGGCCGCCGCGCGATCGCGCAGGACGTCGCGCTCGGGAAGGCGCTCATCGTCAAAGGGACGAAGATCGAGCAGATCCTTGCGTTTCTACGCAAGGACTATAAACTCGGATGCACGCGGGAGCAGATCGCGAAAGCGCTCGGCTTCAAGCTGCAAACCGTTTGCGGGCGCGTAAACGATCTGCTCTATCGGAAAGCTGCAGGCCTGCCGGCGCCGCTCGTGTATGAGCGCGGCGAAGATTCGACCGGGGCCGCTTATGTGTACGCATTCACGCCGGAAGCTCTCTCACTCTCTCGACTCACGGACACAAAATGAAGACACAGATCCTCGCCGCGCTCGTCACCGATTCGCCAGAGGCGGCGACACTCGGCCTCGAGGCCGCCGAGCTCTCGATCGAGCAACTCCTGCAGGCGGAGCCGATCGCCGATCGCATGCTCGCGGAAGTCCGGACGGCGATCGGGACGAAGCTCCGCGATGAGCGCGCCGCGCTCGGGCTCTCGCTCGAGGAAGTGCGCGACAAGTCGGGCCGCTCGATTGACTCCGGCGGCCTCTCGCGGCTCGAGCGCGGGCAGTCATGGAGCGGCGAGCTTGCCGGCACGGCGCGCAAGTTCTACGCGCGCGAGCGCGCCAAGCAGGCGAAGGCCGACGCACGGAAGCAGGCGAAGGCAGCGGCATCGTATGCCGTCGTCACCGAAGGACGCCGCAGAGCCGGCGCGTGAGATCGTCGCGGAAGCAGCTCGATCCGGAGCTCGAGGCGCTCAAGGCGTACGGGAAGCACGTCCGCGCGTGGATCGATAAAGACGAGCCGCGGCGGCTCGAGCTGCTCAAGGCGCAGTGCGAGCGCTTCGGGATCGCGCTCCGGCAGCTCTCGCCGCACTCGTGGCGCCTCACGCTCGGCGAGACGTGGTGCGACTACTTCCCGCGGCGCCGGACCGTCACACACGGGAACGAACGCGTCGGCGACGGGCTCGCGGCCGCGCTCGAGTATCTCGGGATCCCGAAGCGCGACGCCGTCCGGCTCGAGCCGCGGCGACGTGGACAACGTGTGTGGACAACCGACGTGGACAATACGGCCGGAGATTCCACACGGGATCCCACATTGCCCAATGTGGAACGGAAAGCGCCGCCGGCGTGACGGTTAGCTCGGTTCTGCACGTTTCAACACGTCTCTACTGTTACTGATTCTGTAAGTCTTTAGTCCTACTATCAGAACCCGCTCACGAGGGGAGAATGCCAGCAACGAAAGCAAAGCCGAAGGCTCGCGCGGCTCGCGCGAAGCGCTTCGCAGAGTACATGCTCGAGAATTTCCGGAACGCATTCGCCGAGCTGCGCGCGATCTCCGGGCAGATCTCGCAACTCGGGCACATGGTCGAAGGGCTCAAGGCACGGATCCCGGACACGCTCGCGAAGACGAATCGATTCGGCGAGCCGATTCGTGTCACGTCGTGGAAGATCGCGCGGCCGCTTACGGTGCCGATGTACAATCCCGACGCCGATCGGGATCGGCAGCTCACGGAGCCGGCCGAGCTGGCCGTCGTGCTCTTTGAGCTCGTCGCACGAGCGGACACACTCGGGGCGACGAATCGAATCGCGAGCGTCACCTTCGACGAGCGCGAGGGGAAGCTCGAGCTCTACGCGCGGGAGCGCCTCACGTGAGCGCCGAAACATTCGCGCGCGGCGCGTACGCCGTCGCCGCGATCGCCTTCGTGCTCGCGGTCGTCGTCTTCATGCTGCAGTCGCATCTCCGGTATCGCGCGGCCCGGCGCCGGCACGAAGAGCAGTATCGGCGCGTCCTCGCGTCGATCCGGAGCACGCTCGAGAACCTCGAGCGGTGACGACGCTCTGCGCGACGTGTCCGCTCAATCGGGATCCGACGCAACCGCTCTCCGGGCGGCAGGCGCAGCTCTTGCGCTTTCTCGGCCAGTATCACCGGCGCTCGGGCATCATGCCGGCGTATTCCGAGATCGCCGAAGCGCTCGGCGTCCGCTCGCTCGCGAGTGTATCGGAGCTCGTCGGGACGCTCGAGGGGAAGGGATGGATCTCCCGCCGGCATAACGTCGCGCGCTCGATCACGCTCACCGCGGCCGCGGTCGAATGGGTCGCACAGTACGGAGACGCGGCATGATGAGCGCGGCCGATCTATGTCCGAAGTGCGGCGGGCAGCGGATGCGACAAGCCGGGTGGATGCTCTGCGCTTGTCCCGGTCCCGGTATTCGTGAAGCGGGCATGCTCGCCGAAGCCGAGAACGTGCTCCGGCTCTCCGGCGACGGATTGCTGCTCGCCGAGCTGCTCCGCGACGGCGCCGAGATCACGATTTATCGGGACAAAAGCATCGGGATTAACCGGCTCGACGGCTCGACGGTGCCGTTTAGCGATGACGTCGATCGGCACGCGATCGCGAGGATCCTCTGCCGATGATCCCGCCGGAGCTCGCGCATCTCAACCCGGCGAACGTCCGGGAATTCCTGCCGCTCGTCGAGCAGTACAAGCGCCGCGGATACACGGCCGCTGCCTGCGCGAATGCGATCGTCAGGCCTTGGTCGCAGCAGGCGACGCGAGACGCGAAGGCCGGGCTCCGGCCGGCAATCCTCATCGAGCAGGATCTCGCGAAGGCCTGCGCGATGCTCGGCGACATTATTCACACGGTGTACCGGACACGTGTCCTCTTTACCAATCACGGGAGCGTACTCTCATGACTTTGCTAACCTCACCGCAGCTCGGGCCGATCCTCTTCGTGATCCTCGTCTTCGTCGGGATCGGCGTCTTCACCCTCGCACGTTCGCTCATCCTCGCCGGCGCCTGCGTTTACGAATATCGCCAGCACAAGCGCCGCGGCGGCCGGCTCACGTTCCGCGGCTTCCTCGAGGCCTTCGGCGTGCGGAACATGCTCGAGCGGCACGAGTGGATCCGGCCGCAATGATCGACGCCGTGAGTATGTCGGCGATCGTCTTCGTCGTGCTCGTCGGCCTCTCCGCGATCGGCGCGCTCACGGTCACGCATCGGCTCCGCGATTGGGTCGAGGCACGCCTCGATCCCGATCGCCTGCACTGCGGGTATCACGAGGCACTCGAGCGGATTCGTGAGGCGATCGGGCTCCCGCCGCGGATCGCGCACTCGACGATCGCCGACGAGGCGATCCGGATCATCCGGGAGCCGATCCTCTCGCTCGCGGCGGATCCGTACAAGGCCGAAGCCGTCGACGTGCTCGAGATCTCGTATGACGTTCGGGCATTGTGGGGCCGGTGCGATGTGTGCGGCGCCGGGCACGGTATGCAGTGTCGGAACGTGATCGACGCCGGCCTTTTCCGGGAAGGTGATCGAGGCGTTTCGGCGGCCGCGCATTTTGGCCGGCTCGCGAAGGCGCCGCTCTCGGTCCGTCTCGAGTGGTCACGTGCGAGGCTCGCCGGCAAGGCATAGATTCCGCGGCGAGGCCGGAAGCCGGCCGACACACACACTTGCTCGAGGATCGTCCGCAATGGCTCGCGAGTCTGGCATCGTGAAGTGGTTCAACGATCAAAAAGGGTTCGGCTTTATCACGCGCGACAATGGCGGGAAGGACGTTTTCGTACATCAGACGGCGATCAAAGCCGACGGATTCCGCACCCTCTCGGAAGGCGAGCGCGTGACGTTCGACGTCGAGAACGCGGAGAAGGGACCGGCGGCGAAAGACGTCGAGAAGTCATAAATCGATCGATCCCGCCGGCCGGGGGGCCGGCGTGGGTCGTCGCTCTCACTCTCACGGACCTATCACGATGACGGCAGCCGGGACGCTTTCGATCTCACTCAATCGTCGCGAGGGCGAATGCATCGCGTGCGGCGCCGCCGTTACGGATCCGCGGCAAGGGCTGCCGATGCGCGACGGCGAGATCGTCGATCTCGAGGATAACGGCGAGTGGGGCGGCTTCCATGCGTGCCGCGATTGTTATAACGCATACATCGTCGCCGGTCCGGCCGGCGTCCGGATTCGCCTGCAGGCGATCGCCGGTGCCGCGGATCGGTTCGAGGTCGTCGGGCCTGACGGTCAAGTTGAGTGGGACAGTGAGGCCGCATATCGCAACTCGCCAGAGATGAGCAGCGCGGAGCGGGCGGCCGTCGCCGTGAAGATCGCGACCGTCGGCGTCGGCGGCATTGGCCGAGACGTCCGCCGCTCGATTGTGATCCGGTCCTCGCTCCATCTCTCCCGATGATCTCGATCGATCGCGCCACATACGCACAGACGCTCACCTTCGCCGTCCGCCGGCTTCGCAAGGCCGCGCGCTATTTCGTGCGCTGCGTCGGGCGCGCCTTCCTCGCCGGCGCGCGCTCGTGAGGATCCTCACCCTCTGGCAGCCGTGGGCGACGCTCGTCGCGCTCGACGAGAAAGCGATCGAGACGCGCGGATGGGGCACGAGCTATCGGGGGCCGCTCGCGATCCATGCCGCGCAGAAATTCGACGCCGTTAGTCGCGAGTGGTGCACGCGGGATCCGTTCCGCTTCGTCCTGCGCACGCACGGGATCCTCGAGCCGGAGCAGCTCCCGCTCGGCGCGATCGTCTGCGTGACGAAGCTCGTCGACTGCATCCCGACGGACGGCCTCGAGGCGCTCGGGCGGATCCTCGCCGGCGGCCGCTTCGAAAAGAATTTCGGCGACTACCGGCCCGGCCGGCGCGCGTGGATCCTGCAGCGGCCGCCGATCCGTCTCGAGCCGCCGATCCCGTTCAAAAACGGGCAAGGCCTGCGCGCGATGCCGGGCGCACTCGCCGGCGAGCTCGCGCAGCGTCTCATCGCCTCGAGTGGCGCGCCGCACGCATGACGTTTATACTCGCACTCCCGCCTCATCATGTACGCCGAGACACTCAAGGGGTATCTCGATGATCGTCGACTTCATCGTGCCGGACTTCCCGCTCGTGCAGTCCGCGCACAAGCTCATTAAGAAAGCGCTCGAGCGAGCCGCAAGCGCCGTCCGTCAGATCGGCCACAACGACGACGCGATCGCGACGGATCTCCATCATCTCGAGGCCTTCGAAGCGCGGTACAATCGCGCACGCGTGAAGGCGAACGGCGAGGACAACGGGCAGACGTCGCAGGGATTCGCGTCCGCGGTCGACGTGCCGGCCGTCGAGGCCGCGGTGATCCGGACCGGGATCTTACTTCTCCTGCAGCGGCACACGGGCACCGCGGATAAGCTGCAGTCCGAGATCGATCTCGAGGACAAAGAGCTCGGCGCGCGGCTCGGCGATATGCGTAATCTCGGCCTGCGGCTCGGCGGGCAGGGCGACTTATTCGCCGCCGCGGCGACGGCCGAGAAGCGGGCGCTCGTCGAAGGTATGGGGCTCTCGGCGTCGGCCGTCGGCGTCGAGAAGGTTCGGAAGCCGCGAGTCATGCACAAGCGGTCGACGGAGAAGGGGACACCTAGCGAGCCGGCCGGACGCCGAAAGGGGAAGCGGGGCCGATAGGATGCAGCGCGCGCTCCGCATGCGGAAAAGCGATTTCGAGCGCGCCGTCGCGCTCTCGCGGAATGGGGATACGGCCGGCGCGCTCGAGGCGATGGCGCCGAAGCGGAAACGGGCCGCCGCGGCCGCCGGCGCCGAGCGGAAGGGACAACGGGCGGACCAAGCGGGAAAGGCCTTTCAGAAGGCAATCCGCGAGACGCTCGAGCTCGAGGCGAAGGCCGGCCGCTGCGTCTTCATCGAAGGGAATCCGCGCGTCGGCGGCGCGCCGGGCGGCATGTTCCCGATCGAGGCGACGCGCGTCGACTTTCAGGTACTCGCCGGCGGGATCTCGATCGCGTTTGACTGTAAGGCCGTGTCCGGGATGGCCGAGTTTTCCGTCCGGAATTACGTCGGGACGCCGAAGGCGATCGAGAAGCTCGAGCGGCAGATCCGGTACTTACTCGACTTCCGGAAGCAGGGGGGAATCGCCTTCCTCTTGCTGCAGGAAGAGAAGCACGCGCGCGCGTGGCTCTGCTTTCAGCTCAAGACGTTACTCGACGGCGGCAGCGTCCCGATCCGGACGCTCGAGCGGGAGCGCGGCGGCATCCCGGCCCGTGTCGTCGATCATCTCCCGGTCATCGTCGAGTCACCGCGACTCGTCGGGCCGAGCTGGCCGATCCTCGACGCCGCACGTACGCACGGGACAAAGACGATCCCGCTCGCCGGCGAGCCGTCATGAAGTCCGCGCTCGTCATCCTCGCGTCCGGGATCGGGAATGTCATCCGATGGACGCCGATCGTCCCGATCCTCGTCGAGCGCGGATACATCGTCGACGTGTGGATCGTGGCGCCGGATTATCCCGAAGTGGCCTCGCTGCTCGAGCCGTCGCCGATGATCCGGCGCGTCATGATCTCGGGACTCCTGACGAAAGCGGAAGCGCCGCCGGACGCGTACGATCTGGCGATCGTCACGCGATGGGTTCCGCCGTTCATTCTCGAGCAGATCCTCGCCGTCGAGCGGCTCGAGGCGCCGGCCGAGTTTTGGCTGCAGCACGGGGACCGGGGCGCCGTCGTGTGGACGGCGACGCAGCTCGGGTATATCAACCCGATTCCGAAGCCATTCGTTCACGCCTCGAGCCGGCGCTTCGGCCTCGAGCCGAGTACGATCGCGATCCATGCCGGCCGGAAGGCGGGATGGGATCAAAAGCAGTGGCACGGCTTCGGCGAGCTGCTCCGGTATTTCGAGCGCTTCGTCCTCATCGGCGCCGGCGAAGATTGGACGGGGCACGAGCTCGGCGACTACGCGCGGCATCTCGCGCGCGGCCGCGACTACGTCGGGCAGCTCACGCTCCGGGATACGGCGGCGCTGCTCACCGAATGCGTCGGCGTCGTGACGATCGACTCGGGGATTTCGCATATCGCCGCAGCGCTCGGGATTGCGACGTTCCCGATCTACGGGATCACGCGCGCGCGGCGCGAGGCGTTCGCCTTGCCGAACGTGTACCCGATCGAGAACCGGGCCGCCTGCGCGCCGAGCTGCGCGACGATCCGGTACAATGCGCGCACGTGTCCCGGCGGCCTCGCCTGCTTGTCGACGCTCACCGCGGAGACGGTCGCGGCGAAGGTCCGGAGCGTCCTCATGCTCGAGGCGCCGGCGGACGCACCGGCGGCGGCTGCGGAATGATACGCGTCACCGTGGAGCTCATTAGCGCGATCAGTCCGGACCGGAATCGGGTGCTCGGAATCGCGGAGATCGCGAACGAATCCGGCGACGAGCTGCATGCAGACTATAGCGTTCGGTTATCGAAGTGGGCGCCGAAGACGGGGGAGACGTGGAAGCGCGGCGAGGTCCGCGGCTTCGATAAAGTGCATCGGGGCGCGTGGGATCTCTTGTATCTGGCGCTGCGGGCATGCGTCGGAGATCGGAACCGATGACACGGCCGCTCACGATCGCCGTCCGGCTCACCGGCGGGATGGGGGACGTCCTACTCGCGTCGCCGTTCCTCGAGCAGATGCACGAGATCCTCGAGAGCTGCGAGATCACGGCGTACTATCACTCGCCGAAGGTCGCGGAGTTTGTCCTCGCCGGCGCGCGCTTCGTGCACGCGATCCGGGACGTCGCGGATCTCAATCGGGCCGCGCTGCAGCGCGCGGATGTGCTCGTGCATACGGGACACTTTCCGCGCTATGTGCCGCAGAACCGGCGCGCGCTCGCGCTGCTCGGCGGCTCGGCGTTTCGGTTCCTCGTCGAAAGGAATCAGGCGGCGATCGCCGAGATCGAGGGATTCGTCACGCATCATCCGCGGTTAGACGGCGTATGGGCGCGCATGCTGCAGGGGAACGGGCACGCGATGAATTACCTCGACGGGATCGGCCAGCTCTCCGGCTTCCCGATCGACCGGCACACGCGGCCGTTCCTCACCTTGGATCCGGGACACCGCGGCCCGGTATCGATCGCGCTCGAGCGCCGGCCGTATATCACCGTGCACGACGGTTTCGATAACCGGCAGGCACCGGCGGCCGGGCGCGCGTCAAAATGCTGGCCGCTCGAGCACTGGCAGGCGCTCGTCGCACTCCTGCGCGCCGCGCATCCCGACTACTTCATCGTACAGCTCGGCGCCGGGAAGAGCCGGCCGATCGCCGGCGTCGACGCGTGCCTGATTGACAAGACGACGCTCGCGGAAACGGCATGGATCCTGAAGGACGCCGCGCTGCACGTCGATACGGACTCCGGCCTCGCGCATCTCGCGTACGCGCTGCATACGCCGGCCGTCGTGCTCTTCGGGCCGACGCCGGCGCGCTACTTCGGGCACGATCCGAATACAAACGTCGCCGTCGGGCCGTGCTCGGATTGCTGGTGGAGTACGCCGGATTGGCTCGCAAAGTGTCCGCGCGGCCTCGCGACGCCGGCGTGCATGCAGGCGATCACGCCGGCACTCATCGAGGCCAAGGCGCGCGACGTCCTCGCGCAGCGGGCACGCCAGACGCCAAAGTTCCGGGCCGGCGTGCTCCGATGTTACGACGGCATGAACGACGAGGCGCGCGCGATCGCCGACGTGATCGCGATCACGTCCGGGCTCGAGCCGGGACCGATCACCGGGCATCTTGTCGACGGCGCGACGGGCGTCTATGTGCACGCGTCGAAGCAATGGGAATACGCGTACGCCGTGCGGTCGATCGTGGAGTACGCCGGAATCCGGAAGGCACCGGACGGCCTCGAGATTGCGCAATGCGCCGGCCTGAAGATCGCAGACGTCGGCGGCGGCCGCGGCGCGCTCGCGGCCTTCCTCGCCGCCGCCGGGGCGACGGTCGAGCAATTCGACCGGGATTACCAATGGGGCCGCAACGGGCACACGGAGCCGGCGTATCAGCGATGGAGCCGCTCCAAGGGATACCGGGCGCGCTTCGGCTCGATCTATAACCTGCCGGCGGCGTCGGAGTCATTCGACGTCGTCCTTTGCATCTCGGTCCTCGAGCACCTTCCCGACAAGCGCGCGGCGCTCCGCGAGCTCGTGCGCCTGCTCCGGCCCGGCGGGATCTGCGTCCTCACCTTCGATCTCGCGCTCGAGCCGGAGCGCTTCCGGGATGCCTTGCGCGTCGACGTCGCGGATCCGGACCGGCTCGCGGAATGGCTCGCCGCGATCGGGATCGAGTACGAGCTGCTCCCGAATGCACTTCCCGCGATCGTCGAGCTGAGTCAATCGCGGATCCAATTCGACGGCGTCGCCGGGATCCCGGACGGGATGACGGTCGCCGGCCTCACGATCACGCGCGTGCGATGAGTGTCGCGGAACGTCGCGGCGATCTGCCGCAAGTCGCCGAAGCCGCCTTTCGGAAATTCGTCGAGCGCGTCGGCTCGCTCGAGAAGGCGGCCCGGATCTTATACGCCGAGAATTACCACTTCCGCCGGCGGCTCAAGCTGCACGACGAGCCGCTAAAGCAGCGCGCCGAGCCGATGGATCTCGATCCCGCCTCACCCTATCGCAACCCGCGGCGATGAGCGCGCTCCCGGTGTCGAAGCCATTCCGCGAGGCCTTTTGCATCCGGTGCCTCTGCACGGAGTCGAAGGCGTGCGCCGGCGGCTGCTCATGGTCCTACTTCAACGATCGGCACCGGATCGGGATCTGCTCGAGCTGCACGACGCGCGGCGATAGCACGGTCGAGGCGAAGCGCCGGGAGACACGGGAGAAGATGAAGAGCGAAGTCGATCGATTCATTAAGAGCGCGCGCGACACCTTCGCGACGCCGGATCCGCCGCGATGAACGCGATCGTAGTCGTGAGCGTCGCCGCGGCGCTCTTCGTCGGGCTCGGGATCATGGTCGCAGCGGCGTACGAGTATTCCCTCGTCCGGTATCGCGTCGAGCTCGAGGGCGCCGGCGTGCGGCTGCCGGCCGGGCGCCGGCGGCTCTGGCAATTCCTGCAGCGCGTCATCCTCTGGCCTTATGTCGTGTGGTCGACACTGGCGACGATTCGTGACGCCGGCGATCGATCGCGGCAGGTACGGCGCGCGCAGGATCGAAGCGCGACGCGGCACGTTGAGAAGCCGCAGCGGCCGTACAAGCGGGGCAAGCGATGAAGCGGCCGCGCAAACTCCGGAAGGCGCCGCCGGCCCGGAAGGTCGATCGAGCCGCGGTGAAGTGGATCCAAGCGGACGACGGCGAAGGGCGCGAGCCGCTCGGCGACGATATGCTCGATCGCCGTCCGCTCCCGACGGTCGTCGAATTCTCCGCACGGGCCGGGCGATGGGAGTTACGCGTACAGCGCTCCGGCGAGGATCCCGACGGGCCGTATCACGGGGAGCTATGGGACAACACCGACGCCGGGAATTGCCGCGCGCGCTTCCAATGCGATGACGTCGGCGACGCGATGAAGCGCCTCGAGGATCTCGTGCACACGTGGTCGACGTGCGTCGGCTGCGGGAAGCCGATCGGCGCGACGGAGCCGCTCGAGCTTGTGCGCGGCGCCGCTTGTCACGCCGGCTCGCACGCGATCGCCGTCCGTGAAATGATGGGAGCGAATCGATGAGTCGACGACGAGGTTATTACGATCCGGGCCGCAGTCCGTACCCGCGGAAGGCGGAGAGCACACGGCCGGCGGCGCCGCCGAAGGACCGGCCGCTCACACGGCAGCAACGGCGGAAGCTCGAGCGCGACGCCGCAAAGGGAGACGTCGCCGCGGCGCGTCGGCTCGGGATCGTGAAAGAATGACGCCGATAGAAGTCGTCGCGGCCGTTCGCATCTGGCATCGTCAGGTATGGATCTGCCGGCGCCTGCACGACGGAGACAGCTCGCATAACGCGGCGAGTTTTGCCGGCTCGTGGGAGTTTCCCGGCGGCAAGGTTGAGGCTACCGACGCGACGCTCGGCGCAGCGCTAAAGCGCGAGATGCTCGAGGAATTCGATGCGCGGATCGTCGTCCGCGAGTTACTCGCCTCGATCGACGCGGATCATCTCGGCAAGCGGTATCGCGTACACTTTTTCCGGGTCGTCTTCGTGCAGACGCCGGCGCTCAAGGTTCACAGTGAAACGCGATGGATGATGCCGGAAGATGCTGCAGCGCTGCCGCATCTTCCGAGCGGTGTCGAATTTTTACGCCGGCTGCAGGCCGGGGAGATCGTCGTATGACGCCGCTCGTCAGTTACGCGCAGATGACGCACGTCGCACGGGCCGCCGGCGCGCAGCGCGTGCGCGAGCAGCTCGGCCGGCCGATCGACGTCCATATCGACCGGGAGAGCCGCGGCCCGTGGAGCTCCGCGCGCGCGGCGTGGGAAGCGACGCCGGGCTCGTGCCGATGGCGCGTACTCCTGCAGGACGACGTCGATCTCGCGCCGGACTTCGCCGACGCGCTCGAGTGGCTGCTCATGGAATACGGGAGCCTACTCGCTGGCCGGCCGCTCGCTCTGTATAACGGGCTCGGGGATCAACCGGACGCCGGCGAGCATTGGATCGAGCGCCGGGACGGCGTGCAGGGGCCGGCAATCGTGCTCGGGCAGCCGGACGTCGCACCTATGCTCGAGTGGTGCGAGCGCTTCGTCCGGGATTCGCCGGCGATGACGTCGAGCGATATACGGCCGTCCCTCTGGCTCGAGGCGATGGGGCGGACGTCACTCTGCCCGTCGCCGTCGTGGCTCAATCACCGCGGGTACGAGCCGTCGCTCAACGGGACGCGCAGCTCGAGATCGCAGCCGCGGACGGCGCCGACGTGGGATCCGCATCGCCGCCTCGCCTCGATCGATTGGACGCTCGGCCTCGCACCGCGGATCCGTGAGCTGCGCGGCCGCCGGCTCGGGGCATCGGAGCGCGTGCGCTGGCATCTCTGGCGCACGTGGCAGCGGGAGCCCGATCACGAGCTCTATCGGCTCGGCCTCGATCCGTGGGAAGGGATGCCGCGGCACCGCGGCGGACTGGCCGGGATATGAGAAGAGCCCGGCGATTGCTCGCCGGGCTCTCTCGCTCCGCTTACTCCGCTCGATCGATCGCACTTGTCCAGACGCGAGGGAAATCTAATGGCCGCGACGCCGGCGAGGATACGCCGCGCGGAAGGCGCGCCATGCCTCGCGACGGGCCGCTTCCGTCCACACGAGCGCCGACGCCTTGAATCCGCACGCCTTCGCATCGGCGAGGATCTGCATCTGCCCGGCCAGCAGGCCGCCGACTTGCTTCCCGTCGGCACCGTGATACGTCACGGACCAATCGCCGATCATGCCGGACGTCGCGGCCATATTGCCCGGATGGAAGTCGATCACGGCCTTAACGGCCGGCGCCGAGTGGAAGCGCTTCGGATCGACGGGAGCGGATGCCGCGAGGCGGCGCGAGAGCTGCGTCTTCATCGTGAGGATCCTCGAGAGTGAGAGTGACGACGGGGAATGAGGCCGAGATATTCGGCCGCTGCAGTGAGGGACCGGATCCGACGCGGGAATTCCGTCGGATCATTGCGATAGATCGTGCCGGTATCGGTGATCTCGACGAAGTCATCGCCGCACGCGTAGATCGTCGAGAACGGCCGGCTCTCGATGGAGAGCCGGGCCGTCTTCGCGAGCTCGTCGAATTGCGCGCGGCGCATCGGTTAGCGCGCCTCGCGAATGAACCGGACGGCCTTCGCCGTCATCGTGACGATCGCGCGCTCGCTCGAGTCGCGGATCCCGGACCAATCGCCGCCGGCCGTCCCGATCCCGCGGCCGAACCCGTCGGCGAGCGCTTCGAAGTCACAACCGGCGGACCATGCCGCTTGAATCACGTACAGATCGGCACGGGCCGAGAACGCGAATCCGTTCCGCATCCCGCGGAATCGGCTCGTCGGCTCGCCGGCTTCGATGCACGCGAGCGCATGCGTGAGGACAACCGTCACGTCACCGGCGACGTACGGCAGGGAGTCGAGATCGGAGAGGATCGAAGCGGCGGCGGACGTCATCGTGAGTACCTCGAGTGAGAGTGTATGCACATTCTAAACGTCCTTGTGCGATTGCACAAGGGGCCTAGAGGCGCCAATCGATGACGCAGGCGTTTACGGCGTCCGCCGCGGCCGTGCGCTCGCACCACTTCCGCACGATCCGCTCGGCGTGCGCGCGCGTCGGGGCCGTCACGATCGTACCGTCGGGCAGCATGACGAGCAGCTCGCCGGCCTCGCCGCGCTCGACGACGGCCTTCCCTTGCACGTTCACGCGGGGCGCCGTCATCGCGACGTATCCGGATCGAAGGCGATCCCGCCGATTTCGAAGCTCACGCGGTACGTCTCGGTCGTGCCGCGGCGCGTCACGCGCGCGATCCAAAGGCTGCGGGAAGGATCGTAATCGACGCGGACGCTTCGCGCCTGCAGGACACGGCGGCCGGCGCGCTCGATGCGTGAAACGTACGTCTCGCTCGGCGTCATGCCTTTGCTATACCGTGAGTAACGCATACCGTAACCTCGAGCGTGAGAGTGTATGCACAAACTAAGAGGCCTTGTGCAATCGCACAAGGCCTCGAGGCAACAAAGATCCGGGAACCTCGCCGGCGTCTTACCTCTGCTCGGCGGCGATCATCGCCTGCGCGACGTCGTGCCAATTGCGGACCGGGACGCCGGCGAAGCCGCGGATACATACCGTGCGCGGCTCGGCGAGGAATGGCACGAGCTCGATCGGCTCGTCAGGGATCACCGATGGCTCGATCGTGGCGACGATCGAGGGGCCGGATTCCGGCGTGACGATGAGCGCAACGTTTATGTCACCGAAGCGGGCGATCGTGTCCGCGAGCCGAGCCTGCAGTTCCGATGCTAACATCGTGAGTAACCTCGAGTGAGAGTGTGCACACATACTAAGCGGCCTTGCGCAGTCGCACAAGGCCTCGCGCTATTTCCAGCGCTCGAGCGGGTACTTCCGCCGAAGCTGCCGGAAGGCCGCACGCAGCGGCGCGTCGAGCTCGAGCCGATCGTCGAGCGTCATCTTCACGCCGTACGTTTCCTCGTACCAAAGTTGCATCTCGCCGCGGCCGACACGCGTCGGCGGCAGGATCTCGTCGATCTGCGTCGCCGGCGTGCGCGCTTCGAAGCGGCGCACAAACTCGGCGACGTACGCGGTGATCTGCTCGGCCGTCATCGCTCGATCGCTCCGCTGCCGATCGCGCCGACACCGGCCGGCGTGCCGCTCGCCTGCCGCGCTTCCTCGACCCATTGCTCGACCGTGAAGGC
>Ga0137313_1000017_pt1 | contig 55514 bp, 61 predicted proteins | sample EasRivERMZT166_2_FD_102287 | JGI IMG/M metagenome (GOLD analysis project Ga0137313, IMG submission 102287) | Soil microbial communities from meander-bound floodplain in the East River, Colorado, USA - East River MetaG ERMZT166_2 | ecosystem: Environmental > Terrestrial > Soil > Floodplain ...
ATTGGCAATGGTCCTCTCGCGATCCGCCAGGCCGTACGCCTCGCGGAACAACACGCGAGGCGTGCCGTTCTCCAGCCGCGCGAGCAGGGCCGTACCCGCGAATCGATCGGCCTTCGCATCTGCCTCGAGCTTCGTCCGCAGGGCCCCGATGTCGGCGGTGCGGTCGCCCTGATTCGAAGCGCACGCAATGAACGCAACGGCCGTGATAAACGGCGCGTAGAAGGCGATGCGGGGCTCAGGTCGCTGGACCACCGATGTCTCGCAACTCACGCAGCAGCCCGGGAAGGCTTGTGGGATCGAACTCGACAGCGCCGAATCGGAACACGGGCGCTCCGACGAGATCCAGCCGGCTCAACCCTCCTTCGACAGCCACGCGTCCCGCGGACCCTTTGGCGAAGATCCGGAGATAGAGCTCCGAACCGTCGGCGCTTCTGACGAGCGCCTCGCCACGCCGCGTCTCCTCGAGCCGGCCCAACGCGTGCAGAAACGCATCCCAGTCCAATCGCGCGACTCGGCTGGTGATCCCCACCAGGAAGCCTTCGAGGCGCACATCGACCGAGACCCAGGCATCGGCGTCCTCGCGGGCGGCTTCGAGCTCCGCGCGGAGGACCACGTGGCTTCCTTTCGCATCACCGAGCAGCATCGGTTGGCTCGAGTCTCACTTCACCTTCGTGAACAACTGCGTGGTGTTGTTCACGCGCGTGGCATCCACCTCCACGCGCGTCTCCATCTTCAGTCGCTCTCCATCCATCGAGAACGTCATGGTGACCGGTCGGATCGCGCCCACAATCGCGTTTGGGATGACGAGCCGATCGTCCATCCACGACGTGCGAGTCGGGCTGACCGGTCCTCCGGCACCTGCGCCGCCGGATCGCCCAGCCTCGTACACACGATAAATGATCGTCGGATCGAACCGCCCGCTGATGTTGAGGAGGACATCCAGCCGCTCCTCCGGCATGGTGATGGTCACCGTGAAGCGATTCGGCGTCTGGCTGATCGCCAGGCGGCCGCCGCCGGGAATCCGGCTGAGGCCGACGTCGAACAGCGTGTCGCTCCTGGCTGGATCGGCCGGCGTCCACGTGCCGGAGAAGTCCGGCCGGGACACCGGCTGGGATTGTGCGGACAGCTTCAGCCGACCGAGCGCTTCCTCGAACAGGCTGCGGACGTCCGCCAGCGTCGTAGACGAGTCGTTGTTGTAGTCACGCAGTCGATGTTCGTACTTGCGCCCCGCCGATCGGGCGTCGACGATCTGTCGCACCACTTCCATGGCCGGCCGGCGGTGATGGATGCCGCCCGTCACCTCGTTCGTGGCGCGAATCATGGCGCAGTAGATGCTATACGTCTTGTCGTCCGCACCGCATTGCCGATCGTCAGCGCGATCCCAGACCGCTTCAGACTTGAGGATTGATGCGGCACGCATGATGATCTCGCGGTCGAGGTCCGATGGAGGAACGGCCCTGGCAACGTCCAGAGTGAACTCCATCACGTCGGACCGGGTAACGGCATTCGCCACCACGAGCCATGTCAGGCCCTGCGGCCTGAGAATGCCCGTGCCGCCATCGTAGATCTCGATTTCAACAGGCACGGCCCCCGTGGAAATCTTGATCTCGCCGGCATAGATGGCCTTCGGCTCGATCGTTTTCTGGTACCGGCCACTCTTCAGCGACGTGGTCGAAGACACAGTGAGAGTGGGTGTCTCACCGAGCAGCTCGGTACACGGCCCCTGCCATTTGTCGCTCACGCGCGTCAGCTTGCAGCGAGCAGGCGGCGGGACCGATTGCTGCGAGAGCAGGCCCAGGGCGACAAGGCTTACAAGGAGCATCAGACCTCCGATGTTGGCACAACGTTCGTGCCGTTCACCAACTCGCCGCGCGGACCAGAACGATCGCGAAGCCGTCGTACCCTTTGACACCAACCGTCTGGAGCACTGTGGCCGTCGCGCGCGGATCGGCTGCAACACGCTCCATGAAGCGGCGGACGCCAATGACGGCTGGATCGGTGGACGAGGCGTCGATGACCGCGCCGTCGCGGACGACGTTGTCGGCGACGATGAGCGCGCCAGGACGACAGAGGCGCATGGCGCGGTCGAAGTAGTCGGGATAGTTGCCTTTGTCCGCGTCGATGAAGACGAAATCGAATGGAGCCGCGGATTCCGCCTCGAGCGCGCGCAGCACATCCATCGCGGCGCCGACGCGGAGATCGACCAGTCCCGACACACCCGCGCGCGCGAAACTCTGCCGGGCCACTTCGGCATGTGCCGGATCGAGCTCGACCGTGACGAGCCGGCCGTCCGGCGGCAGCGCCCGGGCGAGCCAGATGGCGCTGTAACCGGCCAGCGTGCCCAGCTCCAGAATCCGTTTCGCGCCGATCGCGTTCGCCAGGATGTGCAGGAACTTGCCCTGGCTGGGCGAGACGGCAATCGCCGGCAGGCCGGCGGCCGCGCTCGCCGTCAGGACACCTTCCAGCACGTCATCAGATGCGCGCACGGCATCGTCGATATAGGCGTCGACGGCGGTCCATTGATCCTGAGTCATCACCCTTACACTTCGAACGCTTCCCAACGCCGCTTCACGCCGGCCAGCAGTTTCTGAAAACGCGGCTCGGCGTGGAGCGCGACCGTCGCGAGGTCGCGGGCCAGCCCCGGGTAGTCGAGATTGCCGCGGGCCACGCAGTGCTCGAGATAGGTGCACGCCTGGTCCACGTCCCCGAGGCGTCCGTACAGTTGCGCCAGCAGACGCGCAATCGACTCGTCCGTGCGGCCGGCCGCCGCCGTCGTCGGACTGATCGCGCGTCGCGCCGCGTCGGCGTCGCCCAGGAGCGCGTGACGGAAGCCGGCGGCCAGGTCGCCGAAGACGGAACCGGCGGCCGTGTTCGAGACCTGATCGAAGTGCGCGACCGCTTCGGCCGCTCGATCGGTCCGCGCCAGAAGGTAACCCCAGAGGAAGTTGATCAGCGGCGATCCCGGATCGAGCTCGAACGCCCGGTGATAATGCGGCAGCGCCCCTTCGGGCTTGCCGTCCGCGATGTACAGCCACCCGTAGAAAATGTGGTTCAGCGCGGTCAGGGGATCGACCTTCACCAGCCGCTCGACCAGCGGACGGGCATTCTGCGGGTGGCCCGCCGTCATGCAGGCATACGCCAGCCACGTCGCGGCCTCGAGATTCGCCGGATCGGCCCGAATCGCCTCCTTGAGGTGCCGCACCGCGCCCTGCAGGTTGCCGCGTTTGATCTCCAGTCCGCCACGCAGGCCGTGCCCGTGTGCCGACCCGGGGCGCTGCTTGAGGACCTGATCGGCGCACTGCTGCGCCAGATCCAGATACTTCGGATCCGAACGGATGCCCCAGTGCACGTACATCAGGTACGTGTGGCCCAGCTGCGCCAGCAGCAGCTCGTTGCCCTTCAGGACGTTCAATCCTTCCTGCAGGAGCGCCACCGCGTCATCGAGGTCTTTCGCCGAGAACCTGATGAGCCGGTGGCGCGCTCGGAGGTAGATGTCGTACACGCGCACGTCGCTGATCGGCCGGCTGGTGACCAGGTCGGTTTCCGATCGCGTCAGCGTGATCTGCATCGCCTCGATGATCTGGCGCGACAATCGCTCCTGCACCTCGAAGAGGTCCTCGTCTCCTGCCGTGAACTTCTCGGCCCAGATCGGCGAATCGATTGCCGCGTCCACCAGCTGCACGGCGATGCGCAGTGAGTTCCGGCCTTTGCGGACGCTGCCATCCAGGACCAGGTCCACCCCCATCTTCGCCGCCATGGTCTTGATGTCTTCGGTGCGCCCCTTGAGCTTCATCGCCGACGTTCGCGAGATCACCATCAACGATCCAATCCGGGACAAGTCGGCAATCACTTCTTCCGTCAGGCCGTCGGCGAAGTAGTCGGTGTCCGGATCGGCGCTGATGTTGGCAAACGGCAGCACCAGGACGCGCTTGCGCGCCGGTCCCGATGGGCGCCCGGCGTCACTCCCGGCAGGCCGGCTGCCGCTGAGGATGGCTTTGATGGCGTCGCGGATCTCGGTCGCGCGGCTTCTCGCCGCCGGGTCTTTCTCCAGGCACCGTCGGATGAGCTGCTGGACATCCTCCGAGATGGAGGGAGCCAGCCTGCGCGGCTCGTCACGCAGCACCGCCGCCTGGAGTTCCGCAGGCGAGGAGCCATCGAACGGCCTCTCGCCGGCCAGCATTTCATAGAGGAGTACACCCAGACCCCACACGTCCGCGGCCGGCCCGGTCGACACGCCGCGAACTTGTTCCGGCGCCATGGAGTACGGCGTGCCGGAAATGACGCCGGCGGACACGACCACCTCGCGCGTGCTCACGTCCAACCGGCCTGGATCGTCGCGGCGCGCCAGGCCGAAATCGACGAGCTTCAGCCACCCGGCGTCCGCGATGATGGCATTCGCGGCTTTGACGTCGCGATGAACGACGCCGCGCTCGTGCGCGTGCGCGAGCGCATCGGCCGCCTGCAGGCCGTATCGCAACGCCTCCTCCGCCCCGAGCGCTCCCACCTTCAGCCGGTCGCGTATCGATCGGCCGTCCACGTACTCCATGGCGATGAACGCGGAGCCCTCCGCCTCGCCGACTTCGAAGACCGTACAGATGTTGGGGTGACTGAGCGCGGATGCGCTGCGCGCTTCCTGAAGCGCCATCATGCCTGAGGCCGGGCCCTCCGCCCGCGCCTCGACAACCTTGATCGCGAGCGAGCGATGGAGCGCGGTGTCGTACGCGAGATAGACCGCGCCCATCCCACCCCGACCGAGCAGACGATCGAGTCGGTAGCGGCCGAGGGTCGAGCCCGGGGTGAACACCCTGGTCATTCGACGCGTCTCTGTCCGCGCATGGCGAACAGGAAGTACAACGCACAGCCCCACAACAGCGCCACTGTGCCCCACGCGACGAACGACGCTCTGATCGCAAGAACACTCGTCGACGTTGACACGGACGCAGCCAACGGGTTCAGGTTGTTCACAGCCGCGTGCATCAGCATCGTCAGCAGCAGGCTGCCCCGCGTGCGCCAGTAGAGCCAGGCCATCGCGACCGAGAGCGCCGTCACGCCCAGCAGATACGGCAGAAATGGCTGGCCGGATTTGTCCGCGCCGGCCACGAAGAAGAACGGCAGGTGCCAGCACGCCCAGATCACACCCACGATGAGACTGGCGACAGACAGGCCCACCCGCGTGGAAAGCTGAGGCAACAGGTACCCGCGCCAGCCGATTTCTTCACCGCCCTGCATCGGCGTCGACAACGGCACACCGGCCATCATGACGAACCAGGGCTCCGGACTGAACGCAGGCCATTCGCCGGCGATCATGCGCTGCATCAGGGCCACAGCGAGCTTGATGGCGGTGAAGTAGCCGACGGCGAACAGATACCAACGCACCTGGACGGACCCCATGAGCATGCGGCCGAGCAGCGCCGAGACTCCAGCCCGTCCGTCAGCGTGCGCGGTGAGAGCGACCGCGGCGAACGCCGGCGCCCAGACTCCCAGCAGATACAGCGGCCCGCCGATTGCCGCCGCTCCCGATCGCATCGAGAAATCCCAGCCCATCGTCGCTGCCGCCGCGATCCACAGGAGCCAGCTCACGGCGTACGCCAGCGCGACGAACACGGCAGCGCGTTTCAAGGGGTTCATCTGCTCAGCGTCGGTGGTACCGGATGACGACGATCTGGGAGTAGACAATCCAGGCGAGCATCAGCGACACGAGCAAGGCCATCAGGTTGAAGATGAACAGCAGCCGAGACTTGCGCGCGTCCAGCCGGACCTGCCACGCCGCGATGTCCGCCTGGACCTCCTGAACGCCGGCCTGCACTTGGCCCAACCTCGTGTCGATGCGCTGCGTGAGTCCGGTGAGCACGGCGACGGTCTCGGCGGTGATCTGGCTGACTTGCGCTCCGGCGAGGGCCCGCAGCGTGCTGCGCAGCTGCGTCGTGTCCGCCGACAATTCTTCGAGCCGATTGAATGCCTCGTCCAGGGCCGCCAGCCGCGGAGCCCGGTCGGCCACCATCGGCATCGAGTTCGCCAAGCTGATCGCGTTCCCGATCGTTGCCACTGCATCCCGCACAGGAGCGAGCGCCTGCTGCATCTGCCCGATGCGTGGCGCCAGACTCGTCTCCAGGCGCTCGCTGAGCGCGTTGAGCACGGGGCTGTTCGCCTCCACTCGCGCGCCGACGGCGGTGATGGTCTCGGCGGCTTGCCGCACTTCCGTCCGGCTCGTCCCGATGAGGCCATCGATCCGCGCCACGCCGGCATTGATCACCCCGGCGGCGGTCTCGACGATGCTGAACGCCTTCAGCGCAACCTCAGTCGCCCTCCGATCGACCCACCACACGCCGGCAATGCCGAGCAGGCTCAGCACGATGAACAGCGCTGCGATGGCGCCGGCGACGGAACGAACGGTCTTCTCGAGCATTGCCATGAAGCTTGCTCACTCTACCGCGATCTTCCCGCCGCGATGGCGCGCGACGACCCACATCGTCGAAGAGCTGGCTGGATCGAACGGTGCGCCGCCGGGATCGCCGAACACGTCGACGACCGACAAGCCGGCGCGTTCGAGGGCGGCGCGCAGTTCGCCGACTCGGTACAGGCGCTGGCGTCGCTCGTACTCGCCGTGCCCCCGATTTCCCTGGACGCTTATTCGCTGGATCAGGCGAGGTGGATCGGATGCCAGCGTATTGACGACCGAGATGACGGTCCCGTCCCGTTCCTCTTGCTCGGTGTCGCGGAAGTCATCGAGCACAAGGCCGCCGTTCACGACTTTCAGCGCCAGGCGCCCACCCGTCGCCAACACCCGGGCGGCCTCCCGCAGGACCGCGTCGTGCTCGTCGTCGGTCTCGAAGAAGCCGAACGCATCCATCAGCATGGCGCCGTCGGCACATTCGTCTCGAAACGGCAGGCGCCTCATGTCACCGCGGATCCAGGCGCCTCGAATGCCCAGCTCCTGCTCGAGCTGTCGCGCGCGATCCAGCAGCGCGACGGCGAAGTCGAGGCCGACGACCTTGGCTCCGCGTTCGGCCATGGCGAGGGCATGTCGCCCATGACCACATCCGATGTCAATGACACGAGAGGCCGGCGACAGATGGAGCAGATTCCAGAGCGCCCCGGCCTCCTGCCGCACGTGATCAGTCGGCGGCCGGAGCCCCCAGCGCTGGCCATAGCCGCGCTCGAAGTACTCGTAGGTCCAATCGGGCACTGTCATGGCGCCAACTAGCTGCCGCTAGAGATCGCCAGGCCGCGCGCCACCCACAACGCCGCGATCACAGAAATGATTCTCATTGCCGCCCCTATCTTCGCCGATAGACCGCTGAAGGGCGGTCCACCAGATGCATTTCCCTCTGCGCGCCTTCGCCGTGGTCCTGTGCGTGATGGCCGCTGTTCCGCGAGCGGCCGCACAGTCGGCAAGTGGCGAGGTGTTCGATCCGGCGGCCGCGCGGAAGCAATTGCGCTCGCCCGACATCCAGACCCGGAAGGACACGCTCTGGACGATCGACCAGAATCGTAAGGAGGCGCGTGGCCTGATCGACGCGCTCGTGGCCGCGCTCGCCGATCCCGACCTGGTGACCCGCTACACCGCGGCCTACGTGCTGACGTCCGTCGATCCAGAGCGGGCCGCTCCGGCGTTGCCGATCCTCGACGCGATGCTCCGCTCCGACGTCGAGATGAACTCGAGCAGCCCGAGAATCCTGGGGCCGGCTGGCCTGGGCCGGCTGGGTCGCGCGGGAGCCAACGCGCTCGTCGCAGCGCTCGCCGACTCCAATCCTGCGACGCGCATCGCGGCGGCCCACGGTTTGATGAACAGCGACGTCTTTCCCCCGGCGGCCGCGCCGGCGCTCATCAAGGCGGCTCGCGGACCGGACGCGGTCGCCCGGCACCAGGCGCTGGTGGTGCTGGTGATCCGCAAGCCGCCGGTCGAGCAGATGCTGCAGCCGCTGCTCGACGCCCTGCTCGATCCGGAGGCCGACATGCGAACCGCGGCGGCCAGTGGCCTCGGCCGCTACGGACGTGACGCGATTCGCGCGCTCGAAGCGCTGAAGCTGGCGGCGAAGGACAGCGATGGGCGCGTCGCGATCTGCGCGGCCTCGGCGGTGGCCGCGATCGATCGTCAAGCCGGCCTCGAGCTCCTCCCGATGTTCATCGCGGAACTGACGCGTCCTGAGCGGGCGCGCCGGACCGACGAACACAGCGACATGCGCCTCATGGACGTCGCCGGCGCGCTCGCGATCCTCGGTCCCGATGCGGGCCGGGCGCTGCCCGCGTTGATCCGGGCGTTCGAGCGGGAGGGAGGATGGGCCAAGCTGGACCTCGGCATCGCCGTCGCGCGCGTGGATCCCAGGTCAGCTGGTCCGATCGTCACGTTCCTCATCGACGCGCTCGAGAACGGCGATGACACCACGCGTCTGCGCACGCTGCACGGGCTCGCTGAGGTCGGGCCCACCGCGGCGGCCGCGGCGCCGGCCGTGACGCGCCTCACGTCGAGTCCCGAGAAAGTGATCCGCGACGCCGCGACGAAGGCGCTGGCGGCGATTAAGCGGTGAGGGTCCAACCCTGCCTAACGGCCGCGATCGGCTAGACGTCACGCGCGCGCGACCGCAGCGTCGCGACCAGCGCCCAGGCGCTGACGGCAAACAGCGCTGTCTTGACCGCGATGACCAACGCGTTATCGGGTTCGGGACTCCCTTCACGGACGGTGTCTTCAATCTGGCTGACTAGACTCGTCGTCATCATTCCAGTCACCCACGCCCACGCGATCACGAGCGCATCGCGCGCCCACACCTGCCTTCGCACCGCTCCCCATGCAGCCACCAGCAACAACGCACCCGCCAGGTAGTCCTCGAACATCGTCGTGAATTCGACGCGCCAGTACCCCATGCCGCGACGATAGGTCTCGAGAACCGGGAGGAGAACTCCGATCGCCAGAGCCGCCCTAACTTCGAATCGCATCGGCAATCCGCCGGCCATCCGGCGACCTCCTGAACTGGAAGCGTTGCTGATCACTTCGTATGCGACCTGAGCTCCCCGCCCCAGTCGGCCGGGTTGAACTCGACGGCCTGGCGCACGTCGGGGTAGTACAGCACGGGTATCACGGCGGCGTCTGGTGCTGCGCGGTTCTTCTTCAGCATGATCGTCACTTCTCTGACAGATCGAACTCGGGAGATGATCGCACGCCGATCGTGACCAGGCGTTGTCCAGCCTTGAAGCCACGGAACGCCCGGGGCCGACCCAGAAGAGACCGACTCTCTGGAAGCTGCGCAGCAGTTCGGTGGAGTAGACGTCGTACATCTCCTCGGCACTCCTGCTCGGCTCGAGCGGCAGCTGCAATTCACCCGCGATAAGGGCTCCGGTGGGCTCGTGGAGGCCGCCGCACCTCAGGATCACGCAGTCAGGCGTGGGATCGACGACGTACTTGGTGCCACCGCGCCGTTGTGGTGCCGCGCGTGGCTGCGGCACGTGGCCCCGGCGGAAGAGAAAGTACTGAGGAGATCCGGCGACCGTTCCACCTGGACTCCGGCCGAAGTCAGGAGCCACGGCCAGGGATTGATACACCGTGACATCGCGATCGTCACGCATCTCCTGAAGCAGGAACTCGGTTGGGATCTGCGCCTGGGCCGCGGCGAGGCCATGCCTCAAGTCACCGGCCGTTGCGAAGAAGAAGCGACGTCCCGTCACAGAGATCCGGCTTCGACTTCAGCGGTCTGATTCGTCATGGCCGGCTACCCGCGCTGAGGCCCAACGATCATACGGTGTGCGCCCCGTGGTCATCATGGCGATGAGCCACCAGACGGGACCGGCGAACGCAACAATCGCGGGTCCCCACACCCAGATCGGAATCCCTCCGTCGCCCGAGAAGGCCGCCTGCTGGGCGACGGTGTGCCCGAACTCCCATGGAACGAACTTCAGACCGTTTCGGAGAAGCGCGGACCCGAACGGGAGCCGGTCGCCAGTCTCGCGGGACACGACCAGCCCGAGCATCCGCTTCCCGAGCGATCCCCGCATCGCCGAGCTCTCGCAGAGCGCAAAGTAGAGCGTGACCGGAACGGTCATCGTCAGGAAACCGATGCCTTGCGCCGTCCACGGATTCGCCGGCCGCGGCGGGTTGCCGCCGGTCGCAACCATCACGACGCCGAACAGCACGCCGCCCCACAGGACCACGACGAGCCAATCGATTGCGAACGCCAGCAAGCGGCGAATGGCGACGTTGCGGATCCTCATGTACTACCCAACCGTAGCTGGCGCGCGCTCATTAGATTGAATTCCCTGGCCGAGCACCTGAATGCGGTCGCACTCGGGCAAGACCCGTCGCTGCAGCCAACGCAACCACAAACGCCGGCACTGCAGTGATGATTGGCCAAGTCACGAGCGCCAGAGCCAGCAGGCGCCGATTGCCGGTGCCTGCCGTTCGTGCGTGGATGTTCGCCGCGGCAGCGAGAGCACATGCCGCGAGTGCCACAGACACCGCCGCGTGCAGCGCTATCGAACGAGGCGCGTTCCGACATCGAAAGTGTTCGAACCCGATGTGGGTCGCAAACGCCGCGGCGCAGATCACCCACGCGGCCAGCCGCCAGACGAATTGCATCGGGTTCGAGGCCGGCGGATTGGGGAATGCGACGCCCACGACAAGGTAGACGGTGGCGACGAGCATCACCGCGCCCAACCACCGAGATCTGCGTGAAGCGGTCACGTGGGCCATGATTTCAGGCGCCTGGCGCGCGCATCCGGCTCAACCGTCGTGTCGAGGGATCAACTCGAGATTCGGCTCCACGAAACGCGCCCGCGCCTCCGGGGAGAACAACACCTCGGTGGAATAGTGCGTGAGCATGATCTTCGAGTCCAGCAGGCGCGGGTTGCTGGCGATAAAGGTGGCCGCTGAGTCGGTAGCGGGAGAGATCGCCATGAAGTGGCGCACGGCAAGTATCCAGGCTCGCGTCAGGGTCTCGTGATACTTGGACACGGGAACCTTGTTGTGTTGGATGAAGGCGAGCAGCGCGCTTCGCATCAACGCCAGTGCCGTGTCCGTGTCGTGCTCCGCCAGATAGATGTAGGCCAGCCGGACGTGGGCCCGGTGGTCGAAGTCGTCGGGATGTACCCGGCACGCGGCGAAGTCCGCGCCAAACTGCCGGTCGTCGGATGACAGCGAGTGGATCATGGCAACTGCCCTGCCTTGATGCGCTCCAACTCGTGGCCACATGCGATGAGATGCTCCACGACCGGATCGCCGGCGAACTCCACGTCAATGGACTGCCGGGCCTCTCGCAACAGGCGCATCTGTTCCACGCCCGGCAGCGAGCCAAACTCGTCCTGATGGGACGACAGATCAAAGAGGAGCTTCGACAAAAACGCTCGGCGGGCCACATCCTGCGTCTCCTCATTGCGCTCGTCGGAAACAAACTCGAGAAGCAGCCCGAACATCTCTTCAGGATCCGCCCAGTCGATGAATGGCACTGCGCCCCCACGTCCGCTCGAACAGCACCACCACGAGGACCCCGGCCGTGTACGCGACCAGATCGCGAGGGTCGAAGCCGCTCCCGAGTACCAAGTGTCCCACGGTCGTTCGGCGCAGCGCGTCGAGTGCGGGGGCATGGTACATCTGGCTGAACTCGACGATGAAGCAGCATGCAAGAGCCACCGCCGCGCGCCAGGGCAGGCGAAGAGCCGGCGCGGCGGCGGCGATCCACCACGTGAGCATCGCCGCCCAGAGCGCGTCACCGAGGACATCGCGCACAACGGGCGGCAGCCCTCCACCGCCTCGGTTGACGATCAGGCCGACGGCGGCCGTCCCGACGGCGAGCGCAACATAGCGGATCCGCGCGCGATTCACGCCTGGCGGATCGCGCTTCTCGTCATCCGCAGGCGCCGGCGAAACGCCAGCACGCAGGCGACTGCACTGCCAGGCAGGATCACCGCACCGGTGAACAACGCCAGATTCGCCGTGGCCCTCGGCGTCGCGACCGTCGGATCCATCGTCGCTCCCGGGATGTACGGCGGCATCCGTCCGAGGTTGAAGAAGAACCACGCCGCGGCGTAGGCCACCACGAAGGCCGCCAGCGCAGCGTAGGTCACCTTGGCTCGGTCGGGCCTGGCGTTGCGCAGAAGCGACCCGGCCGCCACGGAGCCAGCCACCGCCGGCGGAATCCAGAAGGCCACGAGGACGATGAGGCTGGGCAGTCGATCGGGCATGCCTGAGTATCGTCGCAGGCTGGGCTCAGGTCCTGAGCGTTCGGTGAGCGTCAGTTGAGATGTGCCTGACCGCTGTCAGTCCCGAACCAAAAGCTCCCCGGCTGCCACGGCCCGTTCGAAGAGGACGTCGACGCCCGTGACACGAAGCATGACGGAGTGCGCCCCCGGGCCCTGCACCGTTGCAGACGCGGCGTTCGCGTGTGAGTTGCTTCGTGTACCACATCGTCGTACAGGCGGCGCGAAAGACCGCGTGTCAGGCTTCCTGCGGATCCGACAGGAACCACTCGATGCGGCCGCACGAGGTGCAGGCCAGCGTCGCCGCGCTGCGATTCGCCCAGTCGAGGTTCAGGAACGTCAGCCCCGCCGTATTCAGCTGCGCCCGCCCCTCGACAAAGCGATCGTGTCCGCAATGCGCACAGCTCACTGGCTTGCCCGCGACAACATATCGCTCCCCCGTGGGCGCCTCGCCCATCGCTTCGAACCCGCGTTTCACAGCCGTGAAGAATCTGCTCACTCTTCGCTCCTCGCTTGCTGGGTTCGAGCTCCAGCGTACGTCCACCAGGCCGTCCCGCTTTTATCGCTTCGCTGCCTTCGCGCGCTTCGACGGCGTCTTCCGCTTGCGTTTCGCGCGTGCCTTCGGGTGAAGGCGTTCCGGCAACTTCGCGTCGCCGGCGCCGCGGTTCCACTCTTCGAACGTCTCGGGCGAGATCTTGCCCTCGACCAGTAGTTGCGCAAACTTCCTGCGCTGGGCTTTGCTCTTGATCGGCATCGGCTACTCACCCCTGGGTGCCGGCGCTAGTGCACTCGGCCACTGCGGAAGTCTCTCTCGGCGGCGTCGATGTAGGCGCGATAGCCGTCCGGATCGATGAAGGGGTCTGTCGGGTTCTTCGCGGCGCTGCTGGCGACGAACTTGCGGTAGCGCCCCCACCACCGCGCATGGCAGGTCACCCAGATGTCCACCGGGAGACTCCGCAGAACGCGGAAGCTTCGCTCCAAATCCGCGGCTTGTTCTGCGTACCGTGTGCCGCCCAGTATTCCAAGGTCACAGGCACTCACGACATTCAGAATACGCTCCCCGTCTCGAACCGAGAACGACCACGAGGTGCAACCGCGCGTGTGGCCGCCGGTGATGTGCGCCGTGAGTGCGAGCGGCCCGAGGCGGATGGTGTCTCCGTCCTTGAACCGATGGGCGACCCGCATCTTCGGATAACCCAGCACTCCGATCCACACGAGGGCCCTCAACGGCAGGACCCCGTCCCGGTCATCGCCACCGGAAGCGAGGGTATCGGCGCTCGCTTCACTCGCCCACAGTTCGGCACCAGACGCCTGCTGGAGCACGCCCAGCCCTCCGCCATGGTCGGGATGAGGCTCTGAGTTCAGGAGCACTTTGACGTCCTTGATGCTGAAGCCGAGCTTCGCAATGCTCGCGATGATCATCGGCGCGGTGGTGGGATAGCCGCCATCGAGCACGATATGGCCCTCGGGCCCGGTGATGAGGAAGGCCGCGGCATCCGTCGCGCCAACGTAGTAGAAGTTGCCGGCGATGCGGAACGGTTCGGCGGGCCCCTGCCCGCCTAGCTTTGTCGCGTTCACCCACCGGCCGATGAGGACCAGCGCAAGCACACTCACCAGTCCCAGGAGGACGACCAGCCGGTATCGCCTGGTGAAGTGGGGCAACTGTCACGCTCCCAAGGACGACTTGGGTTCCCGCCGTTCAGAAGATCGGCTTCAGGACCATCCGGCCGTACGCGATGAACGCCATGAGGAGGCCCAGCACGCCGCTCAAGATAATGGGCGGGACCTCGTGGTACTGGACGTGCACCCAAATGAAGACGAGGCTCTCGATCGCCAGGACGGTGGCGGCCACCACCGTCAGTGCCGGCTTCCAGTGGAAGGCGGCGGGGACGATCAGCCCGACCACGCAGACGAGTTCGAGGATGCCGAGGCTCATCCAGGCTTCCCGCGGCAGCGCACCAAAGGACTGGACCCCTTCGCTTGCCGTGTCGAACATGAAGACCTTCATGACGCCCGACGCTCCGTACAGGAGCGCGCCGAGGACCTGCAGGATCCACAACAGGATGTTCATCGTGTTCCTCCCCGGGTTACGCGGGCCTCACTCTACAGCGTCATTGGTCGACAGTGAAGACGACGGCGACGACCAGGTGTACTCCAATGGGAGCCCGAATGAAGGTCGGTTTCATGTGCTGCGTTCACGCGAATCAGCGACGCCGCCGGTGACGTACGACAGCTTGAGCGAGACCCTTGATCCACATCAAGACGACGGCGCCAACAGCCACACCCCATGGCATGTATCGAGAAAAGTCGTCCCTCGGCCGGTCCAGCGCCAACAGGAACCAGGCGGTTCCTATGACAGCCAGGACCACGCACGCGACCATGGCTATGAGCTTGTGGTTCCACATTTCCTGCATGAAGAGCTCACCGAGCGACAGCTCGGCTGCCACGGCGCGCTCGAGAACCTCTCGAGCGGCCCCACCATGGGATTTCTGCAGTCGAAGGGTGTCAGGCAGAGTATCCCGTGACACCTCGCGCTCCGCTTGGAGGTCGTACACCGACCAGTCAAGCTTTTCCGCCAACTGGACGGCCATCTCAACGGCGACTGGACCACTCATGTCGAGGGAGGGGTACGGCACCAGGAAGGCAACGTAGTTGACCGACTCAGGCGCCGGCGCGCCCGGCTCATCGTCTTCGCCCGTCTGCTGACCGATATCAATCGAGAAGGTCACGCCGGAGCTCGGTCGGTCGAGCGCAAAGCTGGTCAGGTTGGTGCGCACGACACCAGGCAGGCTGAGCAGGAAGGATGCGACCGTCTCGCGCGGCACGCCGCTCCCGAATCGCGCCCTCGGTCGGACTTCGAGGTCGTAGCTCATGGCCGGCCTACGTGCTCTCCGTGGCCTCCGTCCCTTCCGTGACCTCGGCGCGCGTCGCGGAACGTACCAGCCGGGTGTGTTCTTCGTCTGTGATGATCCCCTTCGACCTCAGGAGCTCTTCGAGCCGGGCGACTCGGACCTCGAGCTTCTGGTGCTCTCGGATGATGAAGTCGAGCCGCTCCGGCTCGCCCATCATGCCCGCATTGAAGACCTCGTCGAGAATTGACATGGCGTCCGGTCCCTCCCGCACCTTATTCAACCAGAAGTTCACCACCCCAGTCGGCCGGGTCGGAATCGAAAATCGTCTCCGACAGCGTCCACGGATGTCCCCATGGGTCCACGAACGAGCACTGGCGTTCGCCGTACATGTGATCGGTGGGCTCAGCGAGCACACGAGCGCCGGCAGCCTTGGCGCGTCCGAAGAGTACGTCGATCTCCGTGACGCGAAGCATGACGGTGTGCCCTGCGGGGCTCCGCAGCGTTGAAGGATCAGCGTCAGCGTGTCCGCCGCGTTCGGCGACGACCATGGCCCCGCCGCAGTAGGTGAGCTGGCACCGATGGCCGCCGATACGGAGACGCTCGCTGAACGGCAGGGCCGTTGTGAGCCACGCGACGGCTTCGCGCACGTCGGGGTAGTACAGCACGGGTATGACGGCGGTGTGTGGCGCTGCGCGGTTCTTCTTCAGCATGGGTCTCATTCCCAACTCGGCGCGCGCCGAGTTCCCGAGGTCCGCGCCCCCCGCCTCACTCGTCGTGTCGAGGGATCCTCTCGAGGTTCGGCTCCACAAAACGCGCGCGCGCCTCCGGAGAGAACAACACCTCGGCGGAATAGTGCGTCAGCATGATTTTGGAGTCCAGCAGGCTCGGGTTGCTGGCGATGAAGCTGGCTGCTGAGTCGGCCACGGGAGAGATCGCCATGAAGTGGCCCCGCCGTTTGTGCCCTCAGGAAGCCCAGGAGCATTGCGTCACGCCGGGGATGCGGGCCTCTCGCCACCCGCCGTCGGCTCTTTCGAGAAGGTGATGCGTTCCACCACCACACAATGACCCACAGGAGTGGGCCATGTAGACCATCGCACGCCGTTTGGCTGAATCGAACCCTACGGCAGACACCACCATGAACCCACCCGAGTCGGGATATCTCCTATAAAAACCTGTCCAACCGAACATCGGGTCATTCTGTACTTCGCGGAAGGTCGCTTGGATATCGATCCTCGAAGCCACCACGTACGGAATACCCAGCGCAAACCCAGGGCGCAGTTCTCTCGTGGACGTGTTTTGTGCACGGAAGTCATCGACGACAGGTTTCCACTCGGTTTCGAGCGGCTTCCCCGACGGCATGCATTTCCAGTTCGTTCCCGTCTCTCGCTGGAACACAAGCGTCTTTGCGCCTGCGACCCGAACAGTCCACTCCCTTGGCAGCAGACTCGCGTAGACCACATAGGCTTCAGGATCTTCGACGGCTTGCGCCAACGACTCCTGCGAAGGAATGGGGATCAACGCGGTGGTAACGACGACAAACAGACAAGGCAGTCTCATCGTCGCTCCCACACCCGGAGCATTCACGTCCCGCCGGGTCTGAAGACCCGGCCTCCATCGATCCCGCCGCCCCCGGGGCCCGGCCTTCGACGCTGTTCAGATCGCCCGGACCGAGTTCGGCCCGACCATTGTGCCATCCACGGAACTCGCCGCGCGGCGAGTTCGTCCGGTCGGACGTTCGCGACGTTGTCTGTGTCGACGAAGCACGATGTTACCGCGGCCGTATCTCCTCGAAGCCCGAGTACGTGTACGTGACCTTCCCCTCGGTGCGCCTGGCGGGATTCTTTCGCGACGGCCGCATCGTGAACGCCGCGCCGACGGGCATCCGCAGGGTGCCGCCGGCGACCGCGACGTCGGCAAAGTCCACGCGGACGGTCCCGCGCGACTCGTCGCCGTCCACGTACTCGAGCTCGATCCGTCGCGCGAGATACGTCGCCGAGTCGAGCCAGATCGTACCGAACACGTCGAGGAAGTTCCGGCGCGTGGGAATTGGCCGGAAACGCACTCCCACCTCACCCACGCCACGTGTGGCCGCCGAGACCAGGCAGTGCGTCTGCAGGAAGTCGTCGTGCAGGACGTCCAACTCGTTTGGCACGTAGAACCCGTCGTTCGGGCTGTAGTAGCCGCGAGAAAGCACCTGCTCCCGTCTACGCGCGGCGTTCTTGACGGCCCACTTGGGGTCGCTGAAGTAGCGTTGATCGAGCGTGCCCGGCGCGGTGGGACCGTCGGCTTTCAGTTCGTATGACTCCTCATGCGTCAACACGTGGTAGCGGAATCGTGCCATGAGCTCCGTGCGCACCGACGCGCCATCTCGCGCTTGTTGCCAGAGTGTCTGGAGCTGTGGGTGTTCCTTGAACTGCTTGGCCGGCACGCAGACGTCCGCTGTGACGGTGACCGGCGGCAGCACCAGTGGCTGCGACGCCACGCGGAGATCGAGCCGGACCGTCTCGCCGGCCGCGACTTGCACGGGGTCTGACAGCAGCGGGCGGAAACCGATTCGCGTCAGTTGCACGCGATACCGCCCGGGTGCCACGCCATCGAACCGGTATCGCCCATCAGCGTTCGTAATCCCTTGCGGCGGATTGTCTGAAGGCAACGCGCTGGAATCGGCGCGGACGAGTCGCACCAGCGCGAACGGCACCGGCGCGCCACCCTCTTCGGCGCGGGCCTGGCCTTGGACGGTGGCCCCTTGGCCGATCGCGTCAGGCGTCGCGCTCACGCCGAGTATCAGCAGGGCGGCGAGCAGGGCGAGCGGGCGGCAGCTGGTCATGCGGCCTCAGGATAATCTTTGTCACCAAACGCCAGGAATGAGCAGATTCGTCCGTGCCGAGTATGCCGCATATTCGGCGCCGAAGCGCTCGACCATCATCCTCTCCTCGGCGCGGACACGAAGCGCGAAGAGGATTGCGAACGCGATGAGACCGGATGGACCTGCCACCCAGTTCGGAATCACGAGCGCCTGACCGAGCCAATACAGGGCGAGCGCCAAGTACATGGGGTGGCGGAGGTTAGCCATCGCGTCTATTTTCGAGAACCCTCTTCACAAAGTCGTCCGCCGAGCCCAGGACACTCTCGTCTTGTACGTTCACCTTGCTGCAAATGCCCCCCACTTCGTCAGCGCACTCACCCCGGACATCTGCGCGTTGAGACTGTGATCCACGCCCGGCGTCCGCTCAACGTACCAAACGAGCCCGGCAGGGGCTCGCTTCTTGAGCACCGCCGCCATGACATCGTTGCCCTGCTTGATGTCGTCGGTCTCGTTCTCACCGGCGCTGACGTAGAGGAACGACTTCATCGTCGTCTTGCCGGACAAAGACGCGGACACCCGTTCGACAAGCAGATTGTTCTCGCGCCACAGTGGCGTGCTGAAGCAGAAGCGGCCCGCGAAGAGATCCGGTTTCGCGGCCAGGGAGTACATCACGAGCAGTCCACCCCGTGAATTGCCCGCGAACAGGCGCGTACCAGACGCGCCATATTGTTTTGCGATGAACGGAACCAGTTCCTTCTCCATGAACTCCAGAAACTGATCCCCGGTACCCTTGGGGCTGTCCGGACTGGCGGGGTCCGTCCGCATGAACGGCGGCACGAGCTGAAAGGTCCGGTTGGTGCCGCTCATGTTTGGAATGCCAACGACGATGGTCTGTGGGACGAGTCCCTGAGCGGAAAGGCTGTCCAGGGTGCTGGCCAGGGGCTGGTCCTGTGAGCTCCCGTCCAGCACATAGAGGACCGGATACTGTTTGTTTCGATCGTAGCCCTTCGGTAAATGGACGATCAGTTCGCGATCCTGGCCCAGGATGTTCGACCGGTATTTCGTCAGCACAGGGCGGTCGGTCATGCCCTGCATCGGCACGCCTGCACCCTGCTCGAGATTTGGTGACCCCCAAAGGACGGCTCCCAGGCTCAGGAGCGAGATGCTGATGGTGGATCTGATCATGTGCCAACCCCCAGTCAGTCAGCGCGGCCTAACGACCGCGGCTCAGCCGCGGCGCCGTCGTCCCCTGTTTCAGTCAATCGCGCGAACGCGGCGAGCAATGTACTTGAAGCTTTCCTGGTCGAGGCGGATGTACTCAACCTCCACCTCCTGGCCGGGTTGCAACATCCGGAACCCTTCACCCTCAATGGCTGAGAAGTGACACCAGATATCCCACGGAGCGGTGGAGGCGGTCGCGATCACACCGTAGCCCTTGGCATCCCGCCACCACTTCACCTGCCCTCTTGATGTGTGCAGTGTGCCGAGCGGCTCGCTCGGCATGGGTGCGGATTCACGAGCGATGTCGTCTGGTCGCTTCATGACGCGTGTCAACAGAATGTTAAAGCCGCGGCCTTAGATCAAGTCTGTCCGGACAGAGTTGCAGCCGCTCGATGGCGAGCCGCTCAGAACCGCGGCTTCGTGAACTTCAGCCCAATCCACCGAACGAGCACTGGCGCGTCCGGCCGACGACGAACGTCCATGAGCTCGCCCCACTCCAATACGGCGTTCTCGTACTCATCCTTTCTGAAGTGCGTCAGGTTCGTCACAATTGGACTGTCCAGCTAACTTCCAGGCTTCAGCTGCGGCGATTCATGACTTCGCCGGCTGCCGTCAGCCGCAGGACTCGTTAGGGCGCGTGGCTGGTAGAGACTTCTTGCCAACTTGACGCAGAGCCGCTGGTTGATTCCGCGATGTCGAAATGACGGACCCCGAATGGAGCTAGTAGTGCCGGATCGAGCGGCACTCGCGCAAACACGTTTCGGTACACGAGTAGATGATGTTCAGAAGGCCCAGTCATAACGAGCGCGCCGATGGCACTTATCGCTGTGTTGTCGGTCTCCGTCATCTTGCGTTTCGGGCCATGACTAATCCCAGTGGCGTAGGGCGACCCACCCCCAAATGGTGGAACGGCGAGATGAACCTGTTCAAGACCGTACATTGCGACCCGGATGTTGTACCCCTCGACATGCCCGGCTACCCGACCCTGATCGAACACGACGAGCAGCGTCGGACACACTCCACTCGCTCGTGCCTTCAGTTGTGCCGAGCATGATTCGATCTTCTTGCGAACGCGTGCACCTGGCGTGTGGGACACCACTTTCCCGTAGCCACGTTGGGCAATCAGGCGGTCTGCCTCCTGCTCCTCGGCGTTCGGCTCAGTCTCCTTCACTTCGACGACCACGCGAGTGCCCCCGATGATCAGCTCGTAGTCCGGAGTCTGCGTCTCCGCCTCGGGGATCCTTTCGAACTCGATTTCGCGGGCCCGGCAGAACTCCTCGAATTCACGCTCGGATACGGTTTGCGGCATCGTTCAGAGCCAATTCAGGCGGCTGCATCCAGTACTACCAGAACTCGATCCGCTTGAAACCCTTTTTAGTCTATTCATCCGACGCCACTGAGCGGAAGTGTGTTCACTCCGAGACAGCAGCGAGCAACCCCGCACGCTACCATCAAATCATCGACAGAAGACATCATGGAGACTCCAATGGCCGAAATCAGGAATGCAGAGACGTTGTTCGGCGTCGGCGATACGAACGAGGACCGGAGCCCAGTGAAGGAAATCGTCAATGACGAAGGGAAGGCAGTCGGCGAGATTCGCAACAGAGAAACGTTCCTTGGAGTGGGTGATACCAACGAAGACGGCAGCCCCGTGAAGGAAGTCGTGAACGACGAAGGCGAAGCAGTCTCCGAGATCCACAACAAGGAAACACTCTTGGGAGCTGGAGATACGAACGAAGACGGCAGCCCTGTTCAGGAAATCGTCCCGACAGCTGATTGACGCAAGCCGTCGACTGTTAGCGCCCGCCGCCCTCCATGCTCGCCGGGTCTAAAGACGCGGCCTCCATGCACCCGCCGCCCCACAACCCGGGGCGGCCTACTTGGCGACGGCGCCCCGGAGCGGCCTTCCCCATCAGCTCGTTGATCACGCGGTCCGTCACGATCCAGTTTGTTCATCCGGGAATGCGAATCGTCGAGGTCGCTGTCTCGCCTCGAATGTTCACGACGCGACATTCCCCCGTGGCCCGTGGCGGCTGGCCGACAGCGCCCCAACCAAATGTGAAGACTGCGCCCTTTGGTGAGGAAGTCGCGCCGACTGGGAACGTGCGGGATTTCGAGGTTGGCGTCCCGCCATCCCACGTCATCGTCAAAGTGGTCGTCGCTTCTGCGCCATCAGCGGCAGTCGCGACACAGGTGAGGCTCACCACATCTCCGGGAATGGGCGGCCCAGGAACGCCGGTCGCGTAGGAGAACCTGGTGATCACGGGCGGCGTCGGCGGACCGCCGGGCGGCCGCGGATATTCGCGCAGCGAGTAGCTGATCGCGAGCGTCTCCGTGAGGTACTCAGTTCGCGTGAGGTACACGGCACCGGTCAACGTCAGTAACGTGACTTTCACGCCCGTGATTGCCGTCGGAAGCGCGCACATGAAGCTCCCGTAGCTGTCAAAGACAATCGCCCCAGCGGGATTGGCGAATACCACCGATGTCCCTGCTGAAACATCGTGTTTGTCGCTAAAGGCGAAACCGCACGTCTCGCCGGACGCGTTCAGGAGTTTCACCTCGACTTGCGCGCCGGCGATGGCGACAGGGGCGGTGACAGAGAAGTTCAAACGGAGTGTCGGAACGTTCGTCGTCACGACATCCGCACCTGGCTCAGGCGTGCTGCTCACGAAGTTGATCGCTCTCGTCGTGGCCGGCTGCGGCCCTGACTGCGGCGACGGCGCCTGCGGCGCACCGCAGCGCACCGACCCGAGCGCGACAACGGCCAGAATCGCGACGGACCTGATTCTCATGGCGGCTCCCAGGTGGCTTACCGCGACTATACGCCGGACTAACGACTCGCGGCTCAGCGGCGGCGCCTGATGTTCACCGAGAGAATACCGCCGTTTACGTGCCGCTGTCTGTTGGGCCCAGCGCCATGCTTGTGATCCCTCGGCACGATGGTCTGGGCCTTGCTTCGCATGAAGCGACCCGCCGGGTCTGAAGACCCGGCCTCCATGAACGATCAATTGTGCCGCCCCAAAGCCCGGGGCGGCCTACGTACCGATCTACACGTCCACGTCCTCAGCCTCCTCGGCCCGCTCCATGATGAACCTGAACCGCGCCGACGGATCCTTCCCCATCAGCTCGTTGATCACACGGTCCGTCACGATCTGATCCGAGATCTCGACACGCAGCAGGCGCCGCGTCTTCGGGTTGAGCGTCGTCTCCCAGAGCACCTTCGGCATCATCTCGCCGAGGCCCTTGAAGCGCGTGATCTCCGGCTTCGAGCGGCCGTTGATCGACTTGAGGATCGTCTCCTTGTGCTTCTCGTCGAGCGCCCAGTGCGTCTCCTTGCCGGCGTCGATGCGATAGAGCGGCGGCTGCGCGAGGTAGAGCTTGGCCGCACGGATGAGATGCGGCATGTGCCGGTAGATGAACGTCATCAGGAGCGTCGCGATGTGATGGCCGTCCGAGTCCGCGTCCGCCAGGATGATGACGCGCCCGTACCGGAGCTTCTCGAGATCGAAGCCCTTCCCGATCCCGCACCCGAGCGCGGTGACGAGATCCGACAGCTCCTTGTTCTCGAGCACCTTCGCGACCGACGCGCTCTCAGCGTTCAACACTTTGCCGCGGAGCGGCAGGATCGCCTGCCGCACGCGATCGCGCCCCTGCTTCGCCGACCCGCCCGCCGAGTCGCCCTCGACGATGAAGATCTCGCTGTCCTCGCGGCCGGGCGACAGGCAGTCGCTGAGCTTGCCGGGCAGCGTGAGCCTGGACGACGTCGCGCTCTTGCGCGTGACTTCGGCCTGCGCCGCGCGGCTGGCCTCGCGCGCCCGCGCCGCCAGGATGATCCGCGCGACGATCGACTCCGCGATCGTCCTGTTGTGATTCAGCCAGTGCTCGAGCCCCGGCCGCACCACGCCGTCCACGATCGCCGCCACTTCAGGGTTGTTCAGCCGGTCCTTGGTCTGACCCTGGAACTGCGGTTCTTTGATAAACAACGACAGCACGCCCGTCATGCCCTCGCGGATGTCGTCCGCCGTGAGCGTGACGCCCTTCGGCGACAGGTTGTGCGTGTCGATGAAGTTGCGGATGGCCTTGCCGATCCCTGCGCGCAGCCCGTTCTCGTGCGTGCCGCCCGACGCCGTCGGAATGCCGTTGACGTAGCTGCGCAGGTGCTCGTCGGTGGACTCCGTCCACTGCAGCACGACGTCGAGGCGCATCCCACTCTCGTCGTGCTCCTTCGCCAGCGCGAAGTGCGCGTCGTGCACGGGCTTCGACTTGCGCTCGTCGAGAATCTTCTTCAGGTAATCGCCGAGGCCCTCGTCGTGCTGGAACGCCTCGCGCTTCGTCTCGCCCGCGCCGGCGGCCTCGTTCTCGAACCAGAGCTTCAGCCCCTTGTGCAGGTAGCTGGCGACCTCGAGCCGCTCCCGGATGACCGCCGCATCGAAGGTCGTCTTCGGAAAGATCTGCGGGTCCGGCCTGAAGAACACCGTCGTCCCCGTCCCGCGCGCCGGGCCGATCTTCTTGACGCCGCCGACCGGCTCGCCCTGCTTGTACTTCTGCTCCCAGGTGTGGCCGTCGCGATGGACGGTGGCGATGAGCTCGCGCGAGAGCGCGTTCACGACCGACGCGCCGACGCCGTGGAGGCCGCCGGCGGTCTTGTAGTTGACGCCGTCGAACTTGCCGCCGGCATGCAGCGTCGTGAAGATGACTTCGAGCGCGCTGGTCTTCGTCTGCGGATGCTTGTCCACCGGAATGCCGCGGCCGTTGTCCTGAATCGTGATGGACGCCGCGTCCTTGTGGAGCATCAGCGCGATGTTCGTCGCGTGGCCGTTCATCGCCTCGTCCACCGCGTTGTCGAGAATCTCCCAGACGAGGTGATGCAGGCCCGCCGACCCGACGCCGCCGATGTACATGCCGGGCCGGCGTCGAACCGGCTCGAGGCCTTCAAGAACGGTGATGTCTTTGGCGGTGTACTGAGCCATCAGTCGATGACGTCAGGATAGTACACTTACGTGTTCCGGTCTGCCCGCCGCAGCACGCAGAGGACGCCAGCATGAGCTCGGTTCCACCGCCATCTCCCCCGGACCAGGCGCCGAACGTCGATCAGGTGTTCGACCAGCTGTTTCAGGACAACCCGCTTCCGCTGGTGGTCACGAGCCTCGTGCGGGACATGGTGCTGGCGGTCAACAAACGCGCCACCGAGGTGTTTCACGAAATGGGCCTCGACGCCGTCGGCGGTCCCGTGACGGCGTTCTACACCGACCCCGCCGAACGGGAGTCGGTGATACGGGAGATGCGCGAGACCGGCCAGATCAACGGCCAGAAGCTGCGCCTGCGACGGCGCGACGGATCGATCGTCTACGTGCTCCTGTCCTCGCGGCGCGTCACCTGGAATGGCGAACCGGCGGGGCTCGCCGCTTTCGTGGATCTGACCGCGCAGCTCGAGGCGGAGCAGGCGCTCGCCGCCAGCGAGCACCGGCTGGCCGAGCAGAGCCGCACGCTGACGGCGCTCACGGAGCGGTCGGCCTCGGACCCGGACGCGTTCCAGGACCGCATCGACGACATCCTCCGCATGGCGGCAGCCACGCTGGGGGTCGCGCGCCTGAGTCTCTGGCGCTTCGCGAGCGACATGCAGTTCATCGAGTGCGTCGTGCTGTTCCAGGGATCGACGGTGCGCAACGCCATCGGCTCGCGCATTCGCCGCGAGGACTGTCCGCCGTACTTCGACGCGCTCGAGGCCGAACGCGTGATCGCCGCCCACGACGCCCGGACCGATCCGCGCACCTCCGGTTTCACGGCCGGGTATCTGGATCCGAACGGCATCGGCGCCATGCTCGACGTGCCCGTCCGCTACGCGGGCGGCACCCGCGGCGTGCTGTGCGCCGAGCACGTCGGCGGGGCCAGGACCTGGACGCTGGACGAGCAGAACTTCGCGATCTCGGTGGCGAACCTGATCGCCGTCGCCGTGGCCGAGTCGGAGCGGCGCCAGGCGAATGCCCGGCTCGCCGAGAGCGAGGCACGCGCGAAGACCATCATCGACACCGCGCACGACGCCTTCGTCGGCATCGACACGTCCGGACGGATCGTGGAATGGAATACGCAGGCCTGTGCGACGTTCGGGTGGACGCGATCCGAGGCGCTGGGCCGCTCGCTGGCGGACACCATCATCCCGCCCGCCTTCCGCGCCGCGCATGCAGAAGCATGCGCCGATTCCACGCCACCGGCGAGGGCTCGATCCTGAATCGCCGCCTGGAGCTCAGCGCGCTCCATCGTTCCGGCCGAGAGTTCCCCGTCGAGCTGACCGTCTCATCGCCGATTCGAGCGGGCCGCGACCTGCTGTTCGGCGCGTTTCTGCGTGACATCTCCGAGCGAAAGGCGCACGAATCCGAGATCAGCCGCGCGCGGGTGACCGCCGAGCACAGCCGGGATCGCCTCGACCGCGAGCTCGCCAGCGCCGGGGACATGCAGAAGATGATCCTGCCGCCGGCGCTGCCGGTCCACGAACGCGTCCGGTTCGCGGCCCACTATCGGACAAGCCTCCATGCCGGCGGCGACTACTACGACGTCATCCCGATCGACGCGCACCGGATTGCCCTCGTCGTGGTGGACGTCTCCGGCCACGGCGCCAGCGCGGCCATCGTGATGGCCATGATCCGCGCCGTCATCCACACGGACTGCGGCCCGCTCGCGGATCCGGCGGCCGTGATGCAGCGCCTCAACCGCCACTTCCGGTACCTCTGGGACACGGCGATGTACGCGACGGCGATTGTCGCCGTGCTCGACGTCGAGCGCGGCGTGATCCGGTTGTCGTCGGCCGGCCACCCGCCGCCGCTCGTGATTCGCGACGGCCAGGTCGCGCCGTTCCCCGCGATCAACGGGCCGCTCCTGTTCTGGGGCGAGATCGAGGAATCTGTTGTCGTGGAAGAGCGCCTCCGGCCGGGCGACCGGGTGGTGTTCTACACGGACGGCATCACCGATCGCATCGGATCGGGCGACACGCGATTCGACACGCCGCGCCTGATGGAGACGTTCTCACGAGCCAGTCGCCTCGATCTTCCAGCGATGGTCGATGCGCTGAGCACAGACCTGGACGCCTTCGCCGCCGGCGAGGAGCCCGACGACGACCAGACGGTGTTGGCGATAGAACTGAGGTCCTAGGTCCTAGGTCCCGGGTCCTGGGTCCTGGGTCCTATTTGCCCGCGATGATCAACGCGCCCGCTGCGATGGCCAGGACTGCCATCATCGTGCCCAGTCCGGCAAAGCTCAGATTGATCAGCGGAATCACGCCGGTGAGAATGAGCCACACGCCGAGGAGGAGCATCCCGAGGTTTTTTCGCATGGGCAGACTATACGCCGACTCGCCGCCGCTCGGGTCGTCAGTCGTGCCGTAGCGCCATCAGCGGATCGACGCGGGCTGCGCGGCGGGCGGGAAGGTAGCTTGCCGAGACGGCCACCACGCAGATGACGGCTGCGGCGGCAACGAAGGTCATCGCGTCCGTCGGCGACAGGCCAAACAGGAATCCCGTGAGCAGCTGCGAGGCCGCGGCGCTCAGCGCGAGCCCCAGACTGACGCCGATCACCGCGAGGGTGACCGTCTCCCGCACGAACATCCGCAGCACGTCCGCGGCACGGGCGCCGAGCGACATGCGAATGCCGATCTCCCGCGTGCGGAGCGAGACGGCGTGTGAGGCGACGCCGTAGATGCCGATCGCCGCGAGCAACAGCGCGATCGCGCCGAAGACGCCGATGAGCGACGCGGCGGCGCGCTGCTTGTCCACGACCTGCCGGATCATGTCCTCGAGCGTGTGCGCGCGGAAGGGCGGCATGTCCCCGTCGAGCCGCTGCACCGCGCCGGTCAACCCGCGCATCAGCTCGCGGACGTCGCCGGAGGTGCGAGCGACGAGAGTCAGAGGGGACGCCGGATCCTGCGCGACAGGCAGATACATCGCCCCTCGCTGCCGCTCGAGGAGGTCGCCGTACTTGCCGTCACGGGCGACGCCGATCACTTCCCGCCAGGGCTGGTCTCGCTCGTCCGGGCGGAGCCGCCTGCCGATCGCGTCGCCATCGGGCCACAGCCGCCGCGCCACCGTCTCGTTGACGATGACGACCGGTGGCGAGCCGGCGCGATCGGCCGGACCGAAGTCGCGCCCGCGGACAAGGTCGATCCCCATGGCCGCGAAGTAGCGCGGCGCGATGCTCGAAAACGCCACCGAAGAGCGATTGGTCGAGTCCTCGGCCACGACCTCGGTGCCCGTCAGCCGGCCGCTGAGCGGCACGACGCTCGTCACGGTTGCGGCCGTCACGCCAGGCAGCTCGGACGCCGCCGCAATCAACTGCTTCACGAACACATCCCGCCGCTCCGGCGTGTATCCCTGCAGCACCGGATCGACCGAAATCGTCGCGGCGCCGTTGGCTTCGAACCCGGGGTTGACGTCGAGCGCCCTCGACATGCTCTGGAGGAACAGCGCCGCCGTGATGAGCAGCGTGAGCGACACGGCAATCTGCGCGACGACGAACGCGCCGCGGAGACGCCGGCGGCCGGCGCCTGACGTGGTCGTCAACCCTTCGTCCTTGAGCGACGGCAACAGCTCGAACCGCGTCGCCGTCAGCGCCGGCGCCAGCGCGAAGATCAACGTGGTCAGGACGGCGAGCCCGGTCGTCATGACGAGCACGCTGGCATCCGGGCGAACGACCGACGCGATCTCTGGCGGCACCTCACCGAAGTGGACGATGAGCGCGGTCAGTCCGTACGAAACGGCCACACCGCACGCCGCGGCCAGGAGCGCGATCACGACGGCTTCGACGAGCAGCTGGCCGACGAGCCGCGCGCGCGTCGCCCCGATGGCGCGGCGCATCGCGAATTCCTTGCGGCGTCCGACGTTGCGCGCCATGAGGACATTCGCGACGTTGAAGCAGGCCACGAGCAGCACCAGCGCCGGCACGATCGACAGCATCGCGAACACCGGCACCACGTCGCTTCGATCCGCCGGGCTGAGGCCCCCGCGAATCGGCGTCACGCGCGCCAGGCGCTCGTCTTCCGGCTTGACGCCCTCCTGCCTCTGCTTCGAGAGTCCCTGTAATTCCGCGTCGGCCTGCTCCGCCGTCGTTCCGTCGCGCAAGCGGCCGACACCGCGCAGCCATCCGGCGCCGGCGTCCGTCAGCAGGCCCGGCATGGACGGCATCGCCTGACTCTGCATCGCCATCGGCATCCACAGCTCGGCGTCGTCGCCAAGCTCGACGCCGACGAACCCTGGCGGCGCGATGCCGACGATCGTGAACGTACGGCCATTGATCACCGTCGTCGTGCCGACGACGGCGGCGTCGGCGTTAAACCTGCGACGCCAGAGCCGATCGCTCAACACGACGACCGGATGCGCGCCGGGAATCGTGTCCTCCTCGGGCGCGAACGTGCGGCCGGCCGCAGCCTGAACGCCGAGGACGTCAAAGTAATTGCCGGACACCACGTGGCCGTTCACCCGCTCGGCCTGCCGGCCCCCAACGGAAAACGCCGTGCCGCTGTATGCCAGCAATCCGGACAGGGTCGTCGTCCGGTCGCGAAGATCGGTGTAGACGGTATATGACATCGCGCGCACGCGGCCGGACTGGCCTTCCTCGGTCGCGACCCACACGAGCTGCCCGGGATTCCGGCCCGGCGCCGGCCGGAACAACATGGCGTCCACGAGCGCGAAGATTGAGGTGTTGGCGCCGAGGCCGAGCGCCAGCGTCATCAGGACCGTGAACGTCCACCCGGGGCGCCGGATGAGCTGGCGAACCGCGTGGCGGGTGTCTTTCGCGGTGCGCTCGATCGCGGCAAATCCCCACATGTCCTGACTCTCCTCACGAAGCTTGAGCAGGTTGCCGAACTGGCGCCGGGCGGCGAGTGCGGCTCCGGGATCATCGAGGCCGTCGCGCCGATGCGCCGCGGCGCGCAGCTCGACGTGCAGTCTCATCTCCTCGTCGAGGTCGTCGGTCTCGCGGCGGCGCCGGATGAGCAGCGCCAGGCGGCGAAGGAAGGCGCCGATCATGCGAGGTCCAGGACGCCGGCGATCGCGCCCGCGACACGCTGGTAGGACTCAATCTGCTGGGCAAGGTGCCGGCGGCCCGCCGGCGTCAGACGGTAGTAGCGCGCGCGGCGGTTGTCGTCCGTGCGGCTCCACTCGCCCTGGATCAAGCCCTTCACCAGCATGCGTTGCAGCGCCGGATAGAGCGATCCTTCCTCCACCTGGAGCACCTCGTTCGACCAGTTCTGGATGGCCTGCGCGATCTCGAAGCCATGCAGCTCGCGTTCCCGAGCGAGTGTCCTCAGGACGAGCATGTCGAGCGTTCCGGACGGAATGGGGTCGCGGCTCGGTTGCGCGGTCATGACATAGCCTGTCTATGTTACGGCCGGGCGGGGGAGAAAGTTCAGGTCAGGTCCTTGGTCCCAGGTCCTTGGTCCGCGGTCCCGCGTCTTCGAGTTGCGTACAGCACCAGAATGCCGAGCCCGATCGCGACGATCCCGAAGATCCTCGGGATCAGCAGGCCCGTCGCCCACCAGTCGAGAATCGGCCGGGCGATGTCGGTGCCCATGAACGGGGTCAGCAGTCCACCGATGGTGATCAGGACGCCGAGCGCGCGCACGAGCACCGGCGCCCGCGAGGCCGGCGCCGCGACGATGAGCACGACGCCGACCGCCACGCGAACGACGGCCGCGATGTAGAGCATCGGCGGTGACTGAAAGAACGTCACCGTTTCGACAAAGTCAGCGGGCGCGATCGCGCCCTTCGCGCCAAGAACGAGAATCAAGACGCCTACGGCCCGCGCGAGGAGGAGGGACATCGACTACTTGTCCGACCACACCGCCAGTTCGTTGCCATTCGGATCGAGGAAGTGGAAGCGACGGCCGCCGGGGAACGAGAAGATCGGCTTCGCGATGCGGCCGCCGAGCGACTCGACCGTCTTCTGCGTCTCCTCCAGCGCCGTCGAATAGAGAATGACGAGCGGGCCGCCCGTGCGATTCGAATCCGCTCTGGCGAAGCCGCCGCCGAGGCCGCTGTTCTCGAACGAGGCGTAGTCCGGACCCCAGTCGGTGAACGTCCAGCCGAACGCCTTCGAATAGAACGTCTTGGTCGCGGCGATGTCCGTCGCGGACAGCTCGACGTAATTGATTTGGTGGTGAGTAGACATCGTCGGTCCTTGGTCCTTGGTCCTGGGTCCTAGGTCCCGCCGCCCGCGGCTGTGGCTGGTTTGACGGCGCCGCGGTGGCACGTGAAGCAGGTGATCTTCGGCGTCGTGGACGGCTCGCCGATGTCCTTGACGGCTTCGTTGAGCTTCACGGTCATCTGCGCCATCTTGCGCGCCGTGATCTTCGTGGGCTTGGTGTCGGCCGGGAAGTCGAACTTGCTGAGGTCGTCGCCTTCGCCGACGTGACAGTGCTCGCAGCGGACGCCGAGCGCGCGCGTGAATTCCTTCATCGCGCCGACCAGCACGGCGCCGGTCGTATCTTTCGGAAACACCTGAAGATTCTTGTAGGGCGGCTGCAGGCCGGGGATCTGCTGGGACCGCAGTGATGCGGAGCCGACGAGCGCGACGACCAGAACAAGGCCGGGAAGGAATCGCAGCATGGCCCTAGCTTACGCGACAGGCCCAACTAGGGGGTCGGCGGGTTCTGCTCGCCTCGCGTGCCGGCCTGCAGGCGGGCGGCCGCGGCCGGAAACGCGGGCACCGTCCCGCCTTCGCCGCCGGGCGATCCACCGCGCGGGAACTCGCGCGTCTGCTTGCCCACCCATCGCTGCAGCGCCTTCCACCACTTCGTGGTGTCTTTCGACGCGCCCAGGCCGATCGCCCGATACCGGTCGCCAATCCACCCGAAGGCGCTCATCGGCACGGCCCCGCCGGTCTCACGCGCGACGTCCCAAGAGATGATCATCGGTACCGAACCGAAGAATGGCACGCCGGGAATCGCCGACGCCGCGCGCTCCTCCCATCCCGCCATCGGATCCTTGATCACGCCGTCCTTGCCGGGCCCGACGAGCGGGGGCGATCCGCCGGGACGGTGCCACAGCAGATAGTGGCCGGCGGGAATGGCGTCGCGCCGCTCGACACAGCGCCAGCGGCGAGGGCCGTCGGCCACGATGAAGGCAATCTCCGGGTCCGCGTTGAGGTACGTGAGGACGAGATCGAGATCCGCGTCGAGCGCGTAGAACGGAATCGACGGCATGAGCGCTCACCGCCTTTCTTTCGAGCCTCCGTTCGCGACCGCCGGCCGGCCGGTGTCGGCGACGCCGCGGCGCAGGTTTTCGCGCGCCTGCTTCGCCAGCCTCGAGTACTCCGCGCGGACCCGATCGAGCTCGTGATCCTCGAGCTCCTCGAGATCCAGGAGCGCGTTGTGCGCGCCTTCGGTGACGCGGATCAGCTCGTCGAGCTTGACCTGCAGCGCCTCGGTGTCGCGATTCTGGGCGTTCTGAATCAAAAACACCATCAGAAAGGTGACGATGGTGGTGCCGGTGTTGATGACGAGCTGCCAGGTGTCACTGAAGCCGAAAATCGGCCCGGTGGCGGCCCAGACCGCGACGACCGCCAGCGCCAGGAGAAAGGCCTGCGGCCGGCCCGAGGCGCGCGCCACGACCTGGGCAAAGTCCGCAAATCGAAAGGACGACGACTTCCGTCTCATGGCGTGCCTCCGAGGTCATGGCCTGATGCAGCTCCGCAGGCCGACGTGGCCCTCGAGGATCCTGCCTTCGACGAAGCAGCGCAGCGTCAGGCGCTCGTTGACTTTGGCGGCCTTCAGGATCTCCGCCTCCTGATCGCCGAGCAGGATCGCGCGGATGCCGAGGGCCTCGGTCTGGCCGAACATCACGACGGCGCCGCCCCTGGCCGATTGATCGATGCCCGTGACCTTGCCGCTCACGTCGACGGCCTCGCCGAAGTAGCGCCGATTCGCGGCCGCGTTGTCCTTCTGGTAGTCGTTCCAGAGGTCCGCGGCCGACAGCTTCGCGAGAGGTTGGACGATGGTGATGCGGCGGTCTTCGGCGGGCAGGCGATCGACGCACGCGGACGCCAGGACGAGACACACGCAGGCGGCGGAGCGTCTCACGACTGAAGCAACAGGGCGGCCGGGTCTTCCACCAACTCTTTGATCCGCACTAGAAATCTGACCGCTTCGGCGCCGTCGACGATGCGGTGATCGTAGGTGAGCGCCGTGTACATCATGGGTCTCACGACAATCTGGCCGGAGACGACGGCGGGACGGTCCTTGATCGCGTGCAGCCCGAGGATGCCGACCTGCGGCGGGTTGAGGATCGGCGTGCTCATGAGCGAGCCGTACACGCCGCCGTTGGTGATGCTGAACGTGCCGCCGCGCAGATCCTCGAGGGTGAGCGTGCCGTCGTTGGCGCGCGCGGCGAAGTCGCGGATGCCCGCCTCAATCGCGGCGAAGCTCAGGCGGTCGGCGTCGCGCAGCACCGGCACCACGAGTCCTTCGGCCGCGCCCACGGCGACGCCGATGTCGTAGTAGTGCTTGAGCACCATCTCGTCGCCCTGGATCTCGGCGTTGAGGCGCGGGAACTCCCGGAGCGCGGCGACGGCGGCCTTCACGAAGAACGACGCGATGCCGAGCGGCACGCCGTGCTGCGCCTTGAAGGCTTCCTTCCGGCGCTCGCGCAGCGCCATCACGGCGGACATGTCCACTTCGTTGAACGTCGTGAGCATGGCCGCGGTCTGCTGCACTTCGACCAGCCGCTTCGCGATGGTGGCTCGCCGCTTGGACATGCGGACTCGTTCTTCGCTGCGAGGAGGCCTCGGAGGAGACGGAGGTAACGGAGCGGAGGACCGCGGAGGCACGGGGGCGAGTTTAGCGGTGGAAGTTTTCGTCGCTGACTTTTCTACATCAGCGCGCGTCACGCGCGGACCCGAGGACGGCACGGCGGCAATTGGGACGTCCTTCTCGCGCGCCAGCTTCCGTGCAGAGGGCGTGGCAGGCGCAGGCGAACCATCTGCGCCGTTCGGTTTCTTCCCCGTGACCTCCGTCTTCTCCGTGGCCTCCTTGTCTTTACCGGGGGCCTCGGCCGTCTTGCCGGCCCCCTCGTCGATTGTCCCGAGGACGTCGCCGATCTTCACGTCTGCGCCATCCTTGTGCGCAATCGTCTTCAGCACGCCGGCCCTTGGCGCCGGGACTTCGACGTCCACCTTGTCCGTCTCGAGCTCGACCAGCGCCTCGCCGGCGGCGACCGCGTCGCCTTCCTGCTTCAGCCACTTGGCGACGCGCGCATCCACAATCGACTCGCCCACTTCGGGAACAACAATGTTGGTTGACACGAGTTGCTGCCTCTCAGGACTTCCTCGGCGGCGGGAACCTGATCCCGCCGATCGCCGGGTCTAACGACCCGGCCTCCCTTTTTCGATCCAGCGCCTGCGCGATCATCTGCGCCTGGGTGCGCGCGTGGCGTGACGCCGAGCCCTCCGCCGGGCTCGAGCTGCGCGGCCGCGCGAGCACGGCCAGCTTGCGCGATCCCGCGAGGCCCTCCAGCGCCGGCCGCACGAACTCCCACGCGCCCATGTTCTCCGGCTCCTCCTGGACCCAGAAGATTTCCTCGAGGGCCGGATAGCCCTCGATGACGCCGAGCATGTCGCGCACCGGCAGCGGGTAGATCTGCTCGACGCGGCACACGGCGACGTCCGTCGCCTTGCCGCGGTCCGGGCTCGTCAGGAGATCGACGGCGATCTTGCCGGACGCGAAGATCAGCCGCTTCACGTCGCGCCGCGCGGCCACCTGATCGTCGATCACCTGCATCCAGCGGCCCTCGGCCAGCTCGCGCGGACTCGACGCGACAAACGGATGGCGCAGCAGGCTCTTCGGGGTGAGGATCACGAGCGGGAGCGGATCTTTCTTCAAGAGCGCGGCCTGGCGGCGCAGGAGATGGAAGTACTGCGCCGCGGTCGTGCAGTTGGCGAGCCGCATGTTGATGTCGGCGGCGAGCTGCAGAAAGCGCTCCGGCCTCGCGCTGGCGTGGTCGGGGCCCTGCCCTTCGTAGCCGTGCGGCAGCAACAGGACCAGCGACGGCTGCTGGCCCCACTTGGCGCGCGCCGACAGCACGAACTCGTCGAGCACCACCTGCGCGCCGTTGATGAAGTCGCCGTACTGCGCCTCCCACACGACGAGACGCTCCGGCGCCTGGATGTTGTAGCCGTACTCGAAGCCGACGGCCGCGTTCTCGCTGAGCGGGCTGTTGCGGACCTCGAAGGACGCGCGCGCGGTGGCCAGCGTCTCGAGCGCGGAGAACCGGACGCCGTGTTCCGGATCGACGTACACCGCGTGGCGATGGCTGAACGTGCCGCGCTCGACGTCCTCGCCCGTGAGCCGGATGGGCGTCGCGTCCTCGAGGATCGAGCCGAACGCCAGCTCCTCGGCCGCGGCCCAGTCGATCGTGCGGGCGTCCGGATCGGCAAACGCCTGGCGCCGGCGATCGCGCCCCCGCTCGAGCTTGCGGTGCACCGTGAAGCCGTCCGGCAGCGCCAGCAGGTGCTCGTTCAGCGCGCGCAGCCGATCGAGCGCCACGCCGGTCTCCGCCTTCGCCGCGGTTCCAGGCGCCGCCGTCACCGGCACGGCTTCCTTGAACGAGCGTTCCGGATCGAGCGCGTCGAGGATCGCCTGAAGCTCGTTCATTCGATCGGCGAACATCGCGTCGGCCCGGCCGGATTCGATGACGCCGCGGCGCTCGAGCTCGGCGGCCCAGATCTGACGCACCGTCCGGTGGCTGTCGATCGCGCGGTACATGAGCGGCTGCGTAAACGCCGGCTCGTCGCCTTCGTTGTGGCCGTAGCGGCGATAGCCGACGAGGTCGATGAGAAAATCGCGCTTGAAGCTTTCGCGGTAGGCGGTCGCCAGCCGCGCCGCCGCGATGCACGCCTCCGGATCGTCGGCGTTCACGTGCACGATCGGAATCTTGAACGCACGCGCGAGCCCGCTCGCATAGAACGTGCTGTACGAATCGACGGTGTCCGTCGTGAAGCCGATCTGGTTGTTCGCGATGATGTGAATCGTGCCGCCCGTCGTGTAGCCGGCGAGCCGGTGCATGTTCAGCGTCTCGGCGACCACGCCCTGGCCGGGGAACGCGGCGTCGCCGTGAATCAGGACGGGCAGCACCGCGTCCGGATCGAACGCCGGCGCGCCGCGCGTGCCCGCGCGGGTGCCCGCCGCGCGCGCCATCCCCTCGAGCACCGGATCGATGGCCTCGAGATGGCTCGGGTTGGGCGGCATCGAGACCTGCAGGCTGAGCTGCTGGCCGCTCTCCACCATCCGCGACGCGCCGAGGTGGTACTTCACGTCGCCGCTCCACTCGACGCCGGCCCGCGCGAGGCCCTTGCGCACCGGGTCCTTGAACTCGGCGAAGATCTCGTCGTACGGCTTCCCGAGCAGATGCGCCATCACGTTGAGGCGTCCGCGATGCGCCATGCCGACGAAGGCTTCGCGCATCCCGGCCGCCGCCGCCTCGCCGATCACCTCGTCGAGGACGAGCACGAGCATGTCGAGCCCTTCAATCGAAAAGCGCGTCTTGCCGGGGAACGACCGGTGCAGGAACTTCTCGAACGCTTCGACGTCCGTCAGCCGTTCCAGAATCGCGATCGGGTTGATCGGATCCGCCGGCGCGCGGAAGCGTCCGGTCTCGACGGCCTCGCGCAGCCATCGGCGCTCGTCTGGCTGGAAGATGTGCGCGAAGTCGTAGCCGGTCGTGGAGGTGTAGAGGTCGCGCAGGCGCGAGATGACGTCCGCCATCGACCCCGCGCCGTCGGCGACTGGTCCGGTAATCAGCGCCGCCGGCAGCTTCTCGAGATCCGCGGCCGTCAGGCCGTGCGTGTTCGGTTCGAGCGTCGGGTCGCCGGTGGGCCGGTCGCCGAGCGGGTCGATCTTCGCGGCCAGATGGCCGTAGCGGCGGATCGACTGGGCGAGGTTGAAGGCTCGAACCAGCAGCCCAGGTTCCGAGGTTCCGGGTGGGAACGAGGCCGCGGAGGAGCCGGAGGGCACGGAGACGTCGCGAGGGGCGGGATTCGTCTCAAAAAACGCCCGCGTTTCGGCGTCAACCGACTGCGGATCGCGCTGATAGCGCTCGTAAAGCTCGGCCAGATAGGCGGCGTTGACGCCGTGAAAGTCCTGCCATCCCGACATGCCTCTCTATTATCCCCGGCCTCCACTAACCAATGTTGGCCAGCGTCAGTACGTTCCACGTACCCGGCGTACCCGGCGTACGAGGCGTACGAGGCGTACCTGGCCCTAATCCGCCCTAAGCGTCCGTACTGGATCCACCCGCATGGCACGCACGGCCGGCGCCCACATGGCGACGAGGCCGACGAGCAGGACGAGACCGGTGACCGAGGCGAAGGTGACGGGATCGGCCGCGGAGATGCCGAACAGCAGGGAGCGCGCGGCGTAGGCGAGGCCGGCCGCCATGATGAGGCCGATGACGGCGCCGACGCCGACCACCCGGAGGCCTTCGCCGAGAATCATGCGGCGGATGGACGACGGCGCGGCGCCGAGGGCGAGGCGCACGCCGAACTCGCGGCGGCGCTGGTTCACCGAGTACGAGATCACGCCGTAGAGGCCGGCCGCCGCAAGCGACAGTGCCAGCAGCGCGAAGCCCGAGAACAGGCTGTTGAGGATGCCCGCGCTCGACAGCTCCTCATTGACAATCTGCGACAGCGTCTTGAGGTTGGAGACGGCGACGGTCGCGTCCTTCTCGCGCATCACGCCGCGCACGAGACGCATGTCCACGCCCAGATCAGATCGCACGAGCACGCTCATCGACCGCTTCGGCCACTGCGCGAGCGGCACGTAGATCTGCGGATCGGTCACCGTCCAGTCCACGGTGTTGGGCGTGCCCTGCGCGACGCCGACGATTGTCACCGGACGATCGCCGATGTCGCCGCCGGAGAGGACGACGGATCGGCCGACGGCATCGGCGGCGGAATCGAAGTACCGCTCGGCCGCGCGGCGACTGAGAATCGCGACGGGCTGCGAGCCCTGCCGATCGGCCGGCTCGAAGCCGCGTCCGGCGAGGAGCGGCATGCCCGCCGCCTTGAAGAATCCCGGCGACACCGCGAACCAGGCCGCCCACGGCCGGTTGTCCTCGTTCGTGGCTTCCTTCTTCGTACCGGCCAGCAGGCGCCGGACTTCGCCATCGAAGACCGGCACGTGCGACACGACGGCGGCGCCCGTGGCGTTCGGCAGCGCGGCGAGATCGCGCGCGAGGTCCTCGGCAAACCGCGCCTGCCGGCCCGCATCGCCGAAAGTCGACTCGGGCAGCTCGAAGCGGTACGTCAGCAGCTTCGGTACGTCCATGCCGACGTTGATCGTCCGCAGGTAGAGCATCGACTGCACGACCAGACTGGAGACCACGAGCAGCGACAAGGCGAGCGCGACCTGCGAGGCGATCAGCACCGACCGGCGGCGTCCGGAGTGCCGGCCTGCGCTGCCGCGGCTTTCGCGAATGGCCTCCACCGCGGGCGCGCGGCCGGCTGACCACGCCGGCCACAAGCTGAACAGCACGGGCGTGACGAGGGCCATGATGGCGGTGAACGCGAGCACGTTTGCGTCCATGCTCAGCGTTCGGAAAATGTCTTCGTAGGCCGAGGCGTTGATCGCCTTGAGCCCGACGTGCGCCAGGCCAAGGCCGGCAGCGCCTCCGACCAGCCCCAGCATCACGCTCTCGAAGAGGAGCGGACGAACGAGCTGCAGGCGCGAGGCGCCGAGCGCGGCCTGCACCGCGAAATCGCGCCGCCGCGCCACCGTGCGCGCCATCACCAGATTGGCCAGATTGACGCACGCGATGATCAGCACGAAGACGACGATCACGCCCAGCAGGGCGAGGATGACCCAGGTGTCGGGCGACGCGAGTGCCTGGAGCGTCGTCCCGATGCTTGCGGACCAGCCGTCGTTGGTTTTGGGATGCTCGGCGGCGAGGCTGGCCGAAACCGTCGTGAACTCCTGATTCGCCATCGCGACCGTCGTCCCAGGCTTCAGGCGGCCCATCACTCGCAGCCCTCGATCGTCCCGCGGCGCCGCGGCGTCGATCGAGAACGGCACCCACATGTCGATCCGGGTGATGTTCCCGATCTCGATCTCGGGCTTCATCACGCCGACAATCGTCGTCGAGTGACCGTCGAGCAGGACACGGCGGTTCAGGACGCCGGGATCGCCGTTGAAGCGCTCGCGCCAGAAGCGGTGGCTGAGTACCGCGACGCCCTCGCGCCCGGGCTCGTCCTCGCCCGGCTGGAAGAGCCGGCCGGAGAACGCCGTCAGTCCCCACACATCCACGAGCGACGTCGTCGCGCGGCACGTCAGGATGCGCTCCGCGTCGCCGGCGCCGGTCATCGTCACTTCGTTGGTGTCGTAGGCGGCCATGAGGCTGAAGCTGGACGTCAACTTGCGCCAGTCGGCAAAGTCCGCCGCCGACGAGCGGCCGCGCGTGACGTCGTTGGCGGGATTCAGCATGGCGACCCAGCCGAGGGTGTCCGGATCCTTCAGCGGCAGCGCCCGAACGAGCAGCGGATTGGCGATGCTGAAGAGCAGCGCGTTGGCGCCAATCGCCAGCGCGAGGGTGACGATGGTTGTCGCGCTGTAACCGGGCGATCGAGCCGCCATTCGGAGGCCGAGTCTCGCGTCACGCCAGAGGTTGCCCATACTCATGCTCCGCCGCGGCCCTGTGTGCCGCACCCACGACGACTTGCCATGCCACGCGGCCGCGAGCGCGCGACGCGTGTACCGCCAGCTCGCCCGCGCGCGGCCCGCGGCCGCGCAGTCACGCTGGAATTGCTCCTCGAGATCGCCGAGGAGAAACTCCGCCATCGGCTCCGCCACCAGCGCGGACACGATCGCGCGCGAGAGCCGCCTCATGGGAGCTTCAGCTCGCTTTCGAGTCCGTCGGCCATGTTGCGCAGCGCGGCCATCGACTGGCGGAGCGCGCGCTGCCCCGTCGCGGCGATGCGGTAGTGCTTCTTGCGGCGGCCGCCGCGCTCCCGCGTCGGCTCGCCGATACGGCTCGCGACGAGCCCCTTGTCCTCCAGCCGCTCGAGCGTCTTGTAGACCGACCCGAGCGAGATCTCGCGCCCCGTTCGCGCGCCGATGTCCTCGGCGATCGGGACGCCGTAGGCCTCGCTGCCGAGGCGCGTCAACGACAGGAGCACCATTTGTTCGAACTCGCCGAGGACAATGTCGGGCATCCGGATATCTTAGACGATGTCTAGGTAATAGAGTTCCAAGTGGCGATGGAGGGAACTATTCGATAGTCAGGGGCGGTATCTTCTAAACAGGAACCTGGTGTCGGACGTACTCCGCTCATTTCGCCGCAATGCCGTCCATGTGCGGCAGGCGCTCGGCTCGCTGACGCCCGAAACCGGACAAGTGAAGCTCGAGCGTGGCTACCTCGGCGATGCCGGGCAGATCGAGCGGTACAAGCTGCTCTCCATTCCGGTGCGGCGCGCGCTGAAGGACTCCGACCGCGCCTCGTTCGCCGCCGCCCTCGCTGAACTGAAAGCCGAAGCGGGCCAGAACGGCGCCGGCGCTCCCGACGACGCCATCTGGCATCGCGCGGCCGACGCCTGGCAGAAGCTCCAGGTGGAGCTCGACAGCACCGTCGTCCTCGGCGGCTCCAAAGTACGTCGCCGCGAGATCCTCAACGGCTGGCTCGAAGCCGCCGCCTTCTACGACAAGCTCGATCGCGATCGTGCTTACGACCAGCTGATGGATCGGCTCGGCAAAGCCGCCGAGGGCATCGGCGCGCAGCTCATGGAAGACGCCGCCCGCGTGGTCGTGATTCTCGACGAAGCCGCCGCCGCCGCGCTCGGCGAACCCGTCATCCTTCCGCCGCCGGCCAAGACGCCTCCGCCGCCGCCGGATCCCAAAGAGCCGTGGTGGCGACGATTGATCTAGACGTATCGGCAAGCGCTGTCGCTCGGGTGACGTCCTTCCGGCCTCCGGGGAGATTTGCCCTCGCACTCGCGCCTGCGTCCGCTCGCGTTTCGTGCTTCGCCTTCGCGCGGGTCCTATTCGGCCTGGACTGGTGAAGAGCTCGGGACAGGCCTACGGACGCCGCGCTCGAAACGCTCACTCCCTCCGGCGCGATTGCACGCTGTCGCTCATCGGGCAACTCCCAGTCGGCCTGCAGGACGTCACCCGAGCGCCAGCTAGGAAGTTTCGAGCGGCAGCTCCCTATGAGGCCAGATCGGTGACCTCACCGACGAGCCTGCATTACCGAAACATGTTCTTCATGACGAACCAGACGTTGGCGGGACGTTCGGCGAGGCGGCGCATGTACCAGGGGAACCAGTATTCGCCGTAGCTGATGAGGCAGCGGGTGCGGACGCCGGCGCGGCCGAGGTCCGACTGGCGCCCGGACTGGATGCCGTAGAGCATCGCGAATTCGTACTGGCTGGCCGGGACGCGGCGCTCGGCGATGACCCTCTGCAGCTTCTCCTGGATCACGAGGTCGTGCGTCGCGATATGGAGCAGCGCGCCCGGTTTGAACGCGTCCGGCTGCAGGAGGCGCGTCGCGAGCTTCAGATAATTGGCGTCCACGTCGGCTTTGACCGGGTACGCGACGCTGGCCGGCTCGAGGTACGCGCCCTTCACGAGGCGGATGGCCGATCCGAGCGGCACCAGCTCCTCGATGTCTTTTTCGGTCCGGAAGAGATACGCCTGGATCGCGATGCCGACCTTGTCTGAATGCGCGCGCAGCCGCTTGAAGAGCGCGATGGTGCCCTCCACGTACGGCGAGCTTTCCATGTCGAGCCAGAAGAAGTTGCCGGCCGCCTCCGCCCGCTTGAGCAGCGCGAGACAGTACTTGAAGCAGACGTCCTGATCCTGGTCGTAACCGAGCTGCGTCGGCTTCACCGAGACCTGCGCGTCGAGACCGGCGGCCTTGATCTTGTCGATCACCATCTCGTAGTGATCGGACACTTCCCTGGCTTCCTCGATGCGCGTGATGTTCTCACCGAGGCGCGTGAGGATCGCGTTCAGCCCATGCGGCTTGAGCACCGCGGCGGCCTCGATGGCATCCTCGACGCGCTCACCCGGCATGAACTTGACGACGGAGCGGCGCACGAACGCCGTCCGCGTCGCACGCTCGCGCATCCACCGGTTGGTGGACATCCACAACAGCGTCTTACGCATCAGGGACATCAGCGATCAGTGTCCTCCGCCTGCTGGCGCCGACGTCAGCGGCTTGAGCGCGCCGCGGTGGCAGGTGAAGCACGTGACCTTCTGCTCGCCTGCGGGCGCCGGCGTGCCGACGTCCTTCAGGAACTCGTCGTTGATCTGCATCGTCATCTTGAACATCTTGCGGGCGACGAGCTTCGGCGCTTTGTCGTCGGAGGCGCGGTCGCTCAGGCTGACGTGACAATGTGTGCAGTCCACGCCAAGCGCGCCGGCGACGCGGCGCATCAGGCCCGTCAACTGCTGAGTCGTCATGTCCTTCGGCAGGACCTGCAGATTCTTGGGCGGCGCCGCCTGCGGTTTCTGACCACCGGCCGGGGGCGTCTGGCCCTGCGCGGCCAGGCTGATGACCAGGCCCGTAAAGATAATGAGTACGCCGAACGCTCTACGCATGAAGAAGTGCCTCCGCCGCAGGATTATATGGCGTCAGGCTGTTTCAGGGTTTTCAGGAACTGACGGAACTATCCTGGTGAACTGTCCCCGCTGAAGCAGCTCCCGTCCCTTGCCGCCGCGGCCGGTGACGCCGTACTTGGTGGTGCTGATCGTCTGTTCCGCGCCGCGGGTGGTCTCGACGGTGAGGAGATCGCGGTCGCCGGTGGACGCGATGAAGCCGAGCATCCGGTCGTCGTCTTTCTGGAGCTTGATCAGGATGACGCCGCGGCCCGGGCCCGAGAGGAAGTTCACCTCGGACGACTTGCAGAGCATCGCGCGCGCCTGACGCGTGGCGGCGATGATCACTTCGTCCCCGGTGACTTTCACCGCGCCGACCACTTCGGCTGTGCCGGAGAGGCGCGCGTACTTGCGGCCGGCGCGCGTGCTCGGCTCGACGAACTGCTCCAGCCCGAACCGCAGGCTGTACCCGTCGCTGGTCGCGGCCAGGCCGTGGACCGGCGGCGGCGTCTCCGGATCCTTGGCCTTGATGTTGCCGACCGTGCGCGTGTCGAGGCTGAGCGCGCCCACGACCTTCTCGCCGTCCTTGAACTTGAACAGGCTCTGGATCGGCTCGCCGTAGCCGGTTGACGCCGGGATGTCGGTGATGCGCGCCGAATAGGCCACGCCGAAGTTCGAAAAGAAGACGACGGACGCGCGCGTGCTGCCGGGCAGCACCGCGAGGACGGCGTCGCCCTCGCGCAGCCGCGTGGTGCCGACGTCCTTCACTTCCTTCTGCCGCTTCACCCAGCCGTCGCGCGACACGACGACGACGTTGTCCTCCTCGATGATGAAGTCGTCGGCTGTGTACTCCTCCTCGTCCACTTCGCCGGTGATCGTCGAGCGCCGCTCGTCGCCGTGCAGCTTCTGCACTTCCTCGATCTCGGCGCGCACGATCTTCCAGAGGTCGGTGTCCCGCTTGAGCAGGCCGCCGATGTCCTTCGCGCGCTTGCGTTTGGAGGCCAGCTCTTCCTGGATGACGAGGATCTCGAGCCGCGCCAGGCGGTAGATCTTCAGCTCGAGGATCGCGTCTGTCTGCTCGGCGTCGAGCTTGAAGCGGGCCATGATCTTCTCGGCCGCGTCCTGCTTGCCCTCCGACTTCCGGACGATCCTGATAATCTCGTCGAGCGCGTCGAAGACGGTCTCGAAGCCTTCCAGGATGTGGATGCGCGCCTTCAGCGACTCGAGCTCGTGCTTCAACCGCGCGCGGACGACCTCGAGACGGAAGTGCAGGAACTGCCAGAGGATGTCGTGCAGCTCGAGCCGATCCGGCTTGCCGACCAGCGGGTTCTCCGTCGGGATCAGGCAGGTCAGGTTGACCGGGAAGTTGGACTGCAGCGGCGTGTGCTTGTAGAGATACGCCATCACCATCCGCTTGTTGGCGTCAGACTTCAGCTCCAGCGCAATTCGCACGTCGTCTGTGGACACGTCCTTGACGTCCACGAGGTGCGGCAGCTTGCGCGAGAGCGCGATGTCGGCGATGCGCTCCACGAGCGTCGCCTTGTTCACCATGTAAGGGACGCTCGTGATGTAGATGGTCTTGCCGCTGCGCGTGGCCGGGCCTTCCTCCCAGGTGCCGCGGATGCGGATCGTGCCCGAGCCGGTCTTGTAGATGTCGCGGATCTCCGTCTGCGTGTTGACGATCTCGCCGCCCGTCGGGAAGTCCGGTCCTTTGATGTACTTGCAGAGCTGCGCGTTGCCGAGCTCCATGTCGGCGTCGATCATCTTGACGAGCGCCGTGCACACTTCCGACAGATTGTGCGGCGGGATGTTGGTCGCCATGCCGACGGCGATGCCGGTGGCGCCGTTCACGAGCAGGTTCGGAATGCGCGACGGCAGGACGACGGGCTCCTCGCGCGTGCCGTCGTAGTTCGGCCTGAATGTGACGGTGTCCTGATCGATTTCCGACAGCAGCTCGTCCGAGATGCGCGCCAGCCGGCACTCCGTGTAGCGCATCGCCGCGGCGCTGTCGCCGTCGAGCGATCCGAAGTTGCCCGACCCGTCCACCAGCGGGTAGCGCAGCGAGAACGGCTGCGCCATGCGGACCAGCGTCTCGTAGAGCGCCGCGTCGCCATGCGGATGGTAGTTGCCCATCACGTCGCCGACGACCTTCGCGCACTTGCGATGCTTCGCGTCGGCCGTCAGGTTCTGCTGCCACATCGTGTAGAGGATGCGGCGCTGGACGGGCTTCAGCCCGTCGCGCACGTCCGGCAGCGCCCGCGACGTGATGACCGACAACGCGTAATTGAGGTACCGCGACTGCGCGGCCTCGTGTAGCGCGACCTTCTCGTCCTCATGCGCCGGCGGCCGGGTCAGGACGTTGGAGTCTGATGCCGCATCAAATAAGGAGGGGTTCTTCGGGGCCTTGCGCTTCGCCACGGACGGATTCTAGTACGGGTACGCCAGGTACGCCTCGTACGCCCGGTACGCCAGGTACGCCAGGTACGAGGAATGCGCTGGCGCTGGCCTACGGTCTTGAAAACATGGAGGCCGGGTCTTTAGACCCGGCGGTTCTCCGAAGGGCGCCCTCGACCAACTCCGGGTCAGCGAGTCCCGTATATCACTTCAGACTGGCACCGCTGACGCAGGTCAGATCGGCTTCCGGCGAAACCGTTAGTCGTGCGACGTCCCCGGCGAGCTGCGCCGAGGACCAAGCGAGCGGTCCCGCTCCCAAGGCCGCTTCGGTTTCGCCCGAAGGCGATCTGACCGAGGACCACGTCACGAACAATCGTTCTCTCGTGACAAGCTACTCCCGTGGACGTTCAGGCCACGCTGCTCTTCGCGACCTCGCTCGTCGCCATCGTCAATCCGGTGAGCTCGGCGGTGCTATTTGCCGCGACCTCGGGGAACTTCCACGCGGCCGTGCAGCGACGCATGGCCAATCAGAGCGCGCTCGCGATCCTGATCGTGCTGCTCGTCGTCGTCTGGGCCGGGCGATGGCTGCTCGGCCTCCTCGGGATCAGCGTGGCGATGCTCCAGGCGGCGGGCGGCTTGATCCTGCTGCTGAACGGACTGCGCATGGTCATCGTCGAGGAATCCAAGCTGACCGAAGCGGAGGCGACGTCCGTGGAAGACGTTCCCGAAGCCCAGTGGAAGACGCTGGCTGTGGTGCCTCTCGCCATCCCCGGTACCGTCGGCGCCGGCACCATCACGACCGTCATCGTCCAGGTGACCACCTATTCGAGGCTGCCGGATCTCGGGATGACGTTTCGATCCGCCGGCCCGATCGCGCGGCGACTCGGACCCATCGGCCTGAACATCGCGACGCGCGTGATGGGCATCCTCGTCACGGCGACCGCATTCGGCATGCTCGCGCGTGGATTGGGCGGACTCCTGCCGGGACTGACGCAGTAGCGGAAGCGCGAGTGAGCCTTCGAAACCCGAAGCTCCCTACGACCCGAAGGCGTACAGCGCCTGTGTAGTACGGACGTAAATGCGCCCGTTCGCAAACGCGGGCGTCGCGTAGACGTCTTCCTTCATCTCGATCGTCGTCGTCGGCGTGAGATCGCCGCCGGGCGGCAGGATCGCGATGACGCCGCGCTCGCTGGTGATGAAGACGTGGCCGTCGGCGGCGACGGGTGACGCGTAACAGCCGCCGGAGACCGCGCCCGCGCCGACGGGGCGTCCCTGCTTGATCACCTCACCGGTCTTCGGGTTCAGCGTGGTGACGATGCAGTTGTCGTTCACCATGTAGAGCGCGTCGCGATAGACGAGCGGCGACGGGAGCTGCGGCACCGCGCGCTGATACTTCCAGCGGACCGCGGTGTCCGTCATGTCGCCCTTGCCGCCGAGCTTGATGGCGAGCAGGCCGTTTTCCGAATCGAGCGCGGCACGGTAGTACTCCCACTCGTCCTTGGACAACATCTTGTCCAGGTCGAGGTCCATGTAGTCGAACCAGAACGGGGCGGAGAACTTCGGGAACTCGCTCTTGGCCAGCTTCCCGTCCTTGTCGGCGTCGGCGGTCTTGAACACCTCGTCGGCCGGCGGCACGACGATCTTCTTGCCGGGCTCGTTCTCGCCGGCGCCGTATCCATTGATATAGAGCGTGTCGCCGACGATCACGGGCGTGGACTTCATCTCGAACGACAACCCGCGCACCCACCAGCGCTTCTCGCCGCTCTGCGCGTCGTAGGCGGTGAGGAGGAACGACCCCGGCAGCAGCAGCTGGTCGCGCCCGTCCGGTCCGCGCCAGACGATCGGCGTCGAGTGGCCGCTCTTCGCCTCGGGCCGCGCGGTGCGCCACTTTTCCTTGCCGGTCTTCTTGTCCACCCCGAGCAGAAACGATCCGATGCTTTGATCGCACGGCAGCACGACGACATCACCCAGGACGAGCGGCGATGCGCCCATGCCGTAGATGTTGTTGAACGGCCCGAGCGGCATCGTCCAGCGCTCCTTGCCGGCCGTGTCGTACGCGATCAATCCGTAGTCAGGGAAGAAGACGTAGACGCCGGTGTCATCCACGGCAGGGCTGGGCGACGCGGGGTTGTTGCGCTTGTCGACGACCTTCGGATTAACCTGGGGGGCCTGACGCTCCCAGATGATCGTGCCCTTGGCGCGATCGATCGCGAACGTGACGAGCGCGGTGCCGCGGAAGCCCGTGAGATAGATCCGATCGCGCCAGAGGATCGGCGACGAGTGGCCCGGCGGCAGCGCGAGCTTCCAGACGACGTTCGCGGCCGGGCCGAACTCGGTCGGCACGCCGGTCGACGCAGAGATGCCGGAACCGTTCGGTCCGCGGAATCTTGTCCAGTCGCTCACGGTTGTCGGCGACTGTCCGGACACGGACGCGGTGGCGATGATGACGAGCAGCACTGAGAAACGCATGGCACCAGTATAGGTTCCGCGGTTCCGAAGTGCCGCAGTTCCGAGGTGCTTCTCAGCGGCTCGAGAACGAATGGAGCGGAATCGCGGCCAGCACCGCTCGAAGCGGTGGCTCCAGACGGTCGGCGATGATCGCGTGGCCGGCGTTGTTGGGATGGACGGAGTCAGCCATCAGTGACGGCACTCCGAAGATGCCGTCCAGAATGTCGGGCACGTAGGTCGACCCTGTGCTGCTCGCGAGCGCCGGCAGCGTGCCGTTGAACGGGTCGAGGGGCGGACTGCCGAGACCGACCAGGAGTACCGCGGCGCCAGTGCCGCGGATGCGCTGGACGATGGCCGTGATGTTGCTGATGCGCGTCTGTACGGGCACGCCGTCCAGAAGATCGTTGCCGCCGAGCAGGACGATCACGAGCTTCGGATTCCGCGCGAGAACGGTCGCGTCCAGCCGGTTGAGCGCGGATCCGGTCGTGTCCCCGGGAACGCCGGATTTGAGGATATCCACGCCCACGCGCCGCGAGAGCACCGCCACGTAGTTGCTGTCGCCCGTCGTCCCAATTCCGAACGTAATGCTGTCGCCGAATGCCACGACGTCGGAACTCGCGGGTGACGGTCCGACGGGATCCTTGCCGCAGCCCGACGACAGTGCGACGGTGCTGGCGAGGAACAGGGCGACAAGGGGCGCAATGAAGCGGCGCATCGTTCGCGGATAGCCGGCCTGAGTATAGACAACCAGACGCCTCGCCCACTCGTCTCATTCCACGAGATGGCGCTCCGCGCGGCGCTCGGCGCCGATCGCGGCGGCCTTCACGCGCTGCGCCTGTGCGCGCCGTCCGTATCGGGAGGGGCGCCCGAAGTGGATCGGATTGGCATTGATGCCGGTGTGGCGGCATTTGCCGTGGTCCTGTCCATGCTGACGGGCGTCATCCGCGGGCTGGCGCCGGCGCGGCGCGTGAAAAAGTGGTTCGCTCAGATCGGCTCTACGCCCACCATCGGGTATTTGTAGTACTCCCCCGTGTTCGCCTTGATCGCGCCGACGATCGGCAGCGCGAAAGCCGCGAACCCGAGCACCATCCAGAAGACGAACACCAGCGGAATCAGGATTAGGGTGAGGAAGAGGATCCACGACGCGCAGAACAGCAGAAACGCGACGATGTTCAGCAGCAGCGCCTGCTTGGCGATGCTCGAGATCACCTTCGAGTCGCTGCGCACCATCCAGATGACGATCGGCACGATGACGCCGGCAAACGGCACGACGTAGCCGGCCAGGCCGGAGAGGTGCGTCAGCGACGCCATCGTGCGCTCTTCAGGGGCGATCGGCGCGGAAGACATAACTGAAGATACTGCTGCGCCGGTTCCGAAGTTCCGGGGTTCACTTCCAATCAGCGATAAACAGGTTCGTATCCGTCGGTACCGCTGAGTTCCGGTTCGACGCCCAGACCAGCTTCTTGCCGTCCGGCGAGAACATCGGGAAACCATCGAACTGGTCGCTGAAGGTGATCTGCTCCAGGCCGGTGCCGTCCACATTAATAAGGAAGAGGTCGAAGTTCTGCGCGGCCCGGCCTGTCGGATTCTTGAAGTTGGACGCGAAGATGATCTTGTCGCTGGACGCAAAGAACGGCGCCCAGTTGGCGCCGGGCATGTCCTTCGTCACCTGCTTGAGGTTGCTGCCATCGCGGTCCATCACGAAGATGTCGAGCGAGGTCGGCTTCCACAGGTCCTTCTTGAGCAGCGTGAAGTACTCGTCCAGCTCCGGGCCCTTCTCGGGATGACGGCCGCGGAACACGATCTTCTGGCCGTCCGGAGAGAAGAACGGGCCGCCGTCGGGGCCGGGCAGGCGCGTGAGGCGGCGCACGTCGGCTCCGTCCGGGTTCATTGAGTAGATTTCCATGTCCCCGTCACGCGTGCTGGTGAAGACGATGCGACCGTCGCGGGCAACCGTGGCCTCGGCGTCGTAACCCTTCGTCTTGGTGAGCTGGGTGAGGCCCGTGCCGTCGGTGTTCACCTTGAAGATGTCGTACGTGTCGTAGATCGGCCAGTAGTACTTCCCCGGCTCGCGGGGCGGCACCGGCGGGCACTCCTTGGCGCCGAGATGCGTGGACGCGTAGACCACCGACCGGCCGTCCGGCGTGAAGTGACTGCACGTCGTCCGGCCGTGGCCCGTGCTCACGAGCTTCACGTCAGACCCGTCGATGTTCATCGTGAAGATCTGGTCGCACGGGTACTGGCCCGTGCTCTGGAAGCTCAGTCTGGTGCCGTCGAAGGAGAAGTACGCCTCGGCGTTCTCGCCCTTCAGCGTGAGCTGGCGGACGTTCGTGAGATGCGTTTCCTGCGGCAGCGTCAGCGACGGCGCCTGCGGCGCGGGCTGCGGAGCCGGCGCGGGCTCGGCACTGCACGCAAGGGTGGCGGCGAGGGCGATCAGAACCAGAACAGACGCGAGCTTCATGCCGACGATCATAATTCACTGTCCCGGTCCTATGATCTGTCCAGATGCGTCGCATCCTGCACGTGGACATGGACGCCTTTTACGCGTCCGTCGAGCAGCGGGACCGCCCCGAGCTGCGCGGGCGGCCGGTCGCGGTCGGCGGGTCGCCGGTGGCGCGCGGGGTCGTGGCCGCCGCGAGCTACGAGGCCCGGCAGTACGGCGTCCGGTCCGCGATTCCGATGGCGCGGGCGGTGCGCCTCTGCCCGGACCTCGTCATCGTCTCGCCCAACTTCCAGAAGTACCGCACGGTCTCGCAGCAGGTGTTTGCGATCTATCGCGAGGTGACGCCGCTGGTCGAGCCGCTGTCGCTCGACGAGGCGTACCTCGACGTCACCGAGAACGCGTGGGGCGAGCCGCTCGCGGTGAACGTGGCGAAGCGGCTGAAAGCCGCGATCAAGGAAGCGACTGGCCTGACGGCCTCAGCGGGCGTCGCGCCGAACAAGTTTCTCGCGAAGATTGCCTCCGCCTGGAAGAAGCCTGACGGCCTCACCGTGATCGCACCCGAGCGCGTCGAGTCCTTCCTGCAGAAGCTGCCGGTGGACGCGCTCTGGGGCGTCGGGCCGGTGACGGCGCAGCGCCTGCGCGAGCGCGGCATCGAGCGGCTCGTCGATGTGCGCACCGCGGATCCGGAGCTCCTGCGCGGGGCCGTCGGCGGCATGGCGGAGTGGCTGCAGCGGCTGGCCGCCGGCGAGGACGACCGCCGCGTCGAGCCCAACCGTGCCGCCAAGTCGTCATCGTCGGAGTGCACGTACGCCGACGACCTGACGGACCTCGGCCGCATCCAGGAAGAAATCGCCGAGATGGCACGCGACAACGCGATGTGGCTCCGCCGCAAGGGGATCACCGCCCGCACCGTCGTCATCAAGGTGCGCTACAGCGACTTCACCACCATCACGCGAAGCGACTCGCAACCCGGCACGAGCGATCCGGACGAGCTTGTGAGGCGCGCGGTTGCGCTGCTCGAGAAGACCGAGGTGGGACGCCGCCCAGTGCGCCTGCTGGGCGCGGGGGTGCACAACTTCCAGGACCCGGAAACGCGGACGCCCGATGCGGACAGCGACGCAGCACGGCTGCCGTTTGAGGAATGAACCTGGCCGACGGCGCGAAACCCGCGCCGCCCTACAAGCCGGCCCGGCCTTGACAGTCGTATTCTACATAGGTAGGATGCGACCATGCCTCGCGCGCTCTCCGCCGCCACCGCCCTCGTCCTCGACGCGCTCGCCCGCGGCAACCGCCACGGCTTCGACATCCTCGACGCCACCGGCCTGCCGAGCGGGACGGTCTATCCCATTCTTCGGCGCCTCGAGCAGGACGGCGTCGCGACGTCACGCTGGGAATCGGCGAAGGGCGCGCAGGCGGAACAACGGCCGCCGCGCCGCTATTACACGCTGACGCGCGACGGCCAGGGACTGGTCGAGGACGCGCGCGCGCGATTCCCGATTCTCGGTGGCGTGCCGTCGTCCGCGCGCGCGAAACGCGCCTGAGCTGATCTGCCATGCGACGCAAACTGGCCTCGTCCGTCGCCCTCGCGCTGGTGCGGTGCGTGTCCGTGATCGTGCCGCGCGCCGATCGAGAGGCCTGGCGCCGCGAGTGGGAGGCGGAAATCGTCCACACCGCTCATGGGAGTGCCGACATGTCCCTCGTCCGTCGATCCGCGGGCTCCGTCTTCGATGCCGCATGGCTGCGACGCCAGTTCACGCGCGACAGCGACCTCGTGCAGGACGTAAAGCACGCGTGGCGGCTGTACCGGCGATCGCCGGCCGGCACCGGTCTCGTCATGGCGCTGCTCGGCATCGGCATCGGCGCGGCCACGGCCGTGTTCAGCGCCGTCGATGCGATCCTGCTGAAGCCGCTGCCCTTCCCCGACCCGGCGCGCACCGCGCTCATCTGGCAGCGATCGGACACCGCCGATCGCGCCGACGCCTCGCCCGGCAACTTCTTCGACTGGCAGACGCGCGCGACCCGCATGGACTTCGCGGCCGCCGAGCCGTACAGCCGCGACTACACGAGCGGCCCGGAGCCGGAGATCCTGTCGGGCGCGCGGGTGACGGAAGGATTCTTCGACGCCCTCGGCGTGCGGCCGCAGTACGGCCGCCTCCCCTCCCGGGACGACTACCGCCTGCGCCGATCGGTCGCCGTGCTGAGCGACGCAGTCTGGAAGCGCCGATTCGGCGGCTCGCCGGATCTCGTCGGGCAGTCCATCCGCCTCGACGATGAGCCGTTCGAGGTCATCGGGATTCTGCCGGCGTCGTTCGAACCTCGCGTGCTCGGCGGCCGGCTCGACCTCTGGACGCTGAAGACGCAGGTCGAAGACTACGAACGGCGAATCCGCGGCGCCGGCTACTGGCATGTGGTCGCACGGCTGCGGCCGGGCTTCACGATGTCGGAGGCCCAGACGGAACTCGACGCGATCTCCGCGCAGCTGGCCGCCGAGCAGCCGCAGACGAATCGCACCGTGCGCGCGTGGGCGATGCCGCTGCGGACGCACCTGGCCGACGGCACCGAGAAGCCGCTCGCGCTGCTGGCGCTGGCGGCCGGGCTGATCCTGATCCTGGCGGTCGGCAGCGTCGCCAATCTTCAGCTGACGTTGCTGACGGCGCGGCTGCAGGAGTTTGCGGTGCGCAGCGCCCTCGGCGCCGCTCGCGGCCGGATCGTCCGTCAGGTCGTCGCCGAAAGCGCGGCGATTGCGCTCGTGGCGGTCGGCATCGGGCTGACGCTGGCGTCGACGGCGCTCGGCCTGATGCGCGGCGCGGCGCTCGATCTCCCGCCCATCGCGGCCGGCGCCACGCTGAACGTCACGACGATCCTCTTCGCCTTGGGACTCGGCCTCGCCGCCGCCGTGCTGTCATCGGCGCTGCCGGTGATGACCGTGCTGCGATCGGGCGCCGCCGGCCGAGTGCCGGGTTCGTTGTCGGTGCGCGGGCAGGTGCCCGTGCTGTACGGACGCTCCGCGCTGGTCGTCGTCCAGATTTCGCTCGCGCTCGTGCTGCTCGTCTCGGCCGGTCTCCTGGCCCGCAGTTTCGTGAAGCTGCTCGGCGTCGACGCAGGGCTGACGCCCCGGCATCTGCTTGCGTTGCAGGTGTTTGCGTACGATCGCAACGAGACGGCGGCCAAGCGGATCCAGTTCTTCGCGGACACCGTCGCCCGCATGCGCGCGCTGCCCGGTGTCGAGACCGTCGGCGCGGCGTCCACGGTGCCGTTCCTCAAGGCCGACATGGACATCTCGAGCCCACTCGTCATTCAAGGCAGGGCTTCCAGTCCGGAGTCAGTCCCTCGAGTCTTTCTGACATCCGCGACGCCCGGCTACTTCCGCACGGCCGGCATCCCGCTCCGCCGCGGACGCGACTTCGAGCAGACCGACACGCTGCAGTCGCGCATGGTCGCCATCGTCAATGACATTGCCGCCCGCCGGTTCTGGCCCGGCGCTGATCCGATCGGCAGCACGATCGAAGTCGTGGACTACGGCCGCAAGAAGTCGCTCGAGATTGTCGGCGTCGTCGCCGATCTCCGGTACGGCGGCCTCGAAGGCGCGTCGCGGCCCGAAGTGTTCATCCCGCACGCGCAGTCGCCGACGGCCGGGATGACCTACGTCGTCCGCACCGCCGGCGACGTGGTCTCCATCAACTCACTCAAGCAGGCCGTGTGGGCCGTCGATCCGCTGCAGACGTTCTACGACGCCGGCGCGGTGCCGGACATGATTCGGGCGTCGCTGCGGCCGCGGGTGTTCGTCCTTCAGCTCGCGCTGTTTTTCGCGGGCATCGGCTTCGTGCTGGCGATTGCCGGCGCGTACGGCGCGGTGGCCTGGGCGGTGCGGCGCCGCACCGCGGAATTCGGCGTGCGCATGGCGCTCGGCGCCACCGGATCCGACATCCGGCGGCACATGCTGGCGTACGGCAGCCGCCTTGCGGCGATCGGACTTGCGATCGGCCTCGTCTGCGCGCTGGCGCTCGGCCGGCTGCTGAACACGTTCCTGTTCGAAGTCCAGCCAGGCGATCCGTTGACGCTCCTCGCCATCACCGCGACCGTCTTTCTTGCCGTGCTGGCGGCTGCGTGGCTGCCCGCTCGCCGGGCCTCGAGAATCGATCCCACCGTTGCGCTCGGGAGGTAGGTTGGCGATGCAGAATTCGTTATTGGTTATTCGTTATTGGTTATTCGTGCTCCTTCTGACAGGTTTCTCGTCCATGCCGCTTGCTCAGAAACCTGAGCCGCTCGCGGGCGAGTGGGCCGGCAAGTACAAGACGGCTCAGTCGGAAGGCGAGCTTTTCGTCAAAGTCGGCCGCGCCAACGGCCCGCAATGGACCGTCGCCGTCAGGGCGGTCAGTTCGTACGGAGAGGGAGATTACCGCCCGACGACGGACGTCACGGTCGAGGGCGACAAGCTGTCGTTCACCGTCGAGTGGGGCACGCCGGTCCGCTTCAAGGGCCAGCTGAAGCAGGACGTGCTCTCAGGCGAGCTCACGTCCGAGCATTTTTCGGGCACCTGGACGACGAAAAAGAAGGCCGACTGATTGATCGTACGCCCCGTACGTCTCGTACGTCTCGTACCAGGAACCGGTCTAGTAACCTGCCTGCTTTGCTCAACAAAGATCGTTGACTAGCGTCAGGTCGTTCCTCGTACGAGGCGTACGTGACGTACGCGGCGTACGTGGCGTACGAGGCGTACGTGGCGTCCCCGGCCCCTACCGCCTCGGCTCCAACACCTCTGTGATTCGATCGGCGATATCCGACCAGTGCGCCTTGAGCACAGGCGTCGTCGCCGTGGCCGCGGCGGCCTTCGCCGACTGCTGAATCGCGCGTAGTTGCGCGCGCGAGAGCGCCGGCAGATCGCTCTGCGCGAGATTCACCGGCGCGAGGAACGGACCCGGCGGTGCCGGCGGCGCGGCCGCCGCAGCGGCGCCAGCCGCCGCAGGAGCCGGCGCTGGCGGATTCACGATCGCGGCCAGCCGCGTGACGTAGGCGCGCTGGAGCGCGCGTCGATTCGCATCCGGCGAAAGGCCCTGAGGTGTCTGCCAGATGAGCCGCTTCACTTCACCAAGGTACTCCGCCACGGGCCAGGACTTCGTCGCGTCGAACTTTTCGATAGCCTCGAGCCGGCCGAGACGCGCGTTGCTCAGGACGTTGTTGAGCACCGCGACCTGCCGCGCGGGAAGGCCGCTCGGGCCGATGAGCGCCGCGATCGACGCCGGCTGCAGCCAGTCGGGCGTGACGAAGACCTGTTCGTTGAGAAACGCGAGCGCGGCCTGCTGGCGCGCTTTCGGCACCACGGTGAACACGGCGCCCGCCTGGTCGCTCGTCTTGAGATCCACGGTGACGCCGGCAATGAGCCCGGCCACGTGGCCCATGTACGTGCTCCACTGGCCCAGCCCTTCTGTGTACAGCTCCTGCAGCTCCGAGTAGTCGTCGCCGGGCTTCGTCGTCCACTTGATGAGATTCGGAACCATCCGCTTGTAGTTCGCGATCGCGTACGTCGACGACTTGATCGCATCGTCGCCCATATCTTCGGTCTGCGATCGCGGGTCCATGCCGCCGAACTGGCCGGGCACGAAGCGGTACGGAAACCGGCCGGTCTGATTTGTGATCCAGCCGTTCAGCGTCTTCTTCTCGTCCGCGCCGGCCGGGAGCACGCGATAGCCCCAGTTAATCGCAAAGTCGTCGAACGGCCCCAGCCGGCGGATGAAGTCCTTCGGCTTCAGCCCGTCGCCGGGCTGCGCGACGTAGTTCTGACGGGCGTAGTCCATGATCGTCGCGCTGACGCCGTACTGGCTCGTGAACTTCGGATCGCGGAGCGACTCGGTCGGGAACGAGCTCGACGCCACCATGTTGTGCTGCAGGCCGAGCGCGTGGCCGATTTCGTGGGTGATGACCTGGCGCATGGTCTCGCCCATCAGCTCCTCGGGGATCTCGAGCGACTGCGCCGCGGGGTTGGCCGCGCCCGTTTCGAGCAGCAGCCGGTTGCGATAGCTGCGCATGTGGTTGTGGAACCAGGTGATCTCGCTGTTGATGATCTCGCCCGTGCGCGGATCGAAGGTGTGCGGACCGACGGCGTTGCGGACGAGACTGGCCGCCCACCGCACCATCGAGACGCGCGCGTCGTCCGGATCCCAGTCGGGGTCCTCGTCCTTCGTCGGCGGATCCTTCGCGAGAATCGCGTTCTTGAACCCGGCCTTCTCGAAAACCTTCTGCCACTGCTCGACGCCTTCCTTCACGTACTTCCGCCAGCGGATCGGCGTCGCCGGATCGATGTAGTAGACGATGGGCTTGATGGGCTCGACCAGCTCGCCGCGCGCGTACGCGGCCGGATCCTTCGGTTCGAGCCGCCAGCGGACGACGAACGTCTCGGTGTCGGCCTTCTGCACGTCGAGTCCGTAATTCACGCGTTCGACCGAGAAGTAACCGACGCGCGGGTCGAACACGCGCGGCTTCATGGGCTCCTTCGGCAGCAGCACGATCGATTGCCGCATCTCGAGGCTCACCGATCCGCCCGACCGATCGCCGGGTGCTTCGGTGAGCCTCGAGATGCGGCAATCGATCGTGCTGCTGCCGAAGGAG
>Ga0137313_1000018_pt1 | contig 54007 bp, 40 predicted proteins | sample EasRivERMZT166_2_FD_102287 | JGI IMG/M metagenome (GOLD analysis project Ga0137313, IMG submission 102287) | Soil microbial communities from meander-bound floodplain in the East River, Colorado, USA - East River MetaG ERMZT166_2 | ecosystem: Environmental > Terrestrial > Soil > Floodplain ...
CTGTCGGCGGTGGGCGCAGTGCTTGGCGCGGCGCTCGCCGGCGTCCTTGGCCGCGCGTTGGTGGCCCTCATCGGCACGCCCGGCACGACGTACTTCGTCGACCTGGAGCTCAACTGGCGCGTGCTCGGATTTGTCGGCCTGCTGGCGCTGGTCACGAGCGCGTTGTTCGGCGTGCTGCCCGCGGTGCGGGCGGCTCGCACGCCCCCGCGCGCGATGCTGTCAGGCGGACGCGGCACGTCGGAAGGGCGCGAGCGCGTCCTCGCGCGACGCCTGCTCGTCGTCGGACAGGTCGCGCTTTCGCTCGTGCTGCTCGTCGGCGCGCTGCTATTCGTCGTCACGCTTCGCAATCTCCAGGCGGCCGATACCGGAATGCAGACTGCCGGCGTGGTCGTCGCCGAGTTCGACAGCCGAAGATCGCAGATTGCAGACGAGCGACGGCCGGAATTCGAACGGCAGTTCATGCAGCGGCTGGCGGCGATACCTGGCGTCGAGGCGGTGTCACCCGTCGCCATCGTGCCGATGAACGGCAACACCTGGAACGACGCGATCGTCGTGGACGGCAAGCCGAGCCAGATCTACCCGAACATCAATCGCGTGGGGCCGGCCTTCTTCGACGTGCTCGGGATCCCGTTGGTCGCGGGCCGCCTGTTCACGGTACAAGACACGCCTTCCGCGCCTCGAGTCGCGATTGTCAACGAGGCATTCGGGCGCGCGTTCTACAACACGCCCACGCCGCTCAATCAGGAGTTCCGCTTCGACGTGCCTGCGGGCGAGCCCAATCCGCCCTACCAGATCGTCGGCGTGGTGCGGAACACCAAGTACTCGGACTCGCGCGACGAGTTCGGGCCGCTCGTGTTCCTGGCGGACAGCCAGGCGACGCGTTGGACGGTGTTCCTCTCGACGGTTCTGCGGACCAGGCCTGGCGCGGCGCTGACGCCGGCGCTCATCGCGGCGACGCGCGAAGTGGATCCGCGCATCGTCGTGTCGGTTCAGACCATCGAGAGCCAGATGCAAGGCGCGCTCGTGCGCGAGCGGCTGATGGCGACGTTGTCGGGCTTCTTCGGCGCGCTGGCCAGCCTGCTCGCCGCGGTCGGACTGTACGGGTTGATGGCCTATCTCGTCGCGCGGCGCCGATTCGAGATCGGGCTCCGCCTGGCTCTGGGCGCCGAGCCTCGCCGCGTGCTGTCGATGATGATTCGCGAGTCCGCCGTCCTGGTGGTCATCGGTCTGGTCATCGGCGCCGGGTTGGCGTGGCTGACGACGGGATGGGCGGCGACACTGCTGTTCGGCCTGGAGCCCAAAGATCCGGTGCTGTTTGCGAGTGCCGCACTGGCACTGGCCGCGATGGCGCTCGCCGCGAGTTTCATTCCGGCGCTCCGCGCCTCGCGGCTCGATCCAACGACGGCGCTCAGAGCTGAATAGCGCGGCCGTACGTAGGCCGCCCTGGGTCCGTACGTAGGCCGCTCCGGGTTTTGGAGCGGCAAATCGTGTCTACGACGGTCCCAGCCCCAGCTTCTGCACTCGATCGAACGGCTCGTCCTCGAACTCCAGCGGGTCGCGGGCCCAGGATCGCTTGCGTGCCCAGCGCAAGACCGCAGCAACGGTGGCGAGCAGCACGGACAGTCCCACGATGCCTCGCGGCGTGCGTGTAATCGTGGCGGCCGTGAAACCGGCGACCGCTGCGGTCACTAAGTACACGAGGACCACCGTCAAGAGGGCAAAGGGCAGCGGCCGCTTGCCCGGCAGCCAGGTGCAGGTGAAGGGCACGCGCCGCCAGCCGATCAGCACGAACTCCAGCAGCACGGCCGCCGACAGCGTGGCCACCATCAGGGCCAGAAGCCCAGGTCCCGCGCCGAGCGCCCAAATCTGCACGGGCGCGGCAATCGCCAGCGCGGGCAGGATCGCAAGGCGGATGAAGGCCTGCTCGACGGCGTCGAGTCGCTCCGCGCGCGCCCTGGGAAAGTCGGTCACACGGAACATCCAGTTCGCCGAGAGCGAGATGGGCAGCAGGAATGCCGCGCGCAGTCCTGCGACCGACAGCACCATCAGGACAAAGGGCATGTCGACTGCAGCGCCCTTCATGGGCCACTCGGCGTTGCTGTCGGGGAGCGCCATGTGGCGGAGACCGTTCTGCAGGCTATTGGCGACGAAGGCGAGCCCGACGGCCCAGGCGATGAGAAAGATCAGTTGCGGCAGCCGATTTCGCGCAAGCGTAGACGTGAGAAAGATCCACACGGCCGTCCAGGCGCCGCCGTGTAAGGATTCGCCGGGTCTGAAGACCCGGCTTCCATTGGCGTCAGGCGCCTGCACTCGTGTGAGACCCGCCGTTTCCGGTGACTTCGGGGGCAGCGACGCGAGTCGTTCAGGCTTGCGGTACAACCAGCCGTAACAGGCGATCGTAATACTCACGGCGACGGCTGGTCCGATGAGCCCGATCCGGCCGAGCGTGACGATCCACGCCTGCTCGCGCCCGAGCAGCATCTGCTCGACGCCGAGAAACCAGGCGGGCGGGAACAGCAGCCACTCCGGCTGCCAGCCACGCTGCCAGGCTTGTGGCGACGCCAGACTGAACACGATCGGCGCCATCAGAATCAATCCGGCGATCGCGGCACTCTGCAGGAGCATCGAGGCGCGCGCCACCCATCCCCTCGGCAGGACCGTGAGGATGAGCCCCTGCGCGGCCATCACGGCGAGGAACGCGAAGGCCGAGCCGGCGGCGGTGGCCACCGCCAGGCTGCCGATCCGCGCGAGCTCCGCGTCTTCCGACCAGCGGCTGTGAGTGAAGAGTGGGAACGACACGGCAAAGAAGAACACCACGGCCAGGATCACCGTGCCGGCAAAGACGAGCACCGCCGCCACCTTGGCGGCAAAGATCCGGCGGCGCGAGATCGGCAACGGCGTGAGCGTGACGTAGTCCACTTCGGTCGGAAACATCGCCGGCGCCGCGAGCGCGGCGATGAACCCTGCCAGCATCACGATCAGACAGATCATGAGGAACGTGTCGCTGATGATCGCCTGGCGATACGGCTCGGGCCCGACGAGCGCGTCGAGATCCGCGTACTTCTTGTGAAGGATTCGCGGGATGTACAGCGCGAGCGAGACGGCGCCGGTGGCGGCGAAGATCAGCACCCGCCGCAGCCCCATGATGCCTTCCTCGTCGAGGAGCTGGCGGCCGAAGAGATTGTCCAGGAAGTACCGCGTCAGAATCCACACGGCATCACCACGTCCGGACCACCTTCACGATGTGCGCGGCCGTCGCCGACGCGTCTTCCTGACGCGTGACTTCCGCAAACACTTCTTCGAGCGACGCGCTGCGATGCGACCGCAGCGTCGCGATGTCGTCATCGGCGACGACATGTCCCCGGTGCAGGATGACGACACGCCGGCAGACTTTCTCGACGACGTCGAGGCGATGGGAGCTGAAGAGGATGGCGCGGCCTTCGTCCGCGAGCGCGCGCAGGAAGGTGCGGAAGAGCACGTCCGCCGAGACGTCGAGGCCGGAGAACGGCTCGTCGAGCACGAGGAGCTCCGGATCGTGCAGCAGCGCCGCGGCGAGCAGCACGCGTTGCCGCATCCCCTTCGAATACGCCGACATCGTCGCGTAGCGCGCGTCGTGCAGCTCGAAGAGGCGGAGCAGCTCCTCGGATTTCGCGGCGACGCGGGCGCCATCGAGGCCGCGCAGGCGGCCGACGAGCATCAGATATTCAGTTGCCGTGAGATGCGTGTACAGATGCGGCTCTTCCGGCACGTACCCGAGCTTGCTCTTGAACGTGACTGGATCATCGGTCACGTCACGGCCGTCCAGGAAGATCGCGCCCGTCGTGGGCTCGAGCAGACCGACGATCATCTTGATCGTCGTGCTCTTGCCGGATCCGTTGGGGCCGAGGTAGCCGAGGATCTCGCCGCGCGAGATGGTGAAGCTCACGTCTCGGACGACGGTCAGCCCGCCGAACTGCTTGGTCAGCCGGCGCGCCTCAAGCATGGGACGTCAGGTGCATGCGGCAATCTTAGACAACGGACCGGCGACTGCGGTTCCCTTGCTTATCTCTCACGAAGGCACGAAGGGACACGAAGGGCGCGAAGTTAATAACGTTGGGAGAGACCAAGTGTGACACTTCGTGCCTTCGCGGCCCTTCGCGTCTTCGTGCGAAGTGACCAGCGGTTCTGCGGCTTACAACGACTTGAGGAACGCGAGCAGTTGCTGGCGGCTCGCCGCCGGCAACGCAAGGAAGCGGGTGCGGGCGCCGGATGCCTCCCGATCGTGCGCGAGGATGGCGTCCTCGATGGTCACGGCGCGCCCGTCGTGCAGGAGCGGCCGGCGGAGGCGAAGACCCCACAGGGCTGGCGTGCGCACCTCGTTGGCCGCTGCGCTCGCCTGGACGATGCCGTCTCCCGTGCCGATGTCGTGGAGCAGGAAGTCCGAGAAGGCCGGCACGGGTCGTCGATCGAAGAGCGGATTGTCGCTGGGCGGTGTCTGGAAGAGCGGCACGTGGCAGGCGGCGCAGCCCACCGCCGCAAACACCGCTTCACCGGCCGCGGCATCGGCGTCGATGGAACCGCGTGCCAGCGGCGCCAGCAGGCGCATGAACGAGGCAAAGTTGTCGATGCCGCGGCGGCCCGTGCGCCGATCCCGCACGTCTTCGGGATCGCGGCTGACGTCGCAGCGCCTCATGGCGTCGTCGCCGATGCCGAAGCCGGCTTCGTCAGGAAAGACGTCGTTGGTAATGCCCATTTCGTTGCGGTATGCGTCGGCGCCGAAGGTCAGCAACGAGAAGTGCTGCGCCTTCCAGCCAAAGCGTCCCACGCGAACGGCGCCGTTGCCATCCACGAGCCGCGCGGCGCGGCCGCTGACGCCGTCCCCGTTGGCGTCGGCGGGATCCTCGAGCGCCAGGAGATCCCCGTCCGGGATCAGCTCGACGAGGCCGGCGCCGAAGACCGGAATCGGCGAGCGACGGGCAATGATCGTGGCGCTCGCCGGAATCGCCGGCTGGCAGCCGTGCGTCGGTACGGAGAAGAGATGCATCAGCGTCTCGCCCGTCGCGTCGAGCGTGATGAAATTCCCCTGGCCGTCGCGCGTGCCGACGCGGGTTTCGAGAATCGCGCTCGTGCCGCCGACCGCCGGCACGTTGTGGCAGACGGCGCAGCTCGTGCCGTTGAAGGCGGGCCCGAGTCCCTCCGCCGCCGTTTCCACTTCCAGAAAATCGTCGAGGCCGAGCCGGAACTCGGTGAACTCCCGCGCCGTAAGGCCCGGGAGCGGGTCCCCAGGACGCGGCGTCTGATCGAGATTCGCCGCGCCGAGGCGCGGCACCGCGAATCCAAACCGTTGCGCGAAGACGACGGCGCCGACCCAGAGGATGGCCGCCGCAACCACAGAGACGGCGATGCCGCGCTTCATTCTTTACGCTCCTTCACCACGATTACCCCGCGCATGAACGAATGGCCGGCGCCGCAGAGATGACTGCACTCGAATTCGTACCGCCCCGCCTTGGCCGGCTTGAAGGGGACCGCGACCTCACCCTGGCCCCGCTTGGGGATCGTGACGTCCACGTCCTGGCCGACCACCTTGAAGCCGTGCGACGTGTCGTCGCTCTTGAGGCGGATTTCGATTTCCTCGCCGACGACCATCGAGATCTCGGACGGTGTGAAGGAAAACCGCTCCGCCCTGATCTTCACGACGCGGCGATCAGCCGGCGCCTGGGCGGAGAGGGTCGCCACCAGTGCGACGAGCAGCACCACGCTGGCGGCGCGTGTTGAACGGTATCGTGCAGGCATCAGAACCACCAGCCCAGGCCGACGTTGAACGACGCCGGCGCTTTGATGATCGAGCTCTTGTTGCGGAGCCAGACGTAGTCCACTTTGACGGCGATGTCGGGCTCCGGAAAGTACGTCGCGCCGAAGACCCACTGGTTGCGCTGGAACTCCTCGAGCGGGAGCCAGCCCGCCGGCATGCGGTGCTGCGTGTCGGCGAATTCGTATCGGACGAACGCGACGAGGTCGCGCGGCGATCCCCTGGCCAGGATGCGATACGCCGCTTCGCCGTAGACGCCGAACAGGCGTTCGGCGATGTTCGGATCGACGCCCGATTCCACCAGGAGGGTGTCGTTCAGCTCCGAGGCGTCGGGGATCGCGACGCGCGCGATCTGGCCGCGCAACTCCAGGCGATCGCGTTGGAATCTGGCGTCCGCTTCGAGCACGCGCACGCCGGTTTCGAGCAGCGTGCCGAACGCATGACCGCGGCCGTTCCAGAACGACGCGCCGATCGTGAGGTCGGGCACGCCGAGATACTCGACGCGGCCCGTGACGGACGCGCTCGGCGCGCGCGACCGGGATCCTTTCTGCCGGCCTTCCCGAATGCCCTCATCGGCCGAGAACTCGAGGGCATTGAGCGGGGCAGTGACGTAGGCGCGGTATCGCCAGCCGCCGCTGAACTCGCCGTGCACGCCGGCGCCCGTCTCGAACCAGGTCGTCGGAATGATCACGGTGTCGACGAGCGGGCGTTCGACGCCGTTGTACACCGGAGGCTCGTGACGCTCGTTGATGATGCCGACCGGCATGAGGAGCATGCCGGCCCGGATGTTGAAGCGCCGGTGGATCAGGAAGTCGAGATAGGCCTGCTCGAGCTCCAGCTCACCCGACGGTTCCGCGCCCTCGACGAAGGCGTGTTCGAGCTCGAGCTCGCCGACGAACCGGATGCGCGGCGTGAAGCTGTGGCTGAAGAGCAGGACGAACCGGTGGAAGTCGATGACCGTGTCTTCGCCGCTGATCTTGTTGACGTGGAAGTCCATGTAACCGGAGAGCGGACCGGTCGAGGACTTCTTCGCCGCGGGGACCGGGTCGGGTGCCTGGGGTGTCTGCCCGGCGGCCGCCGGCCCCGCAGAGAGGGCAAGGGCCAGCCAGGCCCCTGAAATGTGATTAATCGAAATCATGTCTTTGACCGTTCAAAATCTACACCAAGACCTACGAGGGCCGGTAGGAAAAAGACGTTCTTACCGTCGCTCGACGAAGAGGTCGGGCAGGAGGGCCTGAAGCTTCTTGATCTTAGGGGCGTCGTTGAACATCACGTAGGGCTCGCCGGGATGATTGGCGACGTAGTCCTGGTGGTAATCCTCGCCCGGATAGAACGCGGGCAGGGGGGCGACGACCGTCGCAATCTTCTTCCCGAAGACACGCGCCTCGTCGAGTTGGGCGATGTACGCCTTGGCGATGCGCTCCTGGTCCTTGTCAGAAAAGAAGATGGCGGATCGGTATTGCGGACCGACGTCGGGCCCCTGTCGATTGAGCTCGGTGGGGTCGTGCGCGACCGAGAAGAAGACGCGCAGGATCTGGCCGTAGGTCACCTTCGACGCGTCGTAAGTGACCTCGACCGACTCGGCATGCGCCGTCCGGCCGGTGGAGACGATCTCGTAGTGGGCGGTCGCGCCGGCGCCGCCGGCGTAGCCCGACACCGCGCGCGTGACGCCCTTCACCTGCCGGTAGACGGCTTCCACGCCCCAGAAACACCCGGCGGCGACAACGGCTTTCTGTGACGAGCGGCCGGTCGAGAGCGGCGCGTCCTCCTTCGGCGGAGGCACCGGCTGGCCCTGAGCCCACACCGCGGCGCCCGCCGCGATCGCCATCGTCAAAACGCTGATCGGGAATCGCTGGCTCACGGCGGACAGTATAAGGCCCGCACTTGACATCATCATTAATGCGTGCATGATGAATGCATGCCGTTCCGCTCCTCCGACGCGTCGCTGCCGCTCACGCCCATCTCGTTCGAGATTCTGCTCGCGCTCCTGACCGAGGATCGGCATGGCTACGCCATTTTGCAGACCGTCGAGAGCCGGCTGCGCGGCCACCTGCCGATGCGGACCGGCACGATGTACCGCGCGCTGGCCCGCCTCGTGGATGAGGGTCTGATTGTCGCGGCGGCGGCGCCGGCGGTGAAGCGCGGCGGCGCCGAGACCGATGAGCGGCGTCGCTACTACCGAATCACGCCGCAGGGCCGCCGCATCGCGCGCGCCGAGGCCGAGCGGCTCGCCGACCAGGTCGCCGCCGCCCGCGCGCATCGTTTGTTGACACGGAAAGTCACTTGACATGATCGACTTCTCCCGCCGGCTGCTGCGTGGCGCGATCGCCGCGTACCCGCGCAGCTTCCGCGACGACTTCGCCGCCGATCTCGAAGAGACCATGATCGCGCGCGTGCGCCGCGCGCGCGCCCGCTCCGTTCTCCACGGCGCGGCGATGACGGCCTTCTGCCTGTTCGACACGATGATCTCCGGCCTCGCCGAGCGCCGCCGCCTGCGCCGCGTCGACTCGGCACTCGACCGAAGGAGTCTGCTGATGACCTGGGAATCGATCCTGGCCGACACCCGGCTGGCCGTGCGGCAGAGCCGCCGGCGCCCGTTGTTCGCCATTCTCACCGTCGCCTGTCTGGCGATCGGCATCGGCGCCAACAGCGCGATCTTCAGCGTCGTCTACGCCGTGTTGCTGCGGCCATTGCCCTACAACGCGCCCGATCGCCTGATGGCGATCTGGAGCGACAACACGAAGGCCGGCGAGCCGAGTAATCCGGTGTCGCCCGCGAACTACGAGGCGATTCGGGCGTTGCCTGAGTTCTCGGGCGTCGAGGCGATGTACTCGTTCCTCATCACGGCCCAGGTCATCATCGACGCGGACCCGGAAGTCGTCAACATCTCGACCGTGACGCCGGGGATGTTCGCGTTGCTCGGGCGGCAGGCGCTCCACGGCCGTCCGCTGCAGCCTGGCGATCCTCAGTCCATCGCGGTGATCAGTCATCAGTACTGGATGCGCCGCTTTGGCGGGGACCCGAACGTCGTCGGCCGGAAGGTCCGGGCGAGCGGGGCAGCGGTGCCGATTGAAATTGCCGGCGTGATGCCCGAAGGCTTCGTGTTTCCGTACCGGTCCATGCTGGGACCGTCCGGCTTCACGCGCGCGTCGCAGCCCGACGTCTGGCTGCCGCTCACGCGCGCCGGCGAGGCGAGGCTCGTGGACGCCTCAGGCCAGCCCCATCGGAGCATCCATTTCCTCGCGGTGATCGGACGGTTGGCGCCGGGGGTGACGCGCGAGGAGGCGGCGAGGGCGGTGACCGCGCTGGCGCGACAGCGCGAGCAGGAGTTTCCCGATACCAACGCCGGCTGGGGCATTACGGTGCGGCCGCTCCACGAGCAGACGGTCGGCGCGCTGCGACCGGCGCTCGTGACGCTGCTGTTCGGCGTCGGCGTGGTGCTGCTCATCACCTGCATCAACGTCGCCAACGTGCTGCTGTCTCGAGCCGCGGGCCATCGCCGCGATCTCGCGGTGCGGGCGGCGCTCGGGGCGTCGCGCGGGCGCCTGGCCCAGCAGACACTGGTCGAAACCACCGTGCTCGCGGTCGCCGGCGGCGCTGCCGGTCTCGGCGTGATGGCGCTCGGAGTGCGGGGCATTCTCGCCGTGGCGCCGTTGAGCCTGCCGCGTCTGGGCGAGGTGTCGCCGGGCTGGATGGTCGCCTCGTTCGCGTTGCTGCTCTCCGTCATCACCGGGATCGCCGTCGGTCTGCTGCCGGCGTGGCAGGCGGGTCGATCGCGGATGTCCGATGCGCTCGCGGACAACCCGCGCACGACGACGTCCCGGAATGCGCGCCGCCTCCGCTCGGGACTCATCGTGAGCGAGGTCGCGCTCGCGATGGCGTTGACGGTCGGCGCCGGTCTGCTGCTGCGCAGTTTCGTGGCGGTGCTGGGCGTGGACGAGGGATTCAATTCGCAGGGCCTGTTGACGATGCAGATCAGCGTGCCGCTGCGGTACGGCGATGCGCCCTCTCGTGTGGCGTTCTACGACGATCTCGAGGCGCGCCTGCGCGCAGTCCCCGGTGTCACCGGTGTCGGCGGGACGACGAGGCTGCCGCTGGGCAGCACCAACGTCTCGACGTATGTCGAGGTGGAGGGGCGGTCGATTCCGCGATCGGAGTTCCCTGAAGTCGAGTTCCGCCGATCCGTCTTCGACTACTTCGGCGCGATGGACGTCCCTCTCGTGCGAGGTCGCTACTTCACGCCGGACGACACGACCTCGACGGAAGGCGTTGTCGTGGTCAACACGGCTTTTGCCTCACGTGTTTTTCCCGGCGAGGAAGCCCTGGGCCGCAAAGTCCGGATGGGTAGCGGCACCAGTCCGTGGCTGACGATTGTCGGCATCGTCGGCAGTATCCGCCACGGAAGCCTCGAGGAGACGCCGCGACCCGAGCTCTACGTGTCGTACAGACAGGGCGGGGGCCCGCCGGTCTCGCCGTATCTCGTCATCAGGACGTCCGGCGATGCGGAGTCGCTCGCGCCGGTCGTCCGCGAGACGCTGCGTCGACTCGGCGTCAACCCGCCGACCGATGTCCGGACGATGTCGCAGATCCGGAGCGCGTCGGTCGGTCCGCGCCGGTTCGTGCTGCTGCTCGTCACGCTGTTTGGCGGCGTCGCGCTCGCCCTGGCCGCCGTCGGCGTCTATGGCGTCGTCGCGCTGGCGGTCGGGGAGCGCACGACGGAAGTCGGCCTGCGGCTCGCGCTTGGGGCGCGGCCGTCGCAGATTCTCGGGCTCGTCTTCGGCCAGGCGATGGTGCTCGCCGGCGTCGGCATCGCGGCGGGTGTGGCGCTCGCGGCGGCCGGCACGCCGCTGGTCGCCTCGCAGCTCTTCGGCGTGACGGTCGCCGATCCGATCACGTACGCGGGCGTCGCGGCGATTCTCGCGGGCGTGGCGGCGATCGCGGCGATCGTGCCGGCGCGCCGCGCGCTGCGCGTCGATCCCGCCAGCACCCTGCGGGGCACCGCCTGACCCCGCTCCTCTTGACTAACTAGAAGAACGCCGCTACCGTCTTACCTCTAGCCAGGCAAGAGGAGGACGAATCGTGGCGGAATCGGGATTCCAGGTGCCGCCGGGCACGCTCGAGATGCTCGTGCTGAAAGTGCTGTCGCGCGAGCCGGAGCACGGCTGGGGCATCGGTCACCGGCTGCAGCAGCTCTCGCGCGGCCGGTTCGACGTCAATCAGGGCTCGCTCTATCCGGCGCTGCAGCGTCTGCTGGCCAAGGGCTGGATCCGATCCGCGTGGCAGGTGACCGACAGCGGGCGCCGCGCGCGGTACTACCACCTGACCAAATCGGGCGAGGCGCAGCTCGCCCGCGAGTACGAGAGCTGGTCGCGGCAGGTGGATGCCGTGCGGTGGGTCCTGCGCCGTTCGTAGAGGAACCACATGGCCTGGATCGATCGCGCGCGCGACGTGTTTCGACGCTGGTTCCGGCGCGGCGCCGAAGAGCGCGCCCTCAAGGAAGAGTTCTCGTTCCATCTCGAGCGCGAGATCGAGCGCCACGTGGCGGCGGGGCAGAGCCGCGCGGATGCCGAGCGGGCGGCCCGTCTGAGCTTCGGATCGCAGGAGACGTACCGCGAGGAGGTGCGCGACACCTGGACGCCGCTGGTTGACGGTCTGGCGGCCGATCTGCGGTGGAGCTTGCGGCGGCTGCGCGGTCACGCCGGCTTCACCACGACCGCGGTGCTGACGCTCGGGCTCGGCATCGGCGCCAGCACCGCCATCTTCGGGCTGGTGCGCGGCGTGCTGCTTCAGCCGCTGCCGTACTCGGCGCCCGATCGCCTCGTGATGTTCTGGCAGCGGACCGCGGATGTGGCCGATGACACCTGGCACAGCCTGCGCGAGCTGGTCGAGTACCGCAAGGCCACGCCGAGCCTGTCCGATCTGGCGGGCTACACCACCGCCGCCGTGAACCTCGCGGAGGGCGAGCCGGAACGCGTGCGCTCCGCGATCGTCTCGCCGAATTTCTTCACCACGCTTGGCGTCACCGCCGAGCTGGGTCGCACCTTCGTGCCGACGGACGGGGACGACGCCGTCAACCAGGTAATCCTCAGCCACGGCTTATGGCAGCGTCAGTTCGGCGCCGCCCCGGACGTCGTCGGCCGGCCGATCCGGATCGGCGGCCGGCCCTTCACCGTGCTCGGCGTCATGCCGGCGTCGTTTCGCATGCCGCTCGACTACCGCGAGGAACGGCCGACCGAGTTGTTCCGATTGCTCGTGTTCACACCGCGGGACGCCGAAGCCTGGGGCGATCGGTCCTACTACCTGGTGGGCCGCCTCCAGCCGGGCGCGACGCCTGGCGCGGTACAGGGGGATCTCGATCGCGTGCACAAGCATTGGGTTGAAACCGTGGCCGAGCTCCGCGACGACGCGTTGTCGGAGCGGGCGGCGTTGCCGCTAGGCCGGTTGTTGTTCCGGGACGTGAGGACCGCTCTCTTTATCCTGTTGGGCGCCGTCGGCCTGCTCCTGACCGTGGCGTGCGCGAACGTCGCCCATCTCCTCCTCGCCCGCGGAGACGCGCGGCGCCGTGAGATTGCGACACAGGCCGTGTTGGGTGCCGGGCGGCTGCGTCTTGTCCGGCAGCTCCTCGTGGAAAGCGGCCTGCTGGCCCTGGCCGGTGCGGCCGCCGGCGTCGCGATGGCGTATGGCACCGTCGCCGCGGTCCTGGCGTTTGCGCCCGTGAATGCGATCCGCATGCGAAGCGTCGCTATCGATGGCGGTGTGCTCCTCTTTGCCTGCGGCATCGCGTTGATCGCCACGCTGCTGGCCGGGCTGCTGCCCGCGCTGCGCCTCTCGCGCACCGGCGCCACGGACGCGTTGTCGGGCGCACGCGGCGAAGGCGCGGCGGTGCGGCCGGGCACGCGGCGCTTCCTGGTGGCCGCGGAGATGGCGCTCTCACTGGTGCTGATCCTGTGCGCGTCGCTGCTCGCCCGCAGTTATGCCGAGCTGCGGCGCGTGGACCTCGGCTTTGATCCGAGCAACGCCCTGGCCGTTCGCGTGGATCTCGCGGCTGCTGACTATCCCAACCCCGCCGATGTCATCCGCGTGCATCGCGATGTCGTGACACGTGTGGCGGCCCTGCCCGGCGTGCGCGCGGCCGGCTCGGTCCGCATCCTGCCGCTCACGGCGACAATCGGGGACTGGAGCATCATGCTCGAACACCGCGAGCGTAAAGAGGGCGAGAACCCAAACGGCGACTGGCAGGTCGTGACGCCCGGCTACTTCGAGGCGCTGGGTGTGCGCATGGCTCGCGGCCGCGCGATTGCCGCTCGAGACGACGAGGCGGCGCCGCTGGTGGCCGTGATCAACGAGACCATGGCCGCGCGGTACTGGCCGGGCGAGGACGCCCTCGGCAAGCGATTCCACCTCGGCACCTCGGATCAGCCCTGGATCGAGATCGTCGGTGTCTCCCGCGACGTGCACCACAACGCCGTCATCGAGCACAACCGCGCGGAAATGTACGTGGCGCACGCGCAATGGCCACGCGCCACGCGCGGCTCGGCGCGCGTCGGCATGACGCTGGTCGTGAAGACCGACGGCGATCCGCTGGCGCTCGTGCCGCGCATCCGTGAGGAGATCCGCGCGATCGACCGGCGCGTGCCCCTGACCGACGTGCGCACGCTGGAGAATGTCGCGTCGGCGGCGCTCGCGGAGCCCCGCTTCACGACGCTGGTGCTGACCGTGTTTGCGGGACTCGCCTTGCTCCTCGCGGCGGTGGGTCTCTACGGCGTCGTCTCGTTTGTCGCGTCCAGACGCTCGCGCGAAATCGGCGTCCGAATCGCGCTCGGCGCGCGCGCGTCCCAGGTCCGCTGGCTGGTCGTCCGCGACGGGCTCATGACGAGCGGCGCCGGCGTCATCGCCGGTCTCGTCGTGTCCGTTCTCGCCACCGGCGTGGTCGCCAGTCAGCTGTACGGCATCTCCCGCCTGGATCCGGCGGCGTTTGCAGTCGCGCCGCTCGTGCTGCTCGTCGTCACGGCGCTTGCGTCGTACCTTCCGGCCAGACGGGCAGCCAGGCTCAATCCGGTGACGGCTCTGCGAAACGACTAGGTTCTGTACCTGAACGCCTCGTACGCGGCGGCGTACCATGAGCCATGCCGCCGCACTCCTTTTCACTGTCCGAAACCCGCCACGTCCTGGCAAACACGCCCGCGTCGCTCGACGCTCTGATTCGGCCGCTGCCCGGCGCGCTGCTCGACGCGACGGAAGGGCCGGGAACGTGGAGTCCGAGGCAGGTCGTGGCGCACCTCGCCTGGGCCGAGGTCGATGACTGGATGCCGCGCGTGCGGCGCGTGATCTCCGGTGAGGCCTTCACACCTTTCGATCGGGAAGCGGGCTCTATGCGCTACGCCGGCTGGCCGATCGAAAAGATGCTCGACGAATTCCGGTCCCTGCGCGCCTCGAGCCTGGCCGAGCTCGACGCGCTCGCGCTGCAGCCGGCATCACTGCAGTTGCGCGGCGTCCATCCTGAGTTCGGATCCGTGACGCTCGAACAGCTGCTGGCGACGTGGATGACGCACGACTTCGCCCACGTCACGCAGATCGCCCGCGTGCTCACGCGGCACTACGGTCAGTGGGTGGGACCGTGGAAGGCGTACTTCAGCGCGTTGAGGGCGGGTTGAGGTGCGTGACGAACCAGTCGGCCGAGAGCTCCGCCACTTCTGACAGCGCGCCAGGCTCCTCGAACAGGTGCGTCGCGCCTTCGACAATTTCGAGCGCGGCCGGTCCGCGCATCTGCGCCATCGCCGTGCGGTTCATCTGCAGCACGGTCGTATCGAGGCTGCCGACGATGAGCAGCGTCGGGGCAGTGACGCGGGGCAGCGCATGGCCGGCCAGATCGGGACGGCCGCCCCGCGAGACGACCGCCATGATCGAGTGAGGGCGATCGGCCGCCGTGATGAGCGCCGCCGCTGCGCCGGTGCTCGCCCCGAACACGCCGACGCGCAGCCGTGCGGTTTCCCGCAGCGCGCGCAGCCAGTCCACGACATCGGTGAGGCGCTGGGCCAGCATCGGAATGTCGAAGCGCAGGCCGGCCGTGACGCGATCGACCTGTTCCTCGTCCGGCGTCAGCAGATCGACGAGCAGCGTGCCGAACCCGCGTCGTTCGAGCGTGTGCGCCACGAACTTGTTGCGCGCGCTGTGGCGGCTGCTGCCGCTGCCGTGCGCGAAGAGCACGAGGCCCTCGCACGCGGGTGTGATCGCGAGGTCGCCGTCCAGCTGAACGCCGCCGGCCGGGACTCGGACCACCCTCGCTTCGAGAGGCTCGGATCGCGTCATCGCACACCGGCCTGGTCCACGAGCGCCTTCACTTCGTCGTCGGACGTCTGCCCGAAGTCCTGGTACCACTGGCCGACGGCCATGAAGGACGCGGGAATCAGCGCGCAGATAACCTCGTCGGCCACCTGGCTGAGCCGCTCGCACGATTCCCGCGCCCCGACCGGCGCCGCGACGACGATCCGCGCCGGGTGATGCTCGCGGAGCGCCATCACCGCCGCTTCCATCGTCGCGCCGGTGGCGAGCCCGTCGTCGATCAGGATCACGACCTTGTCGCGAACGGACGGACGCTCGCGCCCGCCGCGGTACTGGACGTCGCGACGCTCGAGCTCGAGACGCTCGCGTGCGGCGACCTGATCCAGCGCCGTTCTCGGGATGCCGAGGTCGGCGAGGATGGCGCTGCTCACGACCATCACGCCGCCTTCGGCGATCGCGCCCATCGCGAGCTCCGGATGACCGGGCACGCCGAGCTTCCGCACGAGGAACACGTCGAGAGGGGCGCCGAGGCGCGCGGCAACTTCGGCGGCGACAGGGACGCCTCCGCGGGGCAGCGCCAGCACGACCACATCAGCGCGGCCGGCGTACGCCGAGAGCCAGCCCGCCAGCTGCCGGCCCGCGTCGGCGCGGTTCGTGAAGACCGTCATGCTCGTCTCTTACGCGGAAAGTCGCTTGACTTGACGTGGTATTCGCCGCCTTCGGCGGTTGCCGGGCACGCTACCACGTCAAGTCAAGTGCTTTCCGGGATTAGGTTCCCACACTGAGGTAGCTTTTGCACATGCCGGGGCCCGTCGGGCGATCGCGTGTCGCCGCCATCGTCGCGATCGCCGCGGCCGCCCTCGTTTTGAGCCTGAGGCCCACCTACGAGCCGGATCTCTGGTGGCATCTCGCGCAGGGGCGCGAGACGGCGGGCGGGCACCTCGTCCGGTCGAACGCCTTCAGTGCCACGCATCCGGATGATCGCCAGTCGTACACGCCCTGGCTGTTCGACCTCGGCGTCTATGGCGCGTGGCAGGCCGGCGGCGCCACGGCCGTGCAGGTCATGCAGGCGTCGCTCCTGGCACTCGCGCTCGGGCTGGCGTGTCTCTCCGCTCGGCGTCGCGCGCCGCCGGCCGCGGTTGCGGCATGGTGCGCGCTCGCGTTCTTTGCGATCGAGCCGCGTGCGATTCCGCGGCCGCATCTTGTGTCATTTGCTGGACTTGCGGCCGTGCTCTGGCTCATCGAGCGCGCGCGCGCGACCGGCCGAGCCAAGCCGCTCGTCTGGGCGATCCCGATCGTCGCACTCTGGAGCAACCTGCACGTCGAGTGCGTCCTCGGCGTTGCGCTGCTGGCGCTCTTCGCGGTCGTCGAGCTCGTGCGTCCGGCCTCGCTCGGTCGCCGTCAGTCGCTGCGTGCCGCGGGTATCGCCGGTGTGGCCGCGCTGGCGATCCTGGCCAATCCGTACGGCTGGGGCCTGATCGAGTACCTGCTCGAAAACACGCGCGTGCCGGCGATGCTGGACATCGCCGAGCTGGCGCCGCCGTACTGGCCGGCGTATCGCGGGTTCTTTGTGTTTGTCGGCGCCGCCGGCGTACTGTTGCTCGCGCAACCGAAGCGGCTCACGCTCTGGGACACCGTGCTGGTTGCGGGCGCCGCGGCGCTCGGGTGGCGGTACATCCGCCTGACGCCGATCGTCGCGTTCGTCGCCGCGCCGGTGGTGGCCGCGCGCATCGGCGCGATTATCGAACGCGGCGTCGACGCGCGCGCGGTCGTCGCGACCGCGATCGCGCTGGCCATCGCCGCCTCACCGGTGCCCGTCACACATCTCGTCACGGATCTCGATGCCGGCCCGCGCGCCCTGGAGCCGCCCACGGTGTTCTCGCGTGGCGCGATGACGTTCATCCAGACGTTCATCAAGGACGACAAACTCGACGGCGCCTGCTTCAACAGCAACAACCTGGGCGGGTACTTGATCTGGAATTTGTATCCCGCCGTGCGCGTCTTTCAGGACAGCCGATTGCAGGCGTATCCGCCCTCGCACTTCGAGGCGATTCTCGCCGCCGCGGAGTCTCAACCCGCGTGGGACACGCTCGTCGCCGGTGTGGACTGGGCCATCCTGTCGCTGCCTCGTCCCAACCGGCTGTCAGGCGCCGGCCGCTTTCCGAACCCGGAATGGGCGACGGTGTACTGGGACGAGGCCGTCGAGATCGTCATCCGCCGGACGGGCCGGCATGCACCGGTCGCCTCCTCGCGCGAGTACCGGTTCCTGCGTCCCGGCATCGATCCGTTTCTCGTCGCCGCCGGCGTGTTCGGACCCGAGGGGGAAGCGATCCGCGCCGAGGCGCGCCGCCAGCGTGCTGAGAACCCTCGCGGCTATGCCGGCGCGGTGGTGACGTGTCTGTCGGGAGACGCTAGCGCGTGTGCGGACGCGGGGATGAAGCCTGCGCGTTGACGGTGATCGTGATCATCACGCTGCGCTTGTTGCCCTTCTTGTCGGCGGCCGTGCAGGTGATAGGGGTCGCGCCGACTTTGAAGGTCGTGCCGGATGCGGGCGTGCACGTCACGGCCACCGGTCCGTCCACGTTGTCCACGGCGGTCGCGGTGTAGTTCACGACCGCGCCCTCTGGTGATGTGGCCGCGACCGTGGCATTGCCGGAGGTTCGAATCACGGGCGCTTTCGTGTCCACGAACTTGCATTCGGTGGTCGCGCACTCGTTGACGTCCTTGCAGCCGAGGTAGCCGTCGCCGAGGAAATCCGTCGGGCACCCGCCGCACGTCCGGCCGCCCGCCGTGTTGGTGCACTTCGTCTGCGGGTCGCATTCGCCGTTGCCCTGCAGGCACTCGTTGATGTCCACGCAGCCTTTGTCGGGCGTGGCCGTGTAGCCCGGCCCGCACACCTTGGCGCCGCCCTGCGGCGGCTTCGCCGTCTGCGTTTCGGCTGCGAGATCGAGCGCGAATCCCGTGACGGTCGCGAGCGCGACCCCGACCACCGCCTGTGACACCCAACGCGGAACGCGGAACACCATTGAGACCATTCTACTCAGGCTTCAGGACTGCCATCAAACTGCTGAACGCATCCGTCCAGATCAGCCGTGTCGTGTCCGGGTCGGTCTCGGCGAAGTGACGCGCGCGCTCGAGGAATTCCTGATTGCGCGTGAGCAACAGCCATGTGCTGCCGTTGGCGCGAAGGGCGGCGTCGGACGACTTCCGGATTTCCAGCACCTCATAGCCCAGCTCGGCGGCCGCGCCGCGGACGACCGGCCGGATGTCCAGGTACCGATTCGAGACGTGCACGGCGATGATGCCGTCGTCCTTGAGCGCCCGCTGGTAGATGGCGAAGCACTCGCGCGTGAGCAGATGCACCGGAATCGCGTCGCCCGAGAAGGCGTCCATCGCCAGCAGGTCGTACGAGTGCTGGTTCTGCTCCGATCGGACCTGCCGCTCGAGGGACAGGCGCGCATCGCCCATCACGACGTCGACCGTGGCCGCCGAGTCCTTCACGTAGCTGAAATACCGCTGGTTCATCTCCACCACGAGCGGATCGATTTCAAAGAAGGTGAGGCGATCGAAGCGCTGCCCCCACGCGGCCACCGTGCCGGTGCCGAGACCGGCGACGCCGATGCGCATCGGCTGCGAGGCGAGGCGTCGCGGGTGGTTGTTCAGCGCGACCTCGATCCCGCTCCCACTGGTGTAGTACGACGTCACCTGCCGCCGCAGCGTCTCCGGAATGAACTGCGATCCGTGCAGGATCCGGCCGTGGTACAGGCGCCGCAGCGGCCGCGCCTGATGCGCGGGCTCGTCGGTGACCCGTAACACGCCGTAGAAGCTGCGCCCGCGATCCACTTCGTCCGCGCGCGACTCCCGCGGCAGGACCGCCCAGGTCGCGCCGCCAATGGCCAGCGCCAGCGCGCCCGCGGTGAGCCAGCTCACGGCCCCCGGCCAGCGCCGTTCGACGTCGCGCCAGAGGACGAAGCCCAGCATTGCGACCGCCGACACGGTGAGGATCGGCCGTTCCAGATAGGAGTCGAACGCGAGCGGCGCGCCGAGCGCCACGGCGGCGCCGCCGATCGCGCCTCCGGCCGACAGCGCCAGATAGAACGCCGTCAGGTCCTGTGGCGCGGGCTTCAGCTTCGCGAGCTCGCCGTGGCAGACCATGCACGCCATCGCAAACACCGACAGGAGCACGGCGATTTGCGCCATCACCGGCGTCGATCGGTCTTCGCCGACGAAGAACGGGATGGCGCAGACCGCCGCGACAAACAGGACGCTGAAGACCCGGCGTGAATACCAGCCGGCAAACGCGAGGATGAACGTCAGCAGGTAGATCGACAGCGGCACGATCCACAGCAGCGGCACCGGCGCGATGTCCTGCGTGAGGCCGCTCGTCGTCGCCAGCAAGAGCCCGGATGAGACCGCCGGCAGGATCAGCCACAGCAGCCGATCCACGGCGTCGGCTCGCGGCTCCGCGTCGGCGACCTCTGCGGTTGGCGACGTCGCCAGGTGCCGCACCCGCCACGCGCACCACCCGAGCGCGCCGACGAACGCGACGAAGCCCACCGACCAGATCAGGCTCTGCCGTGGAATGGTCAGCGAGGGCTCCATCAGCGCCGGGAAGGCGATGAGCGCGCCGAGCGATCCGATGTTCGACAGCACGTAGAGCGGGTACGGCGACCGTCCAGGCTCCGCCCGCGCGAACCAGTCCTGCACCAGCGGCGCGGTGGACGCCAGGAGAAAGACCGGAAGACCGACGGACACGCCCAGCACGGCGATGACGCGCGTGATGGGCGCCGCGCCATCAGGCGGGGCCCACGCCGGTGACGCGGCAATCGGCAGCGCGACAAGCATCGCCAGCGAACCCAGCGCCAGGACCAGCACGCCCTGCCTGGCCGCACCGAGCCGCCGCGACACGTGCGCGAACGCGTAGCCGGCCACCAGCATCACCTGAAAGAACATCAGGCACGCGCTCCACACCGTCGCGCTCCCGCCGAACCACGGCAGGATCTGCTTGGCGATGAGCGGCTGGATCAGGAACAGCAAAAACGCGCCGAGGACGGCGGTCAGCTGGAACGGCAGCGCTCGCATCGCCGAGGAAACTATCACGTCGTGCGTCGTCAATAATGGTCGGATGTCAGAGAGGTCGGAACTCTTCTCCCAGACGCTGAAGCACGCTCGGCGCTATCTCGACGGTATCGCCAATCGACCCGTTCACGCGACACTCACGGCGATGGAGTTGCGCGCGATACTCAGCGCTACTTCGCCGCTGCCGGACGCCGGCGAGCCCGCTGCAGAAGTGATCGGTCGGCTTGGCGCCGCCGGTGCGAAGGGGACCGTCGCGAGCCAAGGGCCGCGGTTCTTCGGATTCGTCACCGGAGGCAGCCTGCCTGCCGCAACCGCCGCCGATTGGCTCGTGTCCACCTGGGATCAGAACCCTGGCGTCTTCGTGCTGTCGCCGCTCATCAGCGTCGTGGAGGAAGCAGCCGCGAAGTGGGTGCGAGAGACCGCCGGATTAGGCGAGGACTGGAGTGTGGGATTCACGACTGGCTGCCAGATGGCCAGCTTCACCGGACTCGCGGCCGCACGCCGGCACGTGCTCAGCGCCGTGGGCTGGGACGTGGAGTCTCAGGGACTCTTCGGCGCTCCGCCGATCGACGTCGTCGTCGGCGACGAGGCGCACTACACAATCTTCAATGCGCTCCGTTTGCTCGGGCTGGGCGCGACCCGGTTGCGACGCGTGCCCACTGACGATCAGGGGCGGATGCGCGCCGACGAGCTCCGGTCGACGCTCGCTGGTGGTACCGGTCCGTGCATCGTGTGTGCGCAAGCCGGCAATGTGAATACAGGTGCGTTCGATCCGCTGGATCCCATTGCCGATGCGGCACGCGAGCGCGGTGCCTGGCTGCACGTGGACGGCGCGTTCGGCTTCTGGGCGGCCGCGGCGCCGGCCCGGCGACACCTGGTCGCCGGCATCCATCGAGCCGATTCCATCGCCACCGACGCGCACAAGTGGCTGAACGTGCCGTACGACTGCGGGATCGTGCTGACCGCGCATCCGATGGTTCATCGGCAAGCGATGACCACGGGCGCCGCCTACATTGTCGAGAGTCCTTCGGAGCGCGACCCGCACGAATTCGTCCCCGAAGAATCCCGGCGGGGAAGGGCCGTGCCTGTTTACGCCGCCCTTCGCACGCTTGGGCGAAACGGTCTGGCCGAACTGGTCGAGCGGAATTGCCGTCTGGCCGCACGCATGGCCGACCGCCTGCGATCCGATCCGCGCGTGACGATCCTGAATGATGTCGTGCTGAACCAGGTGCTGGTGCGCGTCTCAGGCGCCGGCGGGCGCGATGCCGACGCCGTCACGCGCGACGCCATCGCGCGCGTTCAAGCCGACGGCACGTGCTGGCTCGGCGGCACGACGTGGCACGGCATGGGCGCCATGCGCATCTCGATCAGCAATTGGTCCACGACTGACGCGGACGTCGACAGATCGGCGGACGCGATCCTGAACGCTATAGAGGGGGTCGTACCTCGATCTGTGGAAAAGTCAGGGGACATGGATCACTGATCGAAGTCCCCTGACTTTTCCACAGATCGAGGTACGACCCCATTTCACTGGCCCAGTAGCGCGAGGAGCGCGAGAGGGTCGATGCGCGCTCCGTTCACCCTGACCATCCAGTGCAGGTGCGGTCCGGTCACTCGGCCCGTGGCGCCGACGCGGCCGACGACCTCGCCCGACGCGACCGTTGCGCCTTCTTTGGCGTCAATCGCGGACAGGTGAGCAAAGAGCGAGAAGAGCCCGAGTCCGTGGTCGATGACGACCGTTCCGCCTGAGTAATAGAGATCGTGGGCGAGCACGACGAGGCCCGCATTGGGCGCTTTGATGGGCGTCCCGGGCGGACTTCGGAAGTCCGCGCCGCTGTGCGGGTTGCGCATCTGGCCGTTGAAGACGCTGCGCGATCCGAAGGCGCTGTTGGCCTCATGCGGTACGGGACGCACGAACGGGCCAGCCCACAGTTTCTCGGCTGACGGATTCGCCCAGCATCGCTCGAGGGCCTTCGAGTCTTCCTCGATCTGCTTCAACGCGCTCGCGGGCGGCGTCACGAACGCATCGTCAACCGTCAGCTTCCGCGTGGGGAACGACTTGTCCACCACCTTTAATGTATGAGTGGCGGAAGCGCTACCGTTCTCCAACGTCGCCGTCACCTTCACTGAATACGCGCCGGGCTTAGTGGCGAGGTCGATGCCGGCCAGAATCTGCCAGCTGCGCTCGTCCACGCGAAATGCCGGCAGCGGCCTCGAGAAGGCTTGCGCCTGAACCGCGGACGCGCCTCTGGGAACGGTGACGGTCAAGACGACCAGCTCGCCGGGTTGCAGCGTGCGCGCGTTGGCCTTGAAGGCGATCGGCGACACGGCAGGCGCCGTTTGAAGCGCGGTCACGGCCACGAGAGCCGCCATCACGGTCCGCATAAGCTGACTCTAGTACATTGTCGGCATGGCCGGTGTCCATCCTTCAGGGTTCAGGCTGCCCGACGCTGCGCGTGTCGGCGCGGTTCAGTATCAGGTTGCGGATCTCGAGCGCTCCTTGTGGTTCTATCGCGACCTCGTCGGCCTGCATTTGCTCGAGCGCGTTGACGTCCCCGGCCCTCCGCGCGCGCGCCTCGGCGCCGCCGCCGGCGGCACTCTCCTGGTACTGACCGAGAAAAAAGGCGCGCGGCCCGTCCCACGTGCCGGGCGGCTCGGGCTGTATCACTCCGCGCTGCTGCTGCCGTCGCGCGCCGCGCTCGGATCGTTCGTCCAGCATCTCGAAACCGCGGGTTTTCCGTTCGGGGCCTCCGACCACCTCGTGAGCGAGGCGCTCTACCTCCGCGATCCTGACGGCATCACGCTCGAGGTCTACGCCGATCGGCCGCGGAGCGAGTGGGTCGTCCGCGGGAACGAGTACGTCGCGACGCTCGACCCGCTCAATCTCGAGGACCTGAAATCCGCGGCCGGCGGCGAGCGCTGGACGGGTGTGCCGGCCGGATCCGTCATCGGGCACGTCCACTTCTACGTCGGCGACCTCGAGCGGGCTGCCGCGTTCTACCACCAGGGGCTTGGCCTGGACAAAGTGATGTGGAGCCTGCCGGGCGCGCTCTTTCTTTCAGCCGGCGGCTATCACCATCACGTCGGCACCAACACGTGGGTGTCCGGTGCGCCGGTGGCGACGGACGATGACGTGCGGCTGCTTTCGTGGGAGCTCGTCGTGCCGGACGCGGCGACTGTGGACAAGGTAGCGGCGAGCCTGGTGGGGGCGGGGTTTCGCATCCTGAATCAGCGTTCCGGTGATGCGCCCGACGGCGCCTCCGCTATGGATGACTGGGGGATTAGAGTGCAGGTGCAAACCGAGCAGAATTGCATGTCCGATTTCCGGTAGCGGCGAGAATTGCGTCCGTCCGACAATCCGCGCATCATGATCAATCACGCGATGCCCACCGCTTCTCCGGACCAACTGCCGTTGCTCTCGCTGCCGCCCCGCCGCGAGATGGAGCGCGCCTACGAGCAATCCGACGCCTCGTACGACGGCGTCTTCTATCTGGGCGTGCGGACGACGGGCATTTTCTGCCGGCCGTCGTGCCACGCGCGGAAGCCGAAGCCCGAGAACGTCGAGTTCTTCGCGGCGCCGAAGGACGCACTGTTTGCCGGGTACCGGCCGTGCCTGAAGTGCAAACCGCTCAACGCCGACGAGGCGCCCGCGTGGGCGACGCGGCTGCTCGATCGCATCGACAAGCGGCCCGAGGCGCGGATCCGCGAGACCGACTTGCGCGCCATGGGCCTCGAACCGGCACGCGTGCGCCGCTACTTCGCTGCCAAGTACGGCCTCACGTTTCAGGCGTACTGCCGCGCTCGGCGGCTGTCGCGCGCCTTCGAGCGCATCAAGGACGGCGCCGCGATTGACGACGCCGTGTTCGAGACGGGATACGACTCGCATAGCGGCTTCCGCGAGGCATTTGCGAAGCTCTTCGGCCAGCCGCCGGGTCGCACGACCGACGCCGAGTGCGTTCGCCTCGCCTGGCTCGACACCGCCATCGGCCCGATGATCGCCGGCGCGACGGATGCGGGCGTTTGCCTGCTGGAGTTCACCGATCGCCGGATGCTCGAAGAGCAGCTCAAGACGCTCCGGCGCCGCTTCAAGGCCGCGCTCGTGCCGGAGTCACATCCGCATCTCGACACGCTCCACCGCGAGCTCGACGAGTACTTCGCCGGCCGGCGCCGCGACTTCAGCGTCCCGCTGACCGCGCCGGGCACGCCGTTCGAAGAAAAGGTCTGGAAGGCGCTGCTCGACATCCCGTACGGCGAGACGCGGTCGTACGAAGACATCGCCCGCGTCGTCGGCAGTCCGAAAGCCGTCCGCGCCGTCGGCCGCGCCAACGGCTGCAACCGCATCGCCATCGTCATTCCCTGCCACCGCGTCGTGAACAAGAGCGGCGAGCTGGGCGGTTATGGCGGGGGATTGTGGCGGAAGAGACGGCTGCTCGCGCTCGAACGGCAGGAAGCCTAAGTCTCACCACGAAGCACACGAAGGACTCGAAGGGAGCCTGCGTGGCCTGGCGGCGCTGGCGAGCGGAGCTCGCCAGCCGCCCTTGGGCCTGGGATTGAGCTGATTCACGTCTCGGATGAGCGACCCTCGGTTCGTTCGCTCCGTCGTTCATCCGAGACGTGATTCAGCTCAATCCTGCCGCCAGGCCAAAGTCGACACCTCTCCTTCGTGATCTTCGTGAGCTTCGAGGTGAGATCTATCGTTTCCGTAGCGTCGCGACCACGCGCCCGGCTGGCTTGCCTTCGCTGCCGACGATGGCGCGGACGACGTAGTCGCCGGGCGGCAGCGAGGCGAGCGGAACCGCGCCGGTCGCCGTGAAGCGCGTGGGATCGCTGGTCGGATCGAGCGCGAGCCGCGTCGTCACGAACGCCGGCCCGTTCAGGCTCGTCGAGACTTCGATCATGGCCGTGACGGAGGTGCCGGCCGTGCCGCCGTAGATTTCGAGGTAGCCCAGGGCGACGGGCTCGGTGGTGAAGAGCAGCCGCGGCAGGAACGACCCGCCCCGCGAGACGCCGAGCACGAGCGAGCTCAAGCGCAGCGGCCCGGCAGGTGCGACTTCGGCCGTCACCGTGATGTCGGCGGCACCCGATCGCCCGGACGCGTCCACCGCGGCCGCCCGCAAGCGGTACGTCCCCGGCGCGACATCGAGCGCCATCAGCACCGGCGATGCCGTCAGCTCGCCTGGCAGCGCGGAGCCCTGTCCCGTCAGCCGGCCGTTGTCGTCGAACACGGCGGCAGCGAGCGCCTTGAGCGTGACGCCGGTCTCGATCGGCTCCACCGCGACCATGATGCGGATCCTGCCCCCGCCCGCATCGGACCCGTATCCCGCGACGCGCAGCGGCAGCGTCCTGAACTGGCGCGTGTCGCGGATCATTTCCTGGGGCGAGCGCGTCGGCGGCGGCAGCGCCATGGGATTTGGCTTGGGCAGGAAGAGCTGCGGCCGCGACCGTACCGTGATGCCGTCGCGCGCGACCTTCAGATCCACGCTGTGATTGATGTCGTCGAGGTCGTCGTCACTCAGCGCGATGACCGCCTCGTAGTACGCCATCGTTTCCTGGACGATCGGGAGCAGCGCCGCATCGCCCGTTGAGGCGAGCAGCTTCATCTGACGCCCGCCGGTGACGCCGGCCAGGTGTTCGAGGCCCACCAGCGGGTGATCCGACCCTTGCATGTTGAAATCGGCGTTCACCATCTGGGCCTGCGCCGGCTGGTCGTCGGACTGAATCACGTAGAAGTGGGCGCGGGCCTTTGTCGCCGCCGCGCCGACCAGCTGGAAGTCGCGAACGCTGATCTCGCACATCCCCGGCGCGGCGCGGACGGGCGCATCCCGCCGCGGGCCGTAGAGAGAGGCGCTCACGAAGAGGACCGATGTCGGTCCCTCGCCGCCGGCCAGGCTCGACAGGAGTCCGTCGAGGCTCTGGAGCACGTTGCGCGTGCGGCAGGATCCGAGCTGCGTCGATTCGACATCCGGCGCGCGCCCCGCGATGCCCGTGATGATCTCGGACACCTTGGCGCGATTCGTCGTGAAATCGATTTTCAGCCCGCCGTATGGCACCGTGACGACCGAGACGCGGTCGTGCGGCGCCAGCGCGCCCAGGAATCGCTTGAGCGCGGCCCGCATCGGGCGTTCCCGCCCGAGCCGGATCGACTCTTCGTCCACGACGATGATGAAGGAGCGGCCGAGGCCTTCGTCGGAGTTGGACCCGAAAGGCGGCGGCGCGATGGCGACCGCACCAGCCGCGTCGGCCGGAGTGGGGAACGCGACGGTCACCAGTCGCAGCGCCTTCACCGTGCGCTGACGTCCGTCGAGCCGCACGGTGACGTCGCTCATCCGGAGGTCGCGCGCCGGCACCTGATCGGGACCGATGGCGAAGAACTCGATCGCGGCGGTTGGCTCGCGGCGTTCCGGCGCCTGCGACCGGGCGAGGATCGGCAGCGCGGACGCGACGCCCAGAAGCGGCGCGAGGAGCAGGAGGCGCCTGCGAGCGGTCCCGGGCACGGTCACGGCGCCATGATAATGCTGAGAGGGGGTCGTACCTCGATCTGTGGAAAACTCAGGGGACATGGATCTGACGACGTCCCCTGAGTTTTCCACGGATCGAGGTACGACCCCTTAGGAGGCCATCCATGCCAGACACCACCTGGGAGTCGTTCAAAGCGGAAGGCGCCAATGTCCTCGAGAAGATCAAGGAGCTGATCCGCAAGGGCAACGTGCGCCGGGTCCTCATCGAGCACCAGGGCAAGACCGTGGCGGAGTTCCCGGTCACCGCCGGCGTCGTCGGCGTCCTGCTCGCGCCCATGGTGGCGGCCATAGGCGCGCTGGTGGCGCTGCTTCAGGACTGCACCATTCACATCGAGCGGACGGACGCGCCGGAGGATTCGCCCGACCGCCCATGACCGTCTCGGGATCCGTTCATGTCTTTTTTCTCTTCGAGGTTGCCGAAAGCACCGATCTGACGAAGGTTCGCGCGCTGCTTGGCGACGTCGCGGTCGCGGCGACGCTCCACGACAAGGCCGCGGGCCCCCCTGGCGTCCGCTACATTCAGCCGCCGATCGTGGCGTCCGGCGACGCGCTGGGCGTCGGCGATCTCGGCGGGTTTGCGGTGCGCGTGAAGGTCTACGACTACGGCGTGATCTCGCTCATGCTGTCGCGCCCGTTCGAGGGCTCGTGGGACGAGCTGGCGCTCGTCGGCCAGGAGTTGATCGAGAACGATCCCCTTGAAGACAGCGCGGCCGCCGCATGCCAGCGTGTCATGGACCGCTTGCGCGCGGCGCTCGTGGGCGTGCGGCCGTCGTTTCTGCGCGAGGACTACGTCGCGCTGGTCGCCAACACCATCGAAGGCGCGCCGGACGCGGAAGCCGTCCTCGAGCGGCACGGCACGCACATCGCGCAGATGCTCAGAGGCGAGCGGCAGGCGCTGAGCCGTCAGGAGCGCGACGAAGTGCTGCGCCATCGGTTCTCGTACCTGGCCGACGACCTCGTCGTGCCCGCCTACAACGCCGCGTTCATTTACGACACGGTCGGCGCGTCGGCCGCCGCGCTCGAGATTCTCGAGTTCGTGAATTCGCAGCTGCTCGAGTTCCGGTACCACGACGAGCTGCTCGAGTCGGAGCTGACGAGTATTTACGCGGGTTTACAGCAGCCCCGCGGCCTCCTCGATCGGTTCGTGGGCCGCCGGGCGAACCGCGCCGCGCGGCGGCTGCACACGCTCTACATCGACGTCAACGAGCTCACCGATCGCCTCGAGAACGCCGTGAAGCTCGTCGGCGACCTCTATCTCGCGCGCCTGGCCGGCCTCGCCGCCGCCCGCCTCGGACTCGACCACTGGAAGCGAAACGTCGAGGACAAGCTCGAGACGCTCAACGACATCCACCGCTATGCCGTCGAGCAGACCGGCATGGCGCAGGGAAACCTCCTCGAGCTCGTGATCGTGCTCATCCTCGTCATCGAGTTCGGAATGCTTTTCAGTTAGTGGAAGCCTGCGCGATCACTTCAAGGTGAACGTCACGCTCACCGTCATGATGATCGCCACCGGCACGTTGTTCAGCCGCGTCGGCGAGTAACGCCATTGTTTGACGGCCTCGATCGCCGCGCGATCGAGTAGCGGCACGGACCGGAGCACGGTGACGTCGCGGACCGTGCCGGTCTCGTCGATGACGGCTTCGAGCACGACGGTGCCTTCGCTCCGCGCCTGAATCGCGATCGCCGGGTACACCGGCGCCAGGTAGCCCGTCCGCGCGGGCGGGAGAATGTTGCCGCCCGGGCGAATCGGGCCGGCCGGCTTCGGCGGCGTCACATTCTGAAACGCCATGCCGCGGCCTTCCGGAATGATCGACGAGCCACGGCCGATCGGTAGGTCCATGCCGCCGGGCACACCGACAGCAGGTGGCCCCGGCGTCACCGCCGGCTTCTCGTCATGGAAGCCTGTTGGCGCCTCGAGCGGAATCGTGGGCGCCGTCGGCGTCACCGGCGTGTCGAGCCGCGGCACCTCTGGCGCCGGCGGAACCGGCTTCGTCTCCGCAAACACCACGAGCATCGGCCGCGTGAAGGGCGGCAGCGTGGGCTGGCCCAGCACCGGCGCGATCAGGATGGCCACCACCAGTACAGCGTGCAGGATGAACGATCCCGTGACGGTCCAGCGTGCGCGCGATCGCCGCACCACGGGCGGCGCAGCGTGACTCGAAAACACCTCCGGCATAGCGACCTCCCTCCGTCGCGTTTCGCGGCGTGAATGGCTCTGTCAGTTGAAGTGCTTAGACACCGGGAGTGGCGCGAAGTTCGCGCAGCATATAATCGGCGCCTATGCGCGCAGCCTACGTGGTGATCCCGGCCCTCGCCGTCCTCGTCCTGGCCTATCGGTACTACAGCGCGTTCCTCGCCGCGAAGGTCATGATGCTGAACGATGATCGCATCACGCCGGCGCATACGAAGCGGGACGGGCACAATTTCCTCCCGACGTCGCGGTGGGTGCTCTTCGGCCACCACTTTGCTGCCATCGCCGGTCCGGGGCCGCTCCTCGGGCCAGTGCTCGCGCTGCAATTCGGGTTTGCGCCCGGATTGTTCTGGCTGATCGCTGGCGTCTGCCTGGCCGGCGCCGTGCACGACTGCCTCATCCTGTGGGCGTCGACGCGCCGCGGCGGCGCGTCGCTCGCCGAGATCGCCCGGATGGAAATCGGCCCGGTCGCCGGCTTCACGGCCGCCATCGCCATCCTGTTCATCATCGTCATCGCACTGGCGGGCGTCGGCGTCGCCTTCGTCAACGCGCTCAGCGAGAGTCCGTGGGGCGTCTTCACGATCGCGACGACGATCCCGCTTGCCCTGCTGATGGGGCTGTACATGTACAAGCTCCGGCCGGGCCGGATCACCGAAGCCACCGTGGTCGGCGTCATCGGCCTGTTGCTCGCCGTCGTCGCGGGCCGCTGGGTCGCCACGTCCGCGTGGGCGGAGTACTTCACGCTCTCCCGCAACGGCGTGCTGGGATCGCTGGCCGTCTACGGTTTCTTCGCATCGGTGCTGCCCGTCTGGCTGCTGCTCGCACCCCGCGACTACCTCAGCGCGTTCATGAAGGTCGGCACAGTGGCGTTCCTCGTCATCGGCGTCACGATCGTGAATCCGACGCTGAAGATGCCGGCGTTCACGCAGTACACGGGCGGCGGCGGGCCGATCATCCCCGGGATGCTGTTTCCGTTCGCGTTCATCACGATCGCCTGCGGAGCCATCTCAGGGTTCCACTCGCTCATCTCGTCCGGTACGACGCCCAAGATGATTAACAAGGAGCGCGACATCCGGCCCATCGGCTACGGCGCGATGTTGATGGAGGGCCTGGTCGGCATCATGGCGCTCACGGCCGCCGCATCCATGAATCCGGGCGACTACTTCGCGATCAACACGCCGCCCGCCGTTTACGCGACCCTCGGACAGGAGGTGGTCGACCTGCCGAGGATCGAAGCGGAAGTCGGCGAACGCGTAACGGGCCGCACCGGCGGCGCCGTGTCCCTCGCGGTCGGGATGGCCCAGGTCTTCAGCGGTTTGCCAGGCATGAAGGGCCTGATGGACTACTGGTACCACTTCGTCATCATGTTCGAGGCGCTCTTCATATTGACCGTCATCGACGCCGGCACACGGGTCGGGCGGTTCATCGTTGGGGAGTTTCTGGGGAAAGCGTACAAACCGCTGGCCAACCCTGGCTGGATGCCCGGCGCCGTGCTCTGCACGCTCCTGGTCGTCGGCGGCTGGGGTTACTTCATCTGGACGGGTGACATCGCCACCATCTGGCCCATGTTCGGCATCGCGAACCAGTTGCTCGCGTCGGTCGCGCTCGCGGTCGCGACCACCATCCTCGTCAACCTCGGACGGTACCGCTACATCTGGGTCACGCTCATCCCGCTGTCGTTCCTGACCGTGACGACGCTCACGGCGGGGTTTCTGACGGTGAAGAACAACTTCTGGCCGATGGCCACCGGGCCCAACGAGGCGCTCCACACCCAGGGCTACATCAACAGCTTCTGCACGGTGACGATGATGGTGCTGGTGATCATCATTCTGGGCGCGGCCGTCCGGAAGTGGATTGCGGTGGGGAAGACGGGCACGGACCCGGACCTGGCGCCGGCGGGGAACCTCGTAACTGAATAGAACCGCGTAGGTTCCGAACGCGGAACCCAGGAACCTGCGACTCGTCTAGGTTTGTATGCTCTTGACCGACGTCCGCTACGCGCTACGTCGCCTCTGGCTGAGCAAGGGCTTTGCCACCGTCGCCATCCTGTGCCTCGCGTTCGGCATCGGCCTGAACACGACGATCTTCAGCATCGTCGATGGGGTCCTGCTCAAGCCGTTCCCGTACGCCGATCCCGATCGCCTCCGCGTGCTGGGTCTGCAGAACGCGAAGCAGGAGACCTACGACAACTGGGTGTCGTACCCCGACCTGAAGGATTGGAAGGCCGCGAGCACGTCGTTCGAAAGCATCGCGCTTTTCGCGTTTCGCACGTTCACGGTGTCCGAGAGCGGCGGTGAGCCCGCGCGGTACCCTGCCGCGCTCGTCAGCTGGGACCTGTTTCCGATGCTCGGCATCCAGCCGATCCAGGGGCGGATGTTCACCCCCGATCAGGATGTGCCTGGCGGCGGTGGCGTCGTCCTCATCAGCCACGCGCTGTGGCTGCGGCGCTATCAGCTGGATCCCAACATCGTCGGCCGGAAGGTCCTGGTGAACGCGGCGCCGGCCGTCATCATCGGCGTGATGCCGGAGCGCTTCGAGTTCCCGGAAACGCAGAAGCTCTGGATGCTGGCGACGCCGGTCATGTTCAACGACCCGCGGGGCAACCAGACGCTGATGCCGTTTGCGCGGCTCAAGCCCGGCGTGACCGATGCGCAGGCCGTCGCCGAGCTCAAAGGCATCTCGCACCGGCTGGCCGAGCAGTACCCCGACACCAATAAGGACTGGGAAGCCAGCATTCGCACGCTCAGTGACGAGTTCATTCCGAAGAGTGTGAGCCGCGTGATCTGGCTGATGATGGCCGGCGTCACGCTGGTGCTGTTCATCGCGTGCTCTAACGTCGCCAACCTGCAGCTGGCGCGCGCGTCGGCGCGCCGCCGCGAGATTTCAGTGCGCGCCGCGCTCGGCGCCGAACGCCGGCGCATCGTCACGCAGCTGCTCACGGAAAGCGTCGTGCTGTCCCTCATCAGCGTGCCGCTGGGACTCGTGCTCGCGCAGGTCGGATCGCGCCTGATCTTCGACATGATGCCGCCCGACCAGGTGCCGTACTACATCACCTGGCAGGTGGACTGGCGGTCGTTCGTGTTCTCGATCTTCGTCGCCGCGTCCACCGCGGTGCTCTTCGGGCTGTTTCCCGCGCTCCAGGCGTCCCGCGGCGACCTGCACGGGGATCTGAAGGAGGGGACGCGCGGGAACAGCGTCCGGTCGTCGCCGCTCCGGAGCGGCCTGGTCGTGGCGCAGATCGCGCTCGCCGCCGTCTCGCTCATCGGCGCGCTGCTCTTCGTCAAGACGTTCACGAACCTCGACAGCTACAACGCGGGCTTCGACACGCGGCCGCTCCTGACCATGCGGGTCTTCATGACCGGCGAGGTGTACGACGCCGCGGACGCCCGGGGCCGTCGCGTCGAGGACCTCGTCAAGCGCATCGAGGCGCTGCCGGGCGTCGAAGCGGCGGTCGCCTCCGAGCTCGTGCCGCTCAGCGGCGGCGGCGCGGAGACGCGGGTGATGGTGGACGGATCGCCGGCGCCACCCGGTCAGGAACCCGCCACCGTCATTTCCGGGGTGACGCCGCATTTCCATCGCACGCTCGGCGTCACGATCGCGCGCGGGCGCGACTTCACCGACGCGGAGGGCTGGGGACGCGCGCCGGTCGCGATCATCAACGAGACCATGGCGCGCCTGTTGTGGCCCAACGCCGATCCGATCGGACGACGGTTCCGGCCGGTCGCGAACGTGGCGCCGCAGGACTGGTTCGAGGTGATCGGCGTCGCGCCCGACATCAAGCACGACGAGATCGATCCCGAGGACAATGAGTCGTACTCGGCGGCGTATGTCCCCGTCGGCTATCGACCGCCCCGCAACACGGGACTGACGATTCGCACGACGGGTCTGCCGGGCGGCCTCGCTCCCGCCGTGCGCCAGCAGATCCGGGAGGCCGACAGCAATCTCGTGATCTCGGGCGTGCGGACGATGGACGAACAGAAGGCGCTCGGGTACTGGCAGTACGGGATTTTCGGCTGGGTGTTCGGCACGATTGGCGTGGTCGGCCTGCTGCTGGCGGCGATCGGCGTCTATGGGGTGCTGTCCTACTCGGTCAGCCAGCGCGTGCAGGAGATTGGCGTGCGCATCGCGCTCGGGGCGGGCCGATCGAACGTGCTGCGCCTCATCGTGACCCACGGCATGTGGCTGTCCGGCATCGGCGTGGTCGTCGGCCTCGGCCTCGCCGCCGTGGCGATGAAACAGACGCAGACCCTGCTCTTCGGCATCAGTTGGTACGACCCGATCGTGTTTACCGCCGTGGCGATCTTCCTCCTGGTGGTCGCGTTTCTCGCCAGCGCGCTGCCGGCACTGAGGGCAACGAAGGTCGATCCGTTGGTCGCGTTGCGCGGCGAGTGACCGACCGGCTCCTCGCGGCGATTCTTCACTTCTTCGACGGCGAGGATCCGGTGACCCGAGCGGAGATACGCGCGGCGCTCGAGCGCGAGCTCGCCGCCGCCGGACCTCAGGCCGTCCTCGACCTGAAGACGAACGTCACCGCCGATTACGGGTGGGCGTACTACGCGCCTGACCCGCTGGCCCGGCGCATTCACCATCGGCTCGCCGACCGGTTTCTCACTCGCGATTCCCAGCTCTTCGGCGCCGAGCACTTTGCGGTGGTGGGCGAGGCGCCGGTCGTGATGTTCGCCAATCACCTGTCGTACTCCGACGCGAACGTCATCGACATCCTCCTCCGTCGGGTGGGCGCGACGTCGCTCTCGGACCGTCTCACCGCGATGGCCGGGCCCAAGATATTCACGAGCAGGGAGCGGCGGTTCTCCAGCCTGTGTTTCGGCACGATCAAGGTGCCGCAGAGCGCGGACGTGTCTTCAGAGGATGCCGTGCTGAACGTGAGGGAAGTGGCGCGTGCGGCTCGCAGCGCGATCGACGCGGCTCGACTGCGCCTGGCTGAAGGCGATGCGCTCCTGCTGTTCGGCGAGGGCACCCGAAGCCGAAGGGCCGCGATGCAACCGATGCTCGCCGGCGTGGCGCGGTACCTCGAGGACGTGGACGCGTGGATCCTGCCGGTCGGCCTCGAAGGCTCCGAGTTCCTCTTTCCGGTCGAGGATGCGGCCCTGCATCCGGCGCGGGTCGTGATGCGCGTCGGCAACCCCTTCAAAGCGAGAGACTTACTCGCTCACGCACGAGAGGATCGCCGCGTCGTCATGGACGCCGTCGGCCTCGCGATCGCCGGCCTCGTCTCACCGGACTATCGGGGCGCCTACGCGAACGCCGCCGACTTTCCGGATGCCAGCGCGGCCCTGGCTAAGAGTCTCTAAGGACTTTCAGCGGGTCGACGCGCGACGCGCGCCACGCCGGAATGACGCACGCGGTCGCCGCGACCGCCGCGATGACCGCGGCGACACCCCCGAGTGTCACCGGATCCGTCGCCGACACGTTGAACAGCAACGTGCCCAGGAAACGCGCAAGGGCGTACGAGCCCATCAGCCCCAGAACGATGCCGACGCCCGAGAGCAGCAGACCGCGGCCGAGCACCAGCGAAATGATTGTGCCGCGATCGGCGCCGAGCGCCATGCGGATGCCGATCTCCTGCTGCCGCTCCGCCACCGTGTGCGACAGGATGCCGTAGATGCCGACGGCCGCCAGCGCGAGCGCGACGCCGGCGAAGATTCCGAACAACAACATAAAGAATCTCGGCTGCACGACCGCATCGCCGACCACCTCATCCATTGAGCGCATGCGGATGAGCGGGAGCGTCGCGTCGAGCTGCTGAACGGCCTGACGGTAGCTGCCGCCGAGCGCGGACAGCGGCTGGGACGCGCGGACGACGAAGTTCATCTGGGTATTCGCCTGATTGAGGATCCGCGGCCCCTGGTCGGTCAGGAAGTACAGCTCGGTGCCCACGGGCGCGGACACGCCACCCTGCTTGACGTCCTTCACCACGCCGACGATCTGGAACCACGGCAGCTGATCGCCGAATCCAGGCTTGATCCGGCCCAGCAACGGGTTCCGGTCGGCGAAGAATCGGCGCGCCAGCGTCTCGTTGATGAGCGCGACGGGGCCGCCGGCAATGTCGGCCGGCTCGAACGTCCGGCCCTGCACGACCGGAATGCCCATCGTTTCCGTGTAGCCGACGGAGGCGAACTGCCAGTAGTCGACGTTTTGTGGCAGCACCCCGGGAATCGGCGGCTGGCCGGGCGCCGCGTTGGGGATGTGCTCGAAGTCCGTGTCGTTGGCGAGGACATTCCGGAGTGGCGGGAGGCCGGACATCGCAGCCACGCCCTTCACGCCGGGCAGCTCACGCAGCCTGGTCATGACCTGGTCGTAAAAGGCCACGCGCTGCTGCGGGTTGTACTGCTGCGCCGGCAGCACGACACCGAATGTCGACAGGCCGTCGCGACTGAAGCCCATGTCCACCTGCATCAGGTTGACGAAGCTGCGGATGAGCAGCCCGGCGCCCACGACGAGCATGACGGCCAGCGTCGTCTCCACGACGACCAGCGCGGATCGCGCCCACACGCGGCCGGCGCCGGCCGTCGTGCGCGCGCTGGCCTCGCGAAACGCCTGCGTCGCGCGGACCGTGCCGATGTGGAGCAGCGGCACCAGCGCGAAGATCAGGCCCGTCGCGACGGTTACCGCGAGCGTGAAGAGCAGCACGCGGACGTCCATGGTGACCTCGGCGGTGCGCGGGATGGCATTCGGATTAACCGTGAGGAGCGCCGACAGCCCGAGATAGGCGAGACCCACGCCGACAGCCGCGGCCAGCGTTGTCAGCACCAGCCCTTCCGTGAAGAGCTGCCGGAACAGGCGCCAGCGTGTCGCGCCGAGCGCCGTTCGCACGGCGTACTCCTTCAGGCGGGCGCCCGCGCGCGCGACCAGCAGGTTGGCGAGGTTGGCACAAGCAATGAGCAGCACGAGCGCGACCGCGCCCTGCAGCATCATGAGCGGCAGCCTGACGTCGCCAATGACATCGTCATGCAGAGGCTTGGTGTTGAGCTTGTGAAAATTCGGGGGCGTGTTAATCGGCGCGTGCTGGCCCGGCAGACGAGTTTTCCACTCCTCGGTCAGCCGGTCGATGTCGAGCGTGGCCTGCTGACGAGTCACGCCATCCTTCAGCCGGCCGACGAGGTACAGGAAGTGGCTGCTGCGCTGAGTGGGGTTGGGGATGAGTGGCAGCCAGATCTCGACCCTGGAGTCATGGACGTCGTATCCAGCCGGCATGATGCCGACGATCTGTTGGGACCGGTTGTTGATCTGCACCATCCGTCCCAGCACGCCTTCGTCGCCGCCGTACGCACGCTGCCAGAGCTCGTACGAGAGGATCGCCACCGGGGGAGCGTTGGGGGTCACGTCGGCGTTTTCGAACCAGCGACCCCTCATGGGCCGCACGCCGAGCGTCGGCATGAGCTCCACGGTCACCTGCGCGCTGACCGGCCGTGTGGGCGGCGACGTGTCGAGATTGATCGCGCCGACACTGTACGCGCCGACCGACGAGAAGGACTGATTCCAGTCACGGAATTCGATGAATTCCGGCGGCGAGACCCAGAAGGTGCTGAATCCCAGCCCCGGAAACTGGCTGGTGATGTACTCCAGCCGCTCCGGCTGCGGATAGCCCAGCGGACGCAGCAGCACGCCGTTCACCACGCTGAACACGGCGGTGTTGGCGCCGATGCCGAGCGCGAGCGTCAACACGGTCACGGCCGTGAAGCCCGGCTGCCGGCCGAGCGAGCGCAGGGCATAACGCAGATCCTTGTTTTGCACATCCATGAAATCCGAGGCTCCTTGTCTATTCGGCGGCGTCCAGTCGGGGTCAATTGACGGCGTCGGGCGTGGCGGCTGTCGCAGCGCCCTCGCCGTCGCAATCAGATCAATGAGGAGGCGTCCCCAGGCCCACGCGATGCCGGCGGGGCCGAGGCGGGCGCGTTCGCGCGCCAGACACGCGACCGCGGCGTCCTCGAGCACGGCGCCGCCGGCGGCGCGATCCGTCGCGGGGAGGATCCGCGTGAGCCCGCGGTAGACCGCTCGCGACCAGGCGAACGTGCCCACGCGTCAGCCTTTCCTCAGCACGCGCCGGGCGCGAGCCACCGACACGAGATCGGCCAGGCGGGCGGCTTCCTGCGAGCAGCGGCGCCGTCCCGACGCCGTCAGGCGGTAGTAGCGGGGACTGCCGGCCGAGGGCGTGTCCGGGCCGGGCGCGTCCACGATCAGGCCCTCACGCTCGAGCTGCTGCAGCGTGCGGTAGAGCATGCCCGGCCAGAGGCGGATGCGGCCGCTCGACCGGTCGAGCACGTCGTGCATGATGCCGAGCCCGTGCCGATCGCTGTCGGCGAGCGCCAGCAGAATCTGAAACCAGTGGGGCTGAAGCGGTTCCGTCATCGAAGTGTCACTCCGTAGATATATCTCACGGGAGATATACCACGCGGCTCTGTCGTTCGACGGAACCCGGGCCGAAAAGGTTCTGTTCGCCTCCGAACGCCGGCCGCGATGCGCGCTGAATCTCCGTTACGATCGACGCACAGGAAAGAGGTGTCCGGAATGAGACTGTCGCTCGCCGTAATCTCGTTCGTAGCCCTCCTCACGAGCCCCGCGCTCGGTCAAACCCCGCAAACGCCGCCGACCTTCGAATCGAGCGTCGTCAGAACGTGGAAGAACCTTCATAACAAGATCCTCGACATGGCGAAGGACACGGTGTTTCCCGACGCCAAGCTCGGCTGGAAGCCGCACCCGGACTCGCGCAGCGTGCTGGACGAGTTCCGTCACGTCACGATTGGGCTCGAGATGACCACCGCGCTGCTCAAGGGCGAGAAGTTCGATTATCCGGGTCGGGAGAAGGCCGACGCGGGCAAGCCACAGACCCGCGCGTCGGTCGTGCAGGAAATGGAAGCCGCGATCGCGGCGTCGTTTGCCGCCGTCGACAAGGAACCCAAGCCGTTGCTCGTCGGCTGGATTGATCATCAGGCCGAACATTACGGCAAGCTCGTCTCCAACTACCGCGCGGTCGGCATCGTCCCGCCGATCAGCCGGAGATAAAGGGGTCGTACCTCAATTTGTGGAAAACTCGGGGGACTACTCTCATCGAAGTCCCCTGAGTTTTCCACAATTGAGGTACGACCCCCTCTGTGGAAAACTCAGGGGACTTCGCAGATAGTAAGGTCCCGTGAGTTTTCCACAGATCGAGGTACGACCCCTTGCCCTGGTTCTCGCCGGAGCTCTCGCCCTTGTCGCGCCCCACCAGCAGTTCGACGTCCTGATCGTCAATGGCCGCGTCCTTGACGGGTCCGGTAACCCCTGGATCCGCGCGGACGTGGGCATCCGCGGCGACCGCATCGCCGCGGTTGGCCGGCTGGCTACGGCCACCGCGACCACCGTCATCGACGCGAACGGCCGCACGGTCGCACCGGGCTTCATCGACGTCCACTCGCACGCGCTCGACGCGCTGACGAGGGCGGAGCTGCGCGAGGCGCGGGCGCTCCTCGCCCAGGGCGTCACGACCCTGGTCGGCAATCCCGACGGGGGAGGGCCGGTCGATCTCAAAGCGCAGGCCGCCGCGCTCGAAGCCGACGGCGGTCCGGGCGTCAACGCCGCGCTGCTCATCGGCCACGCGTCCGTGCGCCGCGCCGTGATTGGCGCCGGCAACAAACAGCCGACGGCCGAGGAGCTGGACCGCATGCGCGCGCTGGTCCGGCAGGCCGTGGCCGATGGCGCGTTCGGTCTGTCGAGCGGTTTGTTCTACACGCCCGGACGCTTCGCGAAGATCGAGGAAGTGATCGCGCTGGCGCGGGAGGCCGGCGGAGTCTACGCCAGTCACATTCGCGACGAAGGCAACTACGACGCCGGCGTCGTCGCCTCGGTTGAGGAAGTCATTCGTGTCGCCGAGGAAGCCGGCGTGCGGGGCATCGTCACGCACATGAAATGCCTGGGCCCCGACAGCTGGGGCATGTCGAAGGAGCTCGTCGCCCGGATCGACGCGGCCCGGGCGCGCGGCGTCGAGCTGTTTGCGGACCAGTACCCGTACGCGGCGTCCTCGACCAGCCTGGCCGCGGCCATCATGCCCGGCGAAAGCGACGAAGGCGCCCGCGAGGCCATCGAAGGCGCGGAGTCCCGCGCGAAGTTCCTGGCGGTGCTCAAGGAAAACATCCGCCGGCGCGGCGGCGCGGCGTCCATCGTCATCGCGTCCGGCCGCGGGGCTGGTGGCTTCGTCGGCCAGAGCCTGGAAGACATCGCGAAGAAGCGGGGCACAACCCCCGAGCAAGTCGCGGCCGACATCATCGTCGCGGGCGGCGCGTCGATCGTGTCCCACAACATGTCGGAAGACGACGTCGCGACGATCATGCGACAGCCGTGGACGATGGCGTCGAGCGACGGCGGGCTGACGCTGCCGGACAAAGGGCGGCCCCATCCGCGCAACAACGGCGCGTTTGCCCGCCGGCTCGCGCACTACGTGCGCGACAAGCGGGTCATCTCGCTGGACGAGGCCGTGCGGTCGGCCACCAGCCTGCCGGCTCGTGTGTTCGGGATCGGCGGGCGAGGCGAGCTGCGCGAAGGCGCGTTTGCCGACGTCATCGTGTTCGACCTCGCGAAGGTGGTCGATCGGGCCACTTATGACTTGCCCCACGAAGTGGCCACCGGCATGGACTGGGTGCTGGTCAACGGCCGGGTGGCGGTGAAGGACGGCGCGTTCACGGGCGCGCGCGGCGGGCGAATGTTAAGAAAATGATAGGTCGGGACTCGTTTTCGCGAAAACGAGTCCCGACCTCGTTTTCAGCTAGACTCGCCTGCATGAGCCTTCGGTTCCGTACCTTATCTGTACTGTTCGGTGCAGGTGCGGCGGGCGTCGCGCTGGCCGCCTCGCTCGGCGCGCAGGCGCCTCAGCAGCCGGTTCTCGATCGCCTGGCCTCGATGCCCGGCTATGCCCAGTTCGCGAAGATGCAGGAGTCGTTGCGCTCGGGCGGACCGGCATTCACGTCCGGTGCGCTCTCCGTCACCTGGGTCGACGAGGGCAAGGCGTTCACCTACAACTTTGCGGGCAAGGCGTATCGCTTCGACATGGCGACGCGTCAGGCCGCCGTCACGGGTGACGCGCCTGCGGCGGCACCGGGCGGAGGCCGCGGCGGTCCTGGTCGGGCTGGTGGCGTTGCCGGCGCCGGCGGACGCGGCGGTCAGCAAGGCTTCGCACCCTGTCCGCCCGAGACGGTGGACCGCGGCCGGCAACGTGTTTGCCAGCCGTCGCCGGATCGTCAACGCATGGCCTACTATCGCGACCGGAATCTGTGGATTTCGAACGCGGACAAATCCGGCGAGAAGCAGATTACGACCGACGGCGACGAGAAGAAGCGCACCAAGAACGGCAACGGCAGCTGGGTGTACGGCGAGGAGCTCAATCAGACCACGGCGATCTGGTGGTCGCCGGACGGCGGCAAGGTCGCGTTCTACCGGTTCGATGAGAGCCCGGTGAAGGACTTCTACCTGCAGATGTCCCAGACGCAGGTTCAAAGCGCGCTCGACGTCGAGGCCTATCCGAAGGCCGGCGCGCCGAATCCCGTCGCTGAGGTCTTCGTCTACGACCTGGCGTCGGGGAAAGCGACGAAAATCGATCACCGGGACGGCAAGCCGTTTACCGACATTCCGGCGGACGGATCGCCGTTTACGACCGACAACGTCGGTCACTATGCGTACGACGTCCGCTGGGCCGCGGACGGATCGGGCGAGCTGTATCTCAATCGCACCAACCGCCGGCAGAACATCATGGAGTTCGCGGCGTGCGCGCCGGCCACCGGCAAATGCCGCGTCGTCGTGCGCGAAGAATGGAAGACGGGCTGGGTGGACAACACGCCGGCGATTCGCTGGCTGGCTGACAACAAGCGCTTCATCTGGCAGTCCGAGCGCAACGGATGGCAGAACTTCTACCTGTATGACGTCTCCGGCAAGTTGATCGCGCCGCTCACGACGCACACGACCTTCGAGGCCGCGGTGATCACGCGCGTGGACGAGGCGAAGGGCCAGATGTTCTACACGGCGCGCAGCGGCGACAACTTCATGAAGACGCAGCTGCATCGGGTAGGCCTCGACGGCAAGGGCGACGTGCGGCTCACCGACCCCGCGTTCAACCACACCGTCAACCTCTCGCCGGACGGGCAATCCTTCGTTGACGTCTACCAGACGCACGACGCGCCCCCGGCCACGCGCCTGATCGACGCGAACGGCAAGGTGGTCGCCGAGCTGGCGAAAAGCGACATGACCCGCTTCAAGTCGCTCGGATTGCGGCCGATCGAGTTCTTCACGTACAAGGCCGCGGACGGCAAGACGGATCTCTACGGATCGATTGCCTTTCCCTCCAACTTCGATCCGTCGAAGAAGTATCCGGCGCTGGCCTCCGTCTACGGCGGCCCCGGCAGCGCCGTCACGAACGAGAACTTTCCGCAGCCCAACACGACGGCTGAGTACGGCTTCCTGATGATCCAGGTGAGCTCGCGCTCGGCGCCGGGCCGCGGCAAGCGCATGCTGGACGAGGTCTACATGAAGCTCGGCCAGATCGAGATGGACGACATGGCCGCGGGCATCCGCGCGCTCTGGAACCGGCCGTACTTCGACAAGACGCGCGTCGGCATCTACGGCACGTCGTACGGCGGATACAGCTCGGCGCTGTCCATCCTCAAGCATCCGGACGTCTGGTCGGCCGCGTCGGCCTCGTCTGCCGTCACCTCCTGGTACCACTACGACTCGATCTACACCGAGCGGTACATGTGGATTCCGCAGGAGAACAAGGAAGGCTACGAAGCCGGCAACGCGATGAACCACGCGAAGAACCTGAAGGGCCGGCTGCTCATCTATTACGGCACCGCCGACAACAACGTGCATCCCAACAACTCGATGCAGCTCATTCGCGCGCTTCAGCAGGCCCGCAGGAGCTTCGAAGTGCAGGTCGGCCCCGACGCCGGGCACTCCGGCGTCGACAACCAGCGCATGATGGAGTTCTTTATCGAGAACCTCGTGCAGCGGCCCGAGCGGCTGATGCCGTCGGGCGGCCGCTAGGGGACGCAGGACAACACGGGAGGACTTATGAACGCCTCGCGCCGTTCGCTTCGCATTGCCCTCATGATCATGGCCGCGCTCGTGTCGAGCGCGACGCTCGCCGCGCAGGACGTCGCGCTCCGCTACCGGTGGACGAAGGGCGAAGTGGTCCGGTACCGCAACACTATCCAGACCGACATGCAGATGAGCGGCCTTCCAGGCATGGGAGACATGACGGTCTCCATGACGATGGTGCAGGTGAACAAGCTCACGGTGGACGACATCGCCGCGGACGGCACCGCGACGATCCGTTCGACCACCGAGTCCATGAAGATGACGATGTCGATCCCGATGATGGGCGACGTCTCGTACGACAGCGCGGCCCCGCCGCCGGCAGGCTCGAATCCGATCACGGATGCGCTCGGCCAGTCCGTCGGCGCTCTGGTGGGGGAGACCCTCACGCTGGCGGTGGCGTCGACCGGCAAGGTGGGCAAGATCGATGGGCTCGCGCAATTGGTCGAGAAGATGAAGAAGTCGGCTCCGGCCGCCGGCGGCGCGATGGGCATGGGCAACATGGACGCGTTCTTCAGCGAAGACGCGCAGCGCAGCACGATCGAACAGAGCTTCGCCGTGATGCCCGACAAGTCCGTCAAACCCGGCGACACCTGGAAGAACGAGTACAAGATTCCGAGTCCGATGGGATCCCAGACGGCGTCCTACGTCTGCACGCTGAAGAGCCAGGAAACGATCGGCGGAAATCCCACCGCCCGCATTGCGACCACCGGCGCCGTCAAATCGTCCGGCGCGCCCGGCGTGATGGGGCCCATGACCGTCACCATGGGCGATGGCACGTCCCAGGGCGAGCTGCTGTTCGACACGAAGCTCGGGCGCGTCCGCAAATCAACGGGCACCATGACCCAGCCGCTCGCGATGAAAATGAACCCCGGGGACGGGACCGAAATCGCCATCCAGGCCGTGCAGAAGACGACGTCGACGATGGAACTCATCGAGAAATAGCCGCTGGGCAGTCGTAGGCCGGTCCGGGTTTTGGACCGGCAATCCGACCCGGGACCCAGGACCCGGGACCCAGGACCGGACTTGACAGCGGCTCTTTCGTGCCTATATCCTTAAATCCGGATTTATCGATTTAAGCTGACATATGCCGCTGGCTGAGCCCCAAATTCTCGACGCCCTGTCGGCCCTGTCCGACGCCACCCGGTGCCGCATGATCCGGCTGCTGGACGGCCAGGAGCTGACGGTATCCGAGCTCTGTGGCGTGCTCCAGCTCCCGCAATCCACGGTCAGCCGTCACTTGAAGACCCTGGCGGACGCCGATTGGGTGGCTTCGCGGCGGGATGGGACCAGCCGGTACTACACGCTGGCCCTCGATGCCGCCGATGGCCCGCGCACGCGCCTGTGGCAGCTCACCCGGGACGAGCTCGAGGGCCGGCCGAGTGTTCAGCAGGACCAGCGGCGGCTCGCGCGGATTCTGGCTCGCCGCGGCGAAGCGTCGCAGCAATTCTTCGCGGCTGCGGCGGGGCAGTGGGACCGCCTGCGCGAGGACCTTTTCGGCCGGGACTTCGTCGGCGAGGCGCTGCTCGGCCTGCTGCCGTCCACCTGGGTCGTCGCCGACCTCGGCTGCGGCACGGGCGCGGTGCTGCCGGTGCTCGCGCCGCACGTCGCGCGCGTCATCGGCGTCGATGGGTCGGAAGAGATGCTCGCGGCCGCGGGTGCCAGAGCGGGCCACCTCACCAACGTCGAGCTGAAACACGGCCCGCTCGAAGCGGTGCCGCTCGAGAGCGCGTCGGTGGATGCGGCGACGCTGATGCTGGTGCTGCACCATTTGCCGTCTCCCGCCGCGGCGCTCGCGGAGGCGGGCCGCATCCTGAAGCCGGGCGGCCGCGCGCTCGTCGTGGACATGGCGCCGCACGACCGCGAGGAGTACCGCCAGAAGATGGGCCACGTATGGCTCGGCTTCTCGGACGACCAGATGCGCCGGCTGCTCGCGCAGGCCGGCCTCGATGCAATTCGGATTCACCCGCTGCCGCCAGCCGCCGACGCCAAGGGTCCGGCGCTGTTCGCAGCGATTGGCACAAAGGCTTAACCATGGGGACGATGGAGCAACGTACGCTGAACATGGAGGACATTGAGTTCTCTATGTTCTCCACGTCCCTCCAAGCCCTCCATGGTCTTTAGACAGAGGAGTGACGCAATGGCGACCGCAGTAGCGACCGGACATTCATTCGATCTTTCCCAGACGGCGGGACGCTCGCCGTACAAAGTGGCCGACCTCTCGCTGGCCGAGTGGGGCCGCAAGGAGATGCGGCTCGCCGAGCAGGAGATGCCCGGCCTGATGGCGCTGCGCGAGCGCTACGGCAAGACGAAGCCGCTCGCCGGCGCGCGCGTCATGGGCTCGTTGCACATGACGATCCAGACCGGGGTCCTGATCGAGACGCTGGCCGAGCTCGGCGCCGACGTCCGCTGGGTGTCCTGCAACATCTTCTCGACGCAGGATCACGCGGCGGCCGCGGTCGTCGTCGGCCGTCCGGAAACCGGCGGCACGGCCGCCAAGCCGCGCGGCATCCCGGTGTTCGCCTGGAAGGGCGAGACGCTGGACGAGTACTGGTGGTGCACGACGGAAGCGCTCGTGTGGCCCGACGGCTCCGGTCCGACGCTCATCGTCGACGACGGCGGAGACGCGACGCTCTTCGTGCACAAGGCCTACGAGTTCGAGAAGGCGGGCAAGGTGCCCGCGTTCGACGAGGCCAACGAGCCGGAAGAGTGGGGCGTGATCCTCGAGACGGCCCGCAAGGAGCTCAAGGCGCGGCCGGGCACGTGGACCAGGGTCGCGACCGGCATCCGCGGCGTCTCCGAGGAGACGACGACCGGCGTGCATCGGCTGTATGAGATGAAGAACGCGGGCACGCTGCTGTTTCCGGCGATCAACGTCAACGACTCGGTGACCAAGAGCAAGTTCGACAACATCTACGGCTGCCGGCACTCGCTGCCGGACGGCCTGGCGCGCGCGACCGACGTCATGCTCGGCGGCAAGATGGCGATCGTCGTCGGCTTCGGCGAAGTGGGCAAGGGCTGCGCGCAGGCGCTCCGCGGCCAGGGCTGCCGCGTCGTCGTCGCGGAAATCGACCCGATCTGCGCGCTGCAGGCCGCGATGGAAGGCTACGAGGTCGTGACTATTGATGATGTGGTCGAGCGCGCGGACATCTTCATCACGGCGACGGGCAACTTCAACATCCTGACCGTCGAGCACATGGCGCGGATGAAGGACAAGGCGATCGTCGGCAACATCGGCCACTTCGACAACGAGATCGACATGGCCGGGCTCAAGAAGGTGCCGGGCATCACGAAGAACAACATCAAGCCGCAGTACGACGAATGGCAGTTCCCGGACGGCCACTCGGTGCTGGTGCTCGCCGAGGGCCGACTGCTGAACCTGGGCTGCGCGACGGGTCACCCGTCGTTCGTCATGTCGGCGTCGTTCACCAACCAGGTGCTGGCGCAGATCGAGTTGCATCAGAACGCCGAGAAGATCGGCAAGAACGTGCTGATGCTGCCGAAGCAGCTGGACGAGGAAGTGGCGCGGCTGCACCTCGACAAGCTCGGCGTGAGGCTGACGAAGCTCACGGACGAGCAGGCGAAGTACATCGGCGTGAGCGTCGATGGACCTTACAAGCCGGAGCATTATCGGTACTAACGTCGGCGCACGAGGTACGTAGGCCGCTCCGGGTTGTGGAGCGGCAGAACCTGGAAACACAAAAGGGCGGCGCGGACGATCGCGCCGCCCTTCGTATTTGAAAGCGTGGCCTCCGCGAGAGTGAACTACACTGGCGCCGATGGTCCGGCTTGTGGTGCCGTCGCTCGTTGTCGCTGGAGTGCTTGCAGCCAGTCTGAGTCCGGGCGCCGCGCAAGTCCCGCCTCGCGGGTAAAGTAACAAAGGACCTCGGGAGTCGTTTTCGAGCGGGGTGGAAACCGGAGTTTCCCTGCCGGAACGGAAACCCGCGTTCCCCTTCCGCTCGAAAACGACTCCCGAGGTCCTTTACCTTCTTGGCTGTAGAATCGCCCGCCTTGGCCATTCAATGTCCCGCTTGCGGTCGCGCGGTGCCAGCTGGACTCTCGCGGCGTTTCTGCGGGGAGTGCGGCGCGCCCCTTCCCGCCGCCACCGATAGCGAGACGGTCGCCGGCCCGCCCGTTCCTCAAGCCCCATTCAAGGGACGATCCGAAAGCGTCGCCGGTCGCTTTCTTCCGGGCGAGGTCGTTGCGGGGCGCTATCGCATGATCGGTCTGCTCGGCCGCGGCGGCATGGGCGAGGTGTATCGCGCGGACGACCTGAAGGTCGGCCAATCGGTCGCGCTGAAGTTCCTGCCGGCCGACGTCGAGCGCGATTCGGAGCGGCTGGATCGCTTCCTCACGGAACTCCGGATGTCGCTACGGGTCACGCATCCGAACGTCTGTCGCGTGTTCGACATTGGTCAGATCGATCCTTCGACTCCCGGCGACGCCGGTCGCCGAGGACAGACGCGCCATTTCCTGTCGATGGAATACGTGGACGGCGAGGATCTTGCGTCCCTGCTCCGGCGAATCGGACGTTTGCCGGAGGACAAGGCCGTCGAGATCTCGCGCCAGCTGTGCGCGGGACTTGCGGCCGCTCACGACGAGAGCGTGCTGCATCGCGATCTCAAGCCCGCGAACATCATGATCGACGGCCGCGGCCGCGCGAAGATCACCGACTTTGGTCTTGCCGCGGCGACCGAAGGCGTTTCCGGTCACGACGCAAGGGCCGGCACGCCGCAGTACATGGCGCCGGAACAGGCCGCCGGCGGAACGCTCACTGAGCGGACCGACATCTATGCGCTCGGCCTGGTCCTGTACGAGCTGTTCACCGGCAAGCGCGCGTTCGAGATCAAGGGACTCGACGACCTCGAGAAGCTCGCGACCTCGACGCCGACGAGTCCTTCGTCGCACGTGAGCGGTCTCCATCCGCTCGTTGAGCGTGCGATTCTGAGGTGTCTCGAGGCCGATCCCGCCAAGCGTCCGGCGTCTGCCGTGGCGCTCGCAGCGTCCTTACCGGGTGGCGATCCACTGGCGATGGCGATCGCCGCAGGCGACACGCCGTCGCCGGAGATGGTGGCGGCGGCGGGTTCTGACGCGGGGCTGCGGCCGCGAACGGCAATCGCGCTGCTCGCGGCCTCGCTGACGGGGATGGCCCTTGTTTCGTTCCTGACCGGGCTGATCTCATTCAACACCGTTGCCGCGCCCACGAAGTCTCCCGCGGTCCTCATCGAGCGAGCGCGCGAGCTGTTACAGAGCGTCGGATTTCCGGCCTCCATTCAAGACAGCGCGTGGGGATTTGAAACCACCTCGTATATGAACGGGACCGCCGAGCGCGCGCGGGACGGGATCGACACGCAGGCGGCCAACGCGGTGTGGTTCTGGTACCGCGAAGCTCAAATCAAGCTCGAGCGGAGCAGTTTCTCCAACCCGTTTTTCCTGAACACGATCTGGCCCTTCGATCCGCCGCTTCAGTACTCCGGCGAAGTCCTTGTCCAGCTCGATCGCGAGGGCCGTCTTCGATCGCTGAATGCGATACCGCCGCAACGGCCTGCGTCTCTGCCGAAGCCGGCCGACTGGGCGGCCTTGTTCAAGGCCGCCGGCCTCGACATCGCGAACTGGCGGCCGGATGCTCCGCAATGGACACCGCTCCATTATGGTGACGAGCGGGTGGCCTGGGCGCCGGTCACGGCACGGGATGACTACATCACGCGCATCGAGGCCGCGAGTTTTCACGGCCAGCCGGTCCACTTTGCGGTGATCTTTCACTGGACCCTGGCGGCGAGGGATGCCGGTACGAGCCGGACGGATGCGCGACGTGTCGCCGATCTTTCGGTCATTCTCGTCCTGTCCGGCGTCATGCTGGCGGCGGTGCTCGTGGCGCGCCGCAACCTGCGTCTTGACCGCGCGGATCGCAAGGGCGCCACGCGGCTCGCGGTGGTCGTGATGTGTCTCACCGCCGTAGCGGCGCTGCTCGACGAGCATCACGTGCCGTCGATCTGGCAGATGTACCTCGTCATGATGGATTCAGGCTGGGTTCTGTTTACCAGCGCGCTCCTCGCGGCGTTCTACCTGGCGCTGGAGCCATATGTGCGCCGAATCTGGCCGGGCACGATCATTTCATGGAGCCGCGCCATCGGTGGCGCGTGGACGGATCCGCTCGTCGCGCGGGATGTGCTGATCGGATTCGCCCTCGGCGGCCTGAACTACTCCATCTGGATTCTCGGAGAGTTCACGGTCTCTCAGGTGACCGGGTTTTTCCCGAATCTGGGCCTGTCGCCGGCGCCTTTGATGGGCGCCCGGCACGCCGTCGCCGCCATTTCAATGTCTGTGGTCTTGTCCACCTTCATCGCGCTGTTCTACCTTCTTGTGCTGCTCGGCCTCCGCAAGCTCCTTCGACGCGAGTGGGCCGCCATCGTGGTGGGTTCGCTGCTGCTCGGCGGCCTTTTCGGGTCGTTCGCATCAGCCTCGCCGGCGGTCATGTTGCCGTTCAGCCTCGCCTGCAATGTGATTGCCTTCGTGATGCTGGCGCGGGTGGGTCTCATTGCGTCGATCGCCGCGATTTTCATCGGGGGCATGCTGCCCATGTTCCCCGTCGTCTGGCCGCCTGACGAGTGGTACTCCGGCATCGGCTTTCTTGGCCTTGCACTGACTTCGGCGATTGCCATCGCTGCGTTCCGGATGCTGATTCCTCGAACCCCGCGCGCCACGCACGCGATATGATTCTGGGTTGTGATTTCCGTTCAGGGCGTCTCCATGCGGTTCGGCTCGAAGCTGCTCTTCGAGGACGTCACGACCACGTTCTCGAAGGGCCGCCGCTATGGGCTCACCGGGCCGAACGGCTCCGGCAAGTCGACGTTCATGAAGCTCCTCACCGGCGAGTCGCTGCCGCAGAAGGGCACCGTCGTCCGGCCGGACAAGCTCGGCGTGCTGCGCCAGGACCAGTTCGCGTTCGACGCCTTTCGCGTGGTGGACACGGTCATCATGGGCAACCAACGCCTGTGGGACGCGCTGCAGGCGCGCGAGGTGCTCTACGCCAAGCCGTCACTCACCGACGCCGACGGCATGCGTCTCGGCGAGCTCGAGGGCATCGTCGGCGAGGAGGACGGCTACTCGGCCGAGAGTGACGCGGCCGTGCTGCTCCAGGGCCTCGACATCCCGCACGCGCTGCACGCGCGCGACATGGCCGAGCTGCAGAGCGACCAGAAGGTGCGCGTGCTCCTCGCGCAGGCGCTCTTCGGCCATCCCGAAGCGCTGCTGCTCGACGAGCCCACGAACCACCTCGACCTCGATTCGATCCACTGGCTGCGCGAGTTCCTGAATCGCTACGACGGCACGCTCATCGTCATCTCGCACGACCGCCACTTCCTGAACGAGATCTGCACGCACATCGCGGACATCGACTACCAGACGATCATCACCTACACGGGCGGCTACGACGACATGGTGCTGGCCAAGATGCAGATTCGATCGCGCATCGAGGCCGACTACGCGCAGCGCGAGAAGAAGATCGCCCAGCTCAACGACTTCATCGCGCGGTTCTCGGCCGGCACGCGGTCGAGCCAGGTGCAGTCACGCCGCAAGGAAGTGGAACGGCTGGAAACGAGCGCGCTCGCCCGGTCGAACATCCAGCGCCCGTACATCAAGTTCGCGATGGCGCGTCCGTCGGGCAAGCTCGTGATGGAGTGCAAGGGCGTCTCGAAGGCCTACGGCGAGCACCAGGTCGTGTCGGGGTTCAGCGGCGTGGTGCATCGCGGCGAGAAGGTCGTGCTCGTCGGCCGGAACGGCGTCGGCAAGACGACACTGCTCAAGGCGCTGCTGGCGGATGCGCCCGGTTTGCGTCCGTCTCCGTCCGATATCGATGCCGGCACCATCCGCTGGGGCCATGAGGTGTCGGTCGGCTACTTCTCGCAGGACCACACGGGCGCGATCAGCAAGGGCATGACGGCCGTCGAGTGGCTGCACCAGTTCGATCCGGACGCGCACCGTCAGGACATCCACGGCCTGCTCGGCCAGATGCTCTTCAGCGGCGAGGAAGGCCTCAAGCCGACCGAGGCGCTCTCGGGCGGCGAAACGGCCCGCCTGCTCTTCTGCCGCATCATGCTGCAGAAGCCCAACGTGCTCGTGTTCGACGAGCCGACGAATCACCTCGATCTGGAGTCCATCAACGCGCTGAACATCGCGCTTCAGAAGTTCGAGGGCACGGTGTTCCTCGTGACGCACGACCAGGACCTGATGGAAGAAGTCGGCACCCACGTGTGGCGGATGGAGCCGGGATCGATCCTCGACTTCAAGGGCCCGTGGGAGGAATTTTCGGGAACTGGTCAACTGATCAACTGATCAGCTGGTCAACGGTTGCTATCCCCGGCGCGCGGCCTCAATGGCGGCGATGTCGATCTTCTGCATCGGCATCATGGCCTCGAACGCGCGCCTGGCCTCGTCGCCACCTGCCGCGAGTGCGTCGGTCAGGACGCGCGGTGTGATTTGCCACGACAGTCCCCAGCGGTCCTTGCACCATCCGCACTGGCTTTCCTGCCCGCCGTTGCGGACGATCGCATTCCAGTACCGGTCCGTCTCTTCCTGAGTGTCCGTCGCAATCTGGAAGGAAAACGCCTCGGTGTGGGGGAACTCCGGGCCTCCGTTGAGTCCAAGACAGGGGATGCCCAGCACCGTGAACTCGACCGTCAGCACGTCGCCCTTCTTGCCGCCCGGGTAGTCTGAGGGCGCCTTGCGGACAGCCGTCACCTGGCTATCCGGAAACGTGGCGGCGTAGAACCGCGCCGCCTCCTGCGCGTCCTTGTCGAACCAGAGGCAGATGGTGTTCTTCGGCTGCATGTTGGTGCTCCTGACTCTGTGTACGTCCGCGGCTTCCCGGAGATCAATCGATGATTCGTCGTATTTTTCTTCCCGCCGGCGAACAGTCCGGAGTTCGCGCCGCTGCGTCTAACGGGTCTGAACAGGCGTAAACTCCGGTTACCACTGAGGGGGCGCTATGAGACGTCTGGGTTTCGCCCTGGGTGTCGCGGCACTGGTCGTTACCGCCGGATCCCTGCCTGGAGCCGCTACCGGCCGGTTCGATCAGAAACTCTCCAAAGACAGACAAGTCCTCCACGTCCTGAACCGGATGGCATTCGGTCCGCGCCCAGGCGATGTCGATCGCGTCCGCGGTCTCGGCGTCGAGAAGTGGATTCGGCAGCAGCTGCAGCCGCTGCTCATTGCCGAGGACCCGATCGTGGATGCCCGGTTGCGGCCGCTCGCCACGCTTCAATTGCCGACGTGGCAGATCTACGAAACGTATCAACCGCCGGCCCCTCCGGTCGCCATCCCCCCGCCACCTCCTCCTCCGCGCCCGCTCGAACAGCTGGTGTCTCCGGAACAGTTGCAGAAGCTGTCGAACGGAACAGCCGAAGAGCGCCTTGCGACGATCGGGGCCATTCCGGCCGAAAACGTCGGCCCTGTGCTGGCGATGCTGACGCCACGAATGCTGGAAGGGCTTCCCGAGGTACAGAAGTTGGCGGAGAAGGCCCGGCAAGCCGAGATGGATCGGCGGAGAATCTCCGGGCGCGTGGTGGTTCAAGGCCTCAACGGTCTGCTCACCGCGGAGCAGCAGCGCGTCACGCGGCAGGGCACCGTGGAGGAACGGCGGTCGCTGCTCATGTCGCTCGACGCCGCGACACGGAAGCAGGTGCTGCGCGCCCTGCCGCCGGCCGCGCTCGCCGGTATTCCCGAGCTGCAGCGCGAGGCACTGGCCGCGCGGCAGCCGCCGATGTTCGTCAATCAGGAGTTGATCGACAACAAGCTGTACCGCGCGCTCTATTCGAACCGGCAGCTCGAGGAAGTGCTCGTCGATTTCTGGCTGAACCACTTCAACGTGTTCAACGGCAAGGGACCGGCGCGGATGCTGCTCACGAGCTACGAGCGCGATGCCATCCGTCCGAACGTCCTCGGCAAGTTCCGTGATCTGCTTCTCGCGACCGCGCGCCACCCGGCGATGCTGCACTACCTCGACAACTGGCAGTCGCAGGCGCCGCGCGAGGACCTCGCGCCACCGCCAGCCAATGTGCGGCGTCCCGGGCTCAACGAGAACTACGGCCGCGAGCTGATGGAGCTGCACACGCTCGGCGTCGACGGCGGCTACACGCAGGACGACGTCATCGCGGTCGCGCGCGCGTTTACGGGCTGGACGATCTACGACCCCAACAGGATTGCCGAGTTCCAATTCAACCCGGCCTTTCACGATCGCAAGGAGAAGACCGTCCTCGGCCGCAGGATTCCGGCCGGCGGCGGCGAACAGGACGGCGTCCTGGTGATCGACATCCTGGCCGCGCATCCGTCGACGGCCAGGTTCATCTCGAAGAAGCTGGCCCAACGATTCGTCGCGGACGACCCGCCGGCGTCGCTCGTCGACGGGATGGCGAAGACCTTCACCGCCACCGGCGGGGATCTCCGCGCGGTTGTGGAAACCATGTTGATGTCTCGCGAATTCCTGTCCGAGGGCGCCTGGCAGGCCAAGCTCAAGTCGCCGTTCGAGATGGTGGTGAGCGCCGTCCGCGCGCTGGGCGCCGATGTGACCGATCCGACGGCGCTCGGGCAGCGCATCACCGAACTGGGGCAGCCGCTCTACGGCAAAGCCGAGCCGACCGGCTATTCGACGACGGCGGATGCCTGGGCGAACTCGGCCGGATTCCTCGGCCGCATCAACTTTGCGGGCGCGCTGGCGGCCGGACAGATCGACGGAGTCAAGGTTGACCCGGCGCGCCTCCCGAACAACGGCGACGCGGCCGCGCGGCGGTTGCTCGGCACGGCAGCGTCTCCGGCGACGCTGTCCCAGCTCGAGAAGAAGGGCGCCAGCCAGCCTTTGTCTCCGGCGAGCGTGGCGGCTGTCGTGATCGCGTCCCCTGACTTTCAGCGGAGGTAGCGATGGTGACTCGACGATCTTTTCTGCGCACGTCCGCGATCACGCTCGGCCTTGCCGGCGCGCCCCACTGGCTGCTGCGTATGGCTGCGCAGGCGAAAAGCGGCCGCAAGGTCCTGGTCGCCATCTTCCAGCGCGGCGCGGCCGACGGCCTGAACGTCGTCGTGCCGTTCTTCGAGCCTCGCTACTATCAGGTTCGTCCGAGCATCGCCATTCCGCAGCCTGGCAAACCGAACGGCGGCATCGATCTCGACGGCCGGTTCGCGCTCCATCCCGCCTTGCAGCCGCTGAAGGGCTTGTGGGACAGTCGCCAGTTGGCGATTATTCACGCCGCCGGTTCTCATGACGCGACGCGGTCGCACTTCGACGCGCAGGACTTCATGGAGTGCGGCACGCCGGGTCTGAAGAGGGAGGACGGCTGGCTGAACCGCGCGTTGACACCCGTCGCGCCGGATTCGTCGCCCGTTCGCGCCATCGCGTCCGGTACGCAGCTTCCGAAGACCCTGCAGGGCAGCCGTGGCGCCATCGCCGTCGACAGCCTGCCGAAGTTTCAGGTGGCGGACAAGTCGACTGCCGATGTGCTCGAGCACCTGTACTTGTCGAGCCTCGATGCCCAGATGAAGGCGCAGGGCAAGGCGACCTTCGACGCGATCAAGCTCATTGATTCCATCCGATCGCGCCCGTACACGCCCGCCGCCGGCGCGCAGTACGTCGGCGACTTCGGCCAGCGGCTGCAGCAGCTCGCGCGCCTGATCAAGGCGGATGTCGGCGTCGAGGTGGCGTTTGCCGACATCGGGGGCTGGGACCATCACAGCAACGAGAACGGCCAGCTGACAAATCAGCTGCGGCAGTTCGGCACGTCACTCGCGGCGTTCGCCCAGGACCTCGGCGACAAGATGGAAGACGTCATGGTCGTCACCATGTCGGAGTTCGGCCGGACCGTCAACGAAAACGGCAACGCCGGAACGGACCATGGTCACGGCAACGTGATGATGGTGCTGGGCGGCGGCGTGCGCGGCGGCCGGATCTGCGGCGACTGGCCCGGTCTGGAGATGGAGCAGCTGCACGAACGGCGCGACCTCGCGATCACGACGGACTTCCGGGACGTACTCGGCGAGCTGGTCACCGGTCATTTGGGCCAGAACGTGAACCAGGTCTTTCCC